>FUFK010018764.1_pt1 | contig 10259 bp, 9 predicted proteins | sample 1021851 | NCBI WGS metagenome assembly FUFK01 (sample SAMEA51879418, study PRJEB19060) | metagenome
TAACTCTTTCTTTCGAAAGGCAAGTTGCCGCTATTTTGAAGGGGGTGGCGAATAAACCTCTTTTGTGGCTCTATAGGTTTCAGTTGCCGCTACCATTTCTTCCGCCGTAAACAACTGAACAGTCTTCCAGTCTGCTATTGCCCCTCCTAGTATCCCCGAGAGGGCCATCCCTAAATAATTCGGAAGATCATTAAATTCCACAATTAGAACAATATTGTATTCTTGTCCGACAAGCCCATAGAAGTTTATAAGTTTACCACCACATTTTTCAATTAACGGCCTAACAGCGTCTTCACGGTTGCTGCCACTTTCGGCAATGTCTTTAATTGCTTCTCTAGTATATTTAATTTGCATCATATATAACGCCATAACATTCACTCCAAATATTTGAATAACTACGGGACATCGTAACGAAATTAGCATAAAGCTTAGTACAGTTAAGTACGTCTCACAACACTGCTTAAAATACACAACTTTAGGTTCGTGTCCCAAACCCTATGGGCGTGCAAATTGAACAGGCATCGTATGCCCTACTTTTTGAAATCCTAGACGCGTTAGAATGTTTGTTTGGTATTTGAATTGGAATACTGAAAAAATCCCACATTCCTCACACCAGTGAATAGTAATACGCTTCGACGGCAGCGCTTAAAGTTAAAGAAAAAGTAATTTGTCATAAAACGATAACGCAGTGCAGAAAATGCACTTTAGTAATGCATTAATAACGGTAGCATAATTTTGCATTTTCATCGATACAGAAGCTTAGTTGTATACATACTTACCAAACTTACTTATGAAATAATTCCAAACGCAATGGGCAAGATTATCTGGCTAGCTAGCTATCCTAAGTCTGGAAACACTTGGGTTAGAGCATTTCTAGCTAATTATATTTCCAATACTGACAAGCCATTTCCAATAAATGAATTAAGTAATTTCACTTTAGACGACATGAGAATGGCATTCTATGAAAAGGCGGCTAACAAGCCCGTTTCAAAATTTGATACATTTGACCCTATTCGGCTGCGACCTATGGCTCAAAGAGCGCTTGCTGATAGTTTTGAAATCGATTTGTTTGTAAAAACACATTCCCAGAACATAGAAATAGGAGATGTCCCCCAAATAAATGCTGAAGTAACAGCAGGGGTAATTTATATCGTTAGAAACCCATTAGATCTTGCTGTGTCCTATTCTTCATACTATGGNAAGACTATTGATACTTCGATAGAAGAACTAAACGATACGTCTAATACATTGCGCCCCCGTGGTTTGTTTTGTCGCATAGGAAAGTGGAGTGATCATGTNTCCAGTTGGTTGGAAAATAACAACCTTCCAACAATATGCGTAAAATATGAGGATTTATCNAATAATCCCGAAAAACATTTTGGCCGGATTATTTCTGAATTAGGATTTGAGTTGGACTCAGAGCGTCTTAGGAGAGCTATCAGATTTTCTTCTTTTAACGAACTATCAAAACAAGAAAAGCAATTAGGTTTCGTAGAGAAACCTCCTACAGCTGATGAAAACTTTTTTCGNAACGGTGTTACTAACAATTGGGAGTGTCATTTAAACTCCTCTCAGCGAAAACGTTTAGAGCAAACGCAAGGCGAGATGATGCNAAAACTTGGCTATTTCGGTTAGGCCTTTATCTGCCTAGTCTTTCCTCAGTCAAGGACAATGGCATAGTGCTTCTTTTGGTGTAAACAACGTCCAAGCGATAGGACAAATGATGGGACTTTAAATAATATAACCATTATTACTGTTTAATTTTAATATGCTATACGGAAATTGAGACGGACACCAAACCCACTGCGACCGATAAACAAGCTTCTATAAGTCATTGTTTGCAAACAACTATGTCAATATGGCGTGGTGAGTTCCGCACCCAATTAACTGATTGCTGATTTTCTGTTGAGTAGGTTGCAGCGTTCAAATCCCCTGCCCCCATAGTTGCTCTTTCATCATACCCAAAGTTACGACCTAGATGATAGATAATCCGCTATGTACTTGTTGTCATTAAATATGTCGGAGTATATTGGTAACTCCCGTTGTTTGGTATCCAGAACTTCTCGTATAGCCGCCTCGTAGTTCGTAGCAGTTTGCTGCCAGGTATATTTTGTTTCTACCCGTTCTAAAGCAGCCTTAGACAAATACCTAGCACGGTTCAAGCCGTCTATTAAACCATCTCCAATACTCTGCAAAGACGTAGGGTCAACAAGGATCCCAGAACCATCTGAAAAAATTTCTGATGGACCGCCATTTTTCGTCACGACTGGTGCTAGGCCTGCTGCCGCAGCTTCGATTGGAGCTAGGCCAAAGGGTTCATAAAAAGATGTAAGCGCAAATATTGAGCCTCGATCGGCAAAATAACGAAAGGTAGCTGCTAACTCTAATTGCGAGGTAACGTTTAGAAAATGAACATTGTTGCCAATTAAGTCGCGTCCTATTGTGTCCAATATTTCGTTTAATACAGACTGCTCGTCCTTGCTGAGCTTTGCAATATCTACTCTTGGCTCTTCAATACCACGTATACAAAGGACAAGCTGAACCCTATCTAACGATGGCCGTCGTTCTAGGAACGCTTTGACAATACCAATAATGTTCTTTTTCTGATCCAGTCGACTTGATACAATTATAGCTTGGCTACTACTTCTACCAAACGTTAAATCCAATTTTGGTTTAATTGAAAAATCTAGCTGATTGGCAACGGAATTAAAAATCTTTCGATTCACCCCTGGCGGGCTTACACTAAATTTTATACTTTTATCAGAGTTGGAGGCGCCTGAATAAAGCGGATGCCTGTACTGCTCATCTCGTTCTTGTAAAGTAGATACAAAGATTTTGTCAGCATACTTTATACTAACACGTTCCGCTGCTATACGTTGCGAGAACTTAAACCGAATGTCTAAGTCACCCCAATACCCACCACTTTCAATTAGTTTATCAAGTTTTTGCGCCCCAAGTGAGTGACCGGTGAAAGAAAACGGAGTACGAGTACGCTGCTTGAGTAAGGCTGCTGTATAACCACCATCTGCGTAATGGGCTGTAAAAAAATCTGGAAGAGATTCTCCATAGAACCTCAAAATTTCATCAGCAAATTCTGATAAATGTGGCCACAATTCTTCCTTGCTTAAGAATTTATTTCCACCGCAAGGAAAACGAAGAATTCGTAGGTTTTGTTCTGTACCAGGATAAATATCTTGATTGGCTGAAAACTCGGGCCAATCTGAGTCGATGATTTTTCTTGTGACGATGTCAACTTTATGACCGTTAGTTGCGAGGGCCTGCGCTAACTCCTTAACATAAACAAGTTGGCCACCAAAATCTGGATGCTCTGTTAAATAACTATCCTTAGGATCAAAGTTACCTTGTGGGTTTAAAAAAACAATGTGCACGAAATTAATCAACAATTCTTTTTGGGGTTTAGATCAACCGCATAGTTACAATCAACTACAATATCAGCTAAACGTTTATGTTTTGAGATAATTTCATGCTCCTTTTTCAATACTTCGTTTGTAAAGTCATCAAGTTCAGATGCGCCTCGGTTTCGCTTCAACCGGTGTTTAAGGGTTTGATTAAAGTCACGCGCGATAAATATACGATGATCTATATTGTTCAACAACGACGTGTAAGTGCCCTCTACAATCAATACTTTAATATCGTTGAAGAACAACTTTCTTAAACTTATAGATGTGGAGTCGTATTCAATTGACGGTACGAGTATATATTTTAATCCTTTTTGAAAGGAGTTTACGTGGGTGTTAAGTAATTCGAGTTTTACCTCTTTTACACCACGCCAGCCTAAATCTTCGCGACGCTTCAAATCATTGATTTTAGGGGGATAAATAAAATAGTCATCTTGCCGTAATATGACACTAGACACTGCATTTTTTTTCAAAATCAAAGAGATTTCTGTTGCAATCTCAGATTTGCCACTACCTGACTCACCAGCAACACATATTGCTTTTTTTGATTTGTCTTGATTTAATTTACTTAGCACAAACGTTGAGATCGTATTTGCGGCATTCCTGTGGTGCGCCTCAATAAGTATTTCATCACCTAACATATTTACTCTTGTCTTTCCGAAAAAGATTGACTTTGTTTTACGGCTATTTGAAAGATTATTTTTGTTACATACACTAGCGTTTTAATGAACAAAAAAGAAATTGACAACTTAAAGGATATAGTTCGGCAGATGATCTATGAACTATGAGACTAAATGGGCAAACCTCAATAAAAAATTACGCCAATCGGCAGAGGATAATAATGGACTTGCATCCGCTCTCTTCGATCTGGAAAATCACCAACGTGAAACCGGCTTCATAAAGGACGATCTGAAAAAAATCAAACGCATAGTATTTCAAGATCCAAACAACAAATCGTATAGTCTGAGAGCCCAAATAAACCCTAAACGAGCAAAGCGTCATGATGGATCTGGCAATTTGGCCTTGGCGGGTGAACATCCGAATATAAATAATGGCTGTTTTCTTTGCAGAGAAAACATAAAATGGCAACAAGAGGAAAGGCAGATAGGTTTTGAGATTAATTTCGGTGTTAGTGATTATATCGCCTTTATGAACCCATTTCCCCTTTTGCCCAATCATGTAGTTATAGCTTCAACTGCTCATAGAACTCAAGAATTAAGGCTGTTCCAGAATGATGAACAGAACCAAGATTTAGCATTAGTGCTAAGTGATCTTTGTGAACTAGCAGATCGTCTACCTAATCATATTGGGTTCTATAACGGCGTTGGAGCGGGCGCTTCTATCCCAGACCATTTTCATTTTCAGTTTTTTCAAAGAGCGCCTGATTTGCCAAAATTTCCTCTGGAGGAGAGAACGTTTTCAAATATTGACTGCGATTTTACAACCACATTAGTTGAGGATTATCCACTGTGCGTGTTTAGATGGATGGGTGAGCTGGGCGAAGTAGTTGAAAAAGCAACCTCGTGGATTACAAATTTTATCAAGACTAGTAAATTTGAAAAACAACAATTGACAGCAAACTTCATAGCCTCAAGATCGATGACCTCAAAAACGGTTACTTTATATTTTGTACCGCGCCACAGATTCAAGCAATTTTGGAATGGAAATGCCGGTATCGTGGGTGGTTTGGAGATTCTTGGGGAAATAGTCTTAGCAAGCAATGAGGAATGTAATCTGGTGAGATACGACATAATGAATTTTGAGTTCATCGAGCAAGGCCTATCACGCATCAGTGCACCATTTACTACTGATTAAGCTGATGAATTGTGAAGCTTTTATTGATAATTTGGATAAAGCTCAGGATTGTAGCTTAAACCCTGCCCCATCATTTGGCGGTTTACTACCACAATTCCACCTTGTGTTACATGGTATTTTTCTCTATCTAATTTTTCATCATACCCAATAACGGTATTTGGAGGTATGATACATCGGTTGTCCAGGATCACATTTCGTAGCGAGCTTTTCTCTCCAATATTACAACCTGCAAGGGCAAGAACTCCATCCAAAACGCATCCCTCGTTTACGGTAACTTCAGAGAATAGTATTGACCTCTGAACATTTGAATTNGTAACAATACAACCGCCACTTATTATCGAATTCTCAAGAATACAGCTTCCGTCGCCACCCCTAAATAATGACGGAGGTAACTGCCTTTGATATGTGACCGTTGGCCACTTTCGATCATAAAGGTCTAGTGGAGGTTGGCCCTCCAAAAGTTCCATATTAGCTTCATAGTAAGTATCAATTGTACCTACATCCCGCCAATACGGAGGGTCGACGTTTGTCGGGTTTTGAAATATGTGCGCATGAAAATAATCACCACGCCGCAATCCTTCTGGAATTATATCACGACCAAAATCGTGGGAAGATCCTGAGCGCCCTGCATCCTCCCGCAATCTCTCTGCAAGGTACCGATGAGATACTACGTAAATACCCATACTTGCTAAGGTTTTATTCTTCTTCCCTGGAAGTGGCGCAGGTGAACTGGGTTTCTCTACAAAATCAATTATACGTCCACTTTCACTGATGGTCATGACGCCGAATTGGCTTGCTGCTTTTTCGATATCCACTTCCATACAAGCGACCGAGAAGTCCGCTCTCATATTGACATGCTCGGCAAGCATTTCACCGTAATCCATATTATAAATATGGTCGCCGGCTAGGATTATAACGTAATCTGGGGCATGGCTTTCAATAATATCGAGAGATTGGAATACAGCGTCCGCGGTTCCTTGATACCAAGTATCCATCCCGGTCCACTGTTGAGCGGGAACAATGTCGAGAAAATCTCCTCTTTGACTATTTATTTTTGTCCACCCTTCTATCAAATGCCGTATCAAAGAATGAGATTTGTACTGCGTCAAAACACAAACTTTATTGATACCAGAGTGCATGCAATTTGAGAGAGTAAAGTCGATTATTCTAAACTTGCCGCCGAAAGGTACTGCCGGCTTTGTCCGCCAATCTGTCAAAACACCCAGGCGCTCGCCTCGTCCTCCCGCTAAGACTAGGGCCATCGTGTTGCTGGTTAATCGGCTCACAAACCTTGCTTTGTTCGATCTTATCATCTTCGCAACTGTGTAAACTTAAACCTATTAAAAATGTAGGGTGCATAGGTGGCAAAGTCGAGCTATTAGTGCGCGTTAATCGACTCCCTGGTTTTGCTAAAGTTTAGACAGCGAAATGTATGGCTCAAAAACCCTGCAAGTATTTAGCTGAAATTATTTAATTGGGGGATTTCGTTTTATATAGTGGGTAACGTGATATCCAGAAATGTTGTTCAAATGTCATTTTCTTCTAATGTCATTGTTTTTATGGACTTTTCTGAAGATGCGCTGCAAGGCTACACTACATCCCACTGCTTCTTGAATTGATCCTATAAAAACTCAATCTATTCGAGCGAATCACAAAGTTCCGATACTTCTTTTGGAGGTGGGATAGACTGATTTGCTGCAGAACATGATCAGGTCTCTTTAACTTATTATGCATCCGTTGAGATAAATCCCAAAGTTAATAAGTGACAACGATACCGATCTTTCCTAGATTCTTTTGACAAAAGATACGTTATTATTTAACTCTCGTTTCACTATCGATCGCTTTAATTTTAGAATGATGAGGCATCGTTTTCGCCGAAACAATTTTTAAGGTACTCTCAATGATTAATAACCTCACTAAAATTAACCTTATTAAAAAAAGCTTTAGCTTTTTAATGTTAGCCTTAGTTTGGTTTGTATTGTCTAGCCCGCTATCAACAGCAAAGGCTAGTGATACTTTCGTTTTCACTGCCATTCCAGATGAAGACGAAAGTAGGTTACGTCAACGCTTCAATAAAGTGGCTATTTATTTGGAAGAAAAATTAGACGTGCCAATCAAATATATTCCTGTGAAGTCATATGCCGCTGCCGTTGCTGCGTTTAGAAATGATCAAGTCCAATTGGCATGGTTTGGAGGGCTGTCAGGCGTTCGTGCTAGAACATTAGTCCCTGGATCTCAAGCCATTGCGCAAGGGTTTGAAGACCAGGCTTTCTTTAACTATTTTATTGCTCATTATAGCACTGGATTANNAAGGTCNNATAAGTTTCCAATGGAAATTGCAGGAAAGATTTTTACCTTTGGCTCTAAGGGGTCAACCTCAGGGCGTCTCATCCCTGAATTTCACATTCGCAAAAACCTGAAAAAATCTCCTAATGATGTATTTAAGAAGGTGGGCTANAGTGGCAATCACACGCGCACTATTCAGCTAGTTCAATCTGGAGCCTATCAAGTTGGCGCGGTTAACTCCAAAGTTTGGGAAAATGAAATGAAGGCCGGAAAAATCGACCCTTCAAAAGTTTCTATAATTTGGAAGACACCACCCTATCCAAACTATCAGTGGAGTATACGCGGTGATGTTGATAAGCGCTGGGGTGCAGGCTTCAAAAGTCGCGTCAAGGAGGTTCTTCTGAATATTAAAGATCCAAAAATTCTAGCTTCCTTTCCAAGAAAAAGCTTCGTTCCAGCATCCAACTCCGATTATCAACCAATCCTCGATGTGGCCAAAGCAATTAAGTTAATCGATTAGTAAAAAAGTTTTATAGTGTTTCAATTAATAAACGCAAACTTGGGCTATAAGCAAAGCTCGGTTCTCACCAATATTTCGTTAAAAATTAATTCGGGAGAACGCGTGGCGTTAGTTGGGGAAAGCGGTGCTGGTAAATCAACATTGCTATCAGCATTGCAATCCCAAATGAAAAATAAAGCAGCACTTATTCCTCAGGATTTGGGGCTAGTGAATAATTTAAGTGTTTTCCACAATATTTATATAGGTCGCTTAAACAGTTATTCATCAGTTTATAATCTTCTAAACTTAGCATGGCCGCAAAGGCGTGAAGTCGGAAAAATTAAACCATTAGTCGAGCGATTGGGTTTAGTAGAAAATTTATTTAAGCCAACTGGTGAGCTTTCTGGAGGACAACAGCAACGCACCGCTATATGCCGTGCCCTCTTTCAAGGTGGCGACGCTATTATTGGTGATGAACCGGTATCAGCTGTCGACAAGTATATGGCTAATTTAATTATGGAAACTTTAGTCGAAAAATTTACGACCGTCGTTCTAGCGATGCATGATGTTGATTTAGCAATTAAATTTTCAACAAGAATTATTGGCATCAAAGACAGCGCAATTTGTTTTGATCAGTCAACGATAAACCTTACTCGCAAAGACCTTGATTTTTTATATAAGCATTAAAAATGGGCAAATCTTTTTTCAAACCCGACCCCGTGATATCTCGACCTCAAAATACGTCCATGGTTCGGGTAAGTTTAATATTTGTTGGTGTTGCATTATTCTGTTTTTATTTTGCTGATATTTCAATAACAACACACGATCCATGGTTAGAAATTGATCGAATGATTGCAGGTGTTTTTGCTCCTGATTTCTTAGCTACTAGTGCGATTGGCGATGCGCTTCTCAAAACCGTCTCTTTTGCATTTATTGGGGTTGCTATGGGAGCAGTTGCAGGATTCTTGTTAGCTCAAATATTTCATTTTAGAGTAGTGCGACTTCTATGCTCATTTGTACGTTCTATTCACGAGCTATTCTGGGCTTTAATATTTTTGCAAATGTTAGGACTGACTCCATTAACAGGCATACTTGCCATCGGTCTCCCATATGCTGGCATCTGCGCAAAGGTATACTCGGAGACATTGGATGAGGCACAAACGAATGCCCTACAGGCTGTACCATATGGCAGCAGTATCATTTCGACATTTTTTTATGTTCGTTTGCCTGAGGTCTGGATCCACATTGTTAACTACACCACTTATCGTTTTGAGTGCGGATTACGATCGAGTGCGGTGCTTGGCTTTATTGGCCTACCGACCTTAGGCTTCTATTTGGAAACAGCTTTTAACGAAGGCAATTATTCAGAGGCTTCGGCTCTTTTAATAACATTCTATATTTTGATTGCGACGATCCGTTATTGGTTGAGGCCAAAATTAATTGGTTTTTATTTGATTTTTGCGCCCTTTTTACTGGGCGGCGGGGCAGATATTCAAGTAGGTAATATCACGCGATTTTTAACTGTTGATATCGTTCCTGCTCCGTTACGGGAATCTAGTCTTCTCGATGCCTCTAGCTGGATAGAATTTTTTTACTGGACTGCCTCTCTGATAAATTCCCAAGCTTTTCCGGGTATAATTGCCACCGTTGTGTTGACACAAATTGCTTTGGTTGTGACGGGGTTTTTGAGCCTTGCATTCTTTCCATTAATATCAGAAAAATTTCTTGGTAAATATGGGCGTATGCTTGGTCATCTATTTTTAGTTGTCATACGATCAACCCCAGAGTTCATCTTAGCTTATATTTTCTTGCAGTTTTGGGGTCCATCAATGTTACCGGCTATAGTCGCTTTGTCACTTCACAACGGCGCAATTATCGGTCATTTAATGGGACGCTATAGCAACGAAATATCACTTCGTCCAGATCATGCTAAGGCCATAGATTTATACGGTTTTGAGATCCTCCCTCGGCTTTATGGACAATTTTTGGCTTTTCTATTTTATCGTTGGGAAGTAATCATGCGTGAGACTGCAATCCTTGGCATTCTAGGTATTGCGACCTTGGGATTTTATGTTGATAGTGCGTTAGCTGACATTCGCCTTGATAGAGCGCTATTTTTTATTGTAATAACAGCATCGTTAAATATCGGCATTGATAGTTTATCTCGCTATATTCGGAACCGTTTACGTCTGAGTCGTACGGTGCAACACCATTCTAGCTGATGGATATTTAGGTTTATG
>FUFK010054078.1_pt1 | contig 10258 bp, 12 predicted proteins | sample 1021851 | NCBI WGS metagenome assembly FUFK01 (sample SAMEA51879418, study PRJEB19060) | metagenome
CATTGATGGAGGGTATCTCTTGTCATTCTTCTCATCAGGATCTCCTAAGTAATTTCTAATATTTTTCTTAGTCCAGAGATCAAGAGCATCCATCCTTTTAGCCTCCTCAAGGCGCATAACGTAATCGACAATTAATTCAGCCATACATACCCATTATAAGTGCAAATGCCCTAGAAAACGCCCTAAATAGGCATATTTAAGACATTGGGAGTAGTGGTGGACAAAGGTTTTAAGCTATGACTGTCTCCTACATTAGAAGCCAATCGCTACATTTTGTCCCAATATGGGTCATCTCCAGAGTCAGTATCCCATGATGATCCTGTTATGGATGGTTGGAGGGTTTGGAGGGTTTGTTGGGAAAAGTCTTTTCTATATATATTGTCTTTTTTATTTTTAGAACTATTTTTATTGTTTGAACTATCCATACTATCCATAGGTTTATCATTTCCCTTATTAATAGGAGGATTTGAAGCTGGAGGGTTTGGGTTGGCAACCTTGCATGATGGAGGGTTCAACCTTGCATTAGTTGAGATTCCAAAATGTTTAGCTAAATTAATTTTCTTAAATTCACTAATAAAGTAATAGTTACCATCCTGACCCTTCCATTTTTTTATAAAACCCTTCATCTTTCCAAGTTCTTTTCCGAAATTTGTAGAAGTCATTTTATGCCTGCCTGTTTCATCACACCAATTACGATATTTAAAATAAATTTCTGATGCTTTAAATTTTTGNTCACTATCNCCAGCTAGTTCATAAACAAATTGGAGAACAGGCTGATTATCTAAAAGGTTTTCAATAGTATCTTCTGCTATTGCTGCAATATTTCCTCTATTCCTTAAAACATCAAACATTTTATTGTCATCCATACTCCAACACCACCAGAAAATACCTTCAACTTCTGCAAGTAATTTATTTTTTAACTGTGGATCTGGATTAGTTGCTGTTGTATGAAATTTAAAAGTTACCATTCTTCTGCCAAGACCTTCAACGCCTCCACCTGATGCAGTTGGATTATCATTAAAGGCTCTCCAACAAACAACTCCTAATCTTTCAAAACTTTCATTGAAAAATAATTGTTTTACTAAAACTGGTTCATTACTAATAATTGAATTAAATTTTCCTACTTCAGATATATGACCTGAAGAGTCTGGGTCATAAGCAATTTTTTTACCAATTAATGGAAATAATTCTGTTGGTTTTAATGAAGATGCCTTAAGTCCTCCACAAGCCTCACTNCCTCCAGCTATNGCTCTTAANACTTCTAATGTTGTCCCCTTTCCTGATCCTTTGAGGCCATAAAGATCAAAAATTAATTCCATCAAATAGGGTCTTGTATTGTCTTTGGGAGAAATTGACCATTTAAAGGCTGCTCTCAATAATTCAATTTTTTCTTGATCGTTATTAAAAGACTCATTAAGAAACTTTATCCATAGAGGACATTTTGCATCAGGACAATAATTAAAGTTAAAACTGTGAGTTAAATAATCTTTCCTGTTATGGCTCTTATCAAAGGATTGCTTATTGATATTAAATGTCCCATTTTTAAAACTCATTAAATGTTTAGAGTCCCATGTTGGATGCTCAATCCTTGCCAATAATTCACTTGTTATTGATGCCAAATGATGATTTGATCTATTTTCCCAATTTTCATGATCCAGCCAATTATGTAATGGTTTAGTTATTGCATCCTTAGGCTTTCTTTTCCCTAGGTGTTCCCACCTTGTTCCCACCCATTTATATAAGCCTATAGCTGGTCTTAGGGCATAAGTATTCTTAAATACGACACTAGCGGTTACTGCTATGTGATGGCTTTTAAATGGCTCATCCTTCCATATAAATTTCCCTTTTTCATGGGAATCTCTGGCTTTTCCTAATAGTTGAAATAATGCCTCATGACCATATTTAACTAGGAAGTCATCAGCCCCATTTTTAGTCCCATCAAGATCCATGGGTAAAAGTGCGACTCGAACATTAGCCCCTTTTTCAGTTAATGAATTAGATAGTGCTTCTAATGCTTTTTTAACTTGATCTTTAAGTACTACATCAGAATCGAACAATATAAATACATTCCTACCTCTCCATTTAATATCTTCTAACTCAGGCAACATTCCTCCTGATCTACCATCCTTCCAACTCCAGACTCCAGCTAGTCCAATGGTTGGGAATCCATGAATACATAAACTATCAGCTTTCTTTTCGCCTTCGGTAATCAATAAATCTTTAAAACTATAAATATGGTTTTTAGTTAAAAATGGGGAAAAGTATGGCCTATTACCAGCACCACTAATAGTCCTATATTTGCCCTCAGTTATTTGACCAGCATCAGGCTTCAATCTGTAAAAAGGTTGNCCATTATGTGTGTATGGTTTGCCTTTGGGATCTGTATATAGAACCACCCAACCAGAGTATCTATGGCCTGTTAGCTTAAAAGCCTCTTCAGGACTAACTCTNCGGTAACTTAGAAACTTTTGATTTTCTATTGAAATACCTGAATCAAGTAGCTCTTGCCCTAATTTATGCCCTAAAACATCTATTGATGTTGTTGGATTATTAGTTGGCGCAGTACTTCTCTCCCCTCCGACTGTCTCCATGNTCAGAAGAGGATCTATTCTTTTTTCGTTGGTCATTGTTAGTTACCAACAGTNTCTCTGAGGATNGCTTCGGCCTCTTGCCTNAGNACNCCTCTTTCAATAAACACCTGTTGAATTAGCTCAACATCCCACAAAATTGGAGAGTTTGAACTTAGACCAGGGAAATAATGCAAATTGCATTTTAAGAATCTGCCTTTGATCTCCCTGCAATCTTTGAGGAAGTCAACAGAACAGTTGAGACGCTTTGCAGCGTCAGGTGTCTTGTACAACATAGTTATAAAAGATGAAATTAGAACAAAGACTAATTAGCTCTAGTCAAAGCGGCGTTTTGGTTTGGCTTGGTTTGTTCTGACTTCACCTAAAGGCATATTTTTCTATTCAAAAAATTGAATCAGCAGAACACGAATGTTCACTTCATTGGCTCAGTACACCAATGGTCGGCTTTTATCTGGAACAATTATCCAGCACCTTGTAGGGAAAAGAAATGTAAGAGGCATTATCTCTAATGCATTAAAGGGTGCATTTCTCTTATGGGTAGTATAGCTGTATTAGTCGGTTTGTCACTATAGGAGGCTATGGCTGGCCTAGTCTGGCCATTGCCAAGGTACTCTTCCACCTAATGCGGCTCTATTTCTTGGATTATCTTTAAAAAATGCTGCATCACAATTTCTACATCCCCATGTTCTATCAATAGGCATATCAGGAATACATCCAATTAGATAAATATTGTCGTTATAAAAATCTTCTTCCCTTGGATAACCTAAAACTGCTTTTCTAACTTCCTTTGCACCACAATGGGGACAGATTGTTGGCTTTCTATCGGTAATAAACCAATCTTTTCTCTCTGGTATTGGATTGCAATTCATANTGACATTTCCTCCTNTAATTTTTTAAGTCCNTCATTGTATTTAGCTAGTGCATCATCTTGAGTNGCTTTATCAAAGTAGCTTCCATAATGACTNAAATGGGTTTGTGGAGTGTGACCCATTAAGCCANNNGCTTCCCTGTAATGCATTGCAGGCTCTACCATTTTGTGCGCTCTCCATGCCCATCCATGCCTCAANCTNTATGGAGATAATCCTTTTCCATCAGGAGTTGCTAGNAGGTCTTTCCAAGGCTGNTAGCGGTCTANTAGTTGATAGTATGCCTGCCCAATATCTTTATAAGTTCCCTTCTCTTTTACTTTTGAAATTTGAGTTCTTATTGGTAGAGGAAATTTAAATAATCTACTTTCAAATTTAGTTTTTATCTCACTAGCTAGACCTATTTTGTCAGGCAAATCTAGTCCCATAATTTTCCTAAATGGAGGCTTTGAATTTTTCTTAGTGTTTCTATTTCNTTTAATAAAATTGCCGCATAAAAATTCCCCATCTCTAACAGTTAAAACAGCAATTTCAGCCAGCCTTAATCCATATAGTCCTATTAATGCAGTTACAAAATAGAGGTCATGTTTTTGGTCGGCCTGCATTGCATCCAATAACATTGATAACTGCTCTGGCTTAATTGGCTTTTTAAATTCAGAAACTTCCAGAGTGTCATCAATATCTGAAATAGCCACCATTTCAGTAGTTGATGCACCTCCTANTAATTCCTTCTTTATACGTTTGAAGTTATATAGCCATTTATCAGGCATTAACTTTCTTTCTTCAACTGCATATTCAATNAANCTNGCAATAGTATCTAAATCTCTTGATCTACCATCTCCACCAGCAGGCATATCAGGAAAAAACTTTTCAGCATATTTTCTAATTAATTGATCTCCATTAGTTGGCTTTTGGAATGTCTCCAGAACTGTATCTGCATAAATATTCTTTTTTAATTTTTTATCGTAATGGCTTAATTTAGAAACTATTTTTTTACCATCAATAACACCTAATAATCTTGTTAATCTTCTTGCAGTTTCATTCCTTGTTGATTTAGCTAATCCTTCCCTAGCCTTTTCAAAATCTCTCCTTATAGTTTCCCAAGTCCCAACAACTTTAGTTTTGGGTTTAATCGACATATCATTATTNTCTAAATATATTTCTGCCGCCTGTTTAAGGTTTAGGGTTTTATCCTTCAGCATTAATTTTCTAATACCTACAACAGCATTTAATATTGTTGTTTGCTCTAGTGGTTCATATGGAATGGGTAAGGTTACAGCCTGCTTACCATCATCATTTCTTCTTACTAATTTAGTTTTTTTGGATTGTTCTTCAACTAACCATCCTTTACTACACTCATTTTTTATAAGTTTTCTTAGGGCAGAATCCCATTTTGTTCTAATTAAGGCCATGTTAAGGAGATTGTCAGAATTTTTTAAAATTGTTAGGGCAAAAGTTAGGGCAGAATGGCCATAGCTGGCCATAGCCTTCCATAGCAGTCTAGGGCATATTTCCCAAATTGCAGTAATAACTCAATTATAGCCTTAAAAAATTGTTACTATAACTGCCTTCTAAATTTTATGATGTCCTCCTTGCCAAGGAGAATGTCGAGAGTTCGAATCTCTTCATCCGCTTCCTAAAAGTCCCTGCTATGACAGGGCTTTTTTATTGGCAGAAANTANCCAGATAAAAAGTATTATCTAATTTAGGGCAGAACCTAGGGCAGAATAGCCCCAGCAAGGCATATTTTATATAAATAATAAGTTGGTAGTTATAGCTTGCTATATGAGTCTTATTTAATTATATTTAAGGACTCATAAAATGTTAATTAAGAAAGGGTTTGCTACGCCTCAAACCCATTGGCAGAACCAACTTTATTGTACCAATTAATGTTATTTAATGCTATAAATAAGGTAGTTACACACTAGGTTATGTCTGTTTTTGAACAGGAACTAAATGATGCTTTTAATGAATCTGAAAAGATTGAATCTACAGCTAAAGAAGTAGAAAATAGGATTAAGAGTATTGATGGGGCTGCTCAATATATGCCTAAACGCGCATATGGGACTCCTGTTAATGGGGCGGCAATGTCCATGACTTTGAAGTATTTAATAAATTCTAAGGATCGCCAACTGGCCGCATATTTAAATATTGCTGATGGAACTTTCAGAAAAATGGAAGAGGCTGAAACTGCTAGACAAGAACAGATCCAGCGCATGAAGGAAAAAACTGAAGAGCTTGCATATAAGAACCAAATGAAGAGACAGCAACGTGAAAAGGACTTGCTCTGGAATCAAACCCATAACGTATCCCAACACAGGTTAATAAGATGAGATTCTGCAAAAATCATCCCTGTTTCGGCTGGCTTCCATTAGAGGCTCAAGATTATAGATTTGTTTATAACAAACTCATTGAGATGAGAGATAGCGACCTTGCAAAGGGGGACAACTCCTCAGGGTTTCCCTCAGGCTTTGAAGATTGGGCATTAAGTCATTTAGAAGAATTAGCTAAACAGCCAATTTATAAAAAGAGGATTTCTGACCATCTCGATCAAATGAATCTTGTTATAGCTAACAGAGAACGTGAGCTTCAAAATACTTACTTAGTGCAAGAACTGGATAAATTAAAAGATCGAAAAAATTTAATTGAATCTTTTATCTAAATGTTTTCTGATGACACTAAAAATTGGGTTCGAGTAGTGCAAGGCCAAGAGGCTGATTTAATGTCTGTCCTCATCCTCCAATTCATAACCCTATTAGTGATTAGAGAGGTCAATCTTTTTGTAATTATGGGAGGTTTAGAAAATGTCGAAGAGAGCCAGTAAAAAAGAAATGGAATCAAGAGTTGCTGAAGCTGCTGAATTAGTACTTCAGGGGCAAGCTTATAGTTTGATTACTTCCCATGTGGCCGAAAAATATAGCATTTCTAGGAGGCAAGCTAGAAGAATTACTGCTGATGCCTACCTTTTACTAAAAAATGACATTGAAGAAGCGGACTTAAATAAGCCAGAAATGACAGCAAAAATCGTTAATGTACTCGAAAATGCCATGTTTCATGCAATGCAGAGGAAACAATATAGTGCTGTGGCCGCTAATGCCAAGGTNTTAATGAGACTAATTGGCCTTGATACCCATGACGTAAACCATAACCATAGATTCAAACATGGAAGATCGACAGCGTACTACAACTAAATCAATTCTTGATAACTATTCTGGAAATGTTTTAGATATTCCTAATGGGAATGAAAAAATATTAGATTTTAAAACTCAGAATCAACGTGATTTAAAAGATAATTCCAATCAATAACTCCGCCCATTTTTTTAGTTTTTTTATCTTCTTCTCTAATTAATTTTCTAATTTTCTGCATTGATGGAGGATATCTCTTGTCATTCTTCTCATCTGAATCTCCCAAGTAATTTTTAATATTTTTCTTAGTCCAGAGATCGAGAGCATCCATTTCTTTTTCCTCCTCAAGCCTCATAACGTAATCAATGATAGTTTCCATGGGAAAGCCATTACAGCCCTATTATAGCCCCAATCACACTAGTATCCGCACTAATTAGAGTAGTTTCAAAACTAAATGTAGTGTTGCCAATAGATTTAGCTAATTAACCACTCCCTAAGTGAGGGATTCAGCCCCAATATGGGTCATCTTCGTCTGACTCCGTATCCCATGCTGAACCATTTATTGAGGGTTGGAGGGTTTGGAGGGTTTGTTGGGAAAATTCTTTCTTATTTATATAGTCTTTTTTATTTTTANAACTATTTTTATTGTTTGAACTATCCATACTATCCATAGATTTTTTATTCTCCCCACCAGAAGGAGGATTTGAGGATGGAGGGTTAGGGCTGGCAACCTTCAATGATGGAGGGTTCAACTGTTCATTATTGGTAATGCCAAAGTATCTAGCAAAATCAAATTTAGTTTTTGGACTAATTGAATATTCAAAACCATCCATTTTTGGTTTCTTACTAACTAAACCATCCATTTTTGAAAGTTCTCTTCCAAATTTTGTTTGGCTTAATTTGCCCTTACCAGTATCGTCACACCAAGTCTTAAATCTTAAATAAAGATCAGTTGCCTTAATTTTTAATATTGAATCACTATCAGCTAATTCAAAAATAAATTGTAAAACTGGTTGATTCTCTAATTGGTTCTCAATACTTGCCTCAGTAACTGCATCAATATTTCCTCTATTTTTTAGAATCTGCATCATTTCGTTATCATCCAAATTCCAGCACCATTGAAAAATACCTTCGACCTCTTCAAATAATTTATTTTTAAGTTGTAAATCTGGGTTGGCTGCTACCTTAGTAAATTTAAAAGTAACCATTCTTCTCCCAATACCTTCAACTCCTCCACCTGATGCGGATGGGTTGTCATTGAATGACCTCCATATAACAACACCTAATCTCTCAAAACCTCTATCAACATATTTTTTTTCTACTTCAACAGGTTCATTAGTAGTTATTGAATTAAATACTCCAGCATCAGAGATATGACCTGAGGCATCAGGGTCTATTGCTATTTTTTTACCAATTAATCCAAATCGAGCATTTAAATTACTAAGAGATGATGTTCTAAATATTCCATAAGCTTCCTTACCTCCAGCTACAGCCATTAAAACTTCTAATGTAGTTCCCTTCCCTGAACCTCTCCTCCCATTCAAATCAAAAAATAATTCAATAAGAAAAGGTCTTGTTGTATCTTTTGGGGAAATTGACCATTTAAAGGCTGCTTTTAATAAATTAATTAATTCCTGATTATTAGAAAAAATCTCATTTAAAAAACTTTCCCATTTAGGGCATTTAGCATCCTCATCATATTTAAAGTCAAAAGCATGGGTTAAATAATCCCTTCGATCATGGCAGCGTATAAATTTTTGGGTATTTACGTTAAAAGTGCCATTTTTAAAACTCATTAAATGAGATGGATTCCACTTTTCAGCTTTAAGTCTTACTAATAGTTCCTCTTTAACTGATTTAAGAAAACCTGATTCCCTTCTCTCCCAACCCATATGATCGAGCCATTTATGTAATGGAACATCTATTGCGGTTATTGGTTTTTCTTTTAAGTGTTCCCACCTTGTTCCCACCCATCTATATAGACCGAGAACAGGTCTTGTCGCATACAAACTACTAAATACTGAACTAGCTATTACTGCTACATGATGGGATTTAATTGGCTCTTCATTCCATATAAATTTTCTGTTTTTATGGCTATTTCTGGAAATTAATAAAAGATGGCTTAATGCCTCTTTGCCATATTTAACAATGAAATCATCAGCCCCATTTTTAGTTCCATCAAGGTCACAAGGTAATGTAGTCACTCGAACATTTGCACCTTTTAGAGTTAATACAGTTGATAGCTCTTTCAATGCTCTTTTTACTGAATCCTTAGTTACTACATCAGAATCAAAAACAATAAAAGCATTGCGACCTCTCCAATTAATTTTCTCTAACTCAGGCAACATCCCTTCACTTCTGCGATCTTTCCAACTCCAGACTCCAGCTAGTCCAATAGTTGGGAATCCATGCAAAGTTAAACAATCAGTTTTCTTTTCGCCCTCAGTAATAATTACATCCCTAACTTCACTAATATGTTTAGCCTCCAAAAATGGAGAGAAGTATGGCCTATTACCAGCACCTTTTTTAGTTAAATATTTAGGTGCATCATGGCCAGTTAGTTGGCCAGCATCAGGCTTCAATCTATAGAAGGGTTGTCCATCATGTAGGAATGGTTTTCCATTAATGTCCATATATAGAACTACCCATCCTGATAGTTTCATTCCAATTAGTTCAAAAGCCTGTTCCTTACTGACGTTTCGATAATTTAAAAAGTTTTGATTATGAACTGGAATCCCAGAATCAATCAACTCTTGCACTAATTTTCGCCCTAATTTGTAATTAGTGTCAGTATTAAACCCAGTATTTGCAATGGATTTGGCACTAGAATCTAATCCCTTCGGTAGGGAGTGGTCTTGAGGATTTAACATATTATTTACCAGTTAATTCTTTAACTAACTTGCGACCTTCTTGGATAATTTTTCCTCTTTCATGGAAAGCATCCAATACAGCATTAATATTCCACCTGATGGCTGCTGTTCTACTAGCACCAAGNATGTAATGTTCTCTTTCNANTANAAANCCATCTTCGTAGCAATCTCTACATTGCTTTAAGTACCATTGGCTAACGCCTAAGTGGTGGGCTGCGTCACTTGTTTTGAGCCATTTTTCTTCTGCTGACATTCGATTAACCTCGAATATATGCCCTGTTGTTTAATTAGTGCTTTTACGTTTCTTGGTTGATTCTCAAATCTTTTTAAAACTTCGTCTATTAAATTATTTTGCCTCCATTCACTTAATTGAAAGAAAGCATAATAGCCCCTAATAATTTCATAAATTTCAATAGGAGATTGGTTCTGTTTGAACTTTATGGAATTGAGCTTTTTTTTATTAATATTAGGTTTTTTAATTTTTGAATCGACCATTAAAAACACTCCTTAAGGAACGTGAATATCAGACATCTTTCAATTACTATCAGAAACACCAATCAAAACAACATTGATTAATGCAGTTGTACCTAGTGGAATGAACGCAACTAGGTCATCAACATTCATTGCTAATAATATAGTCACGTTTACCAGAACTTATAAGTACTTAGTTATACAATCGAAATATTTAATCTTTAGGCCATTGATGGGGAACTAANCCACCAAGTGCAGCTTTATTTCTTGGAGTGTCTTTAAAAAATGCAGCGTCACATTGTCGGCAGCCCCAAGTCCTATCAATAGGAAAGTCTGG
>FUFK010063098.1_pt1 | contig 10257 bp, 24 predicted proteins | sample 1021851 | NCBI WGS metagenome assembly FUFK01 (sample SAMEA51879418, study PRJEB19060) | metagenome
TTGACTTAGAACTTGTTTCCCTGCAAATTCTGCTTCTTCTTGGGTCATAGAGTTGAATCAATTTCATTTATTAGAAGTGTAAGGAACTTGCCTTGTTCAGCAGTTCTTATGTCAGCATGACCTAGTTGTTCAGAAGTGATGCCATATTGTTTTTTAAATTTATCTATGACTTCTTTTTTTTTGTTTGGATATTTTTCTGAAAGATTTATCATCTTAGCCACTACAGCTTTTAGAGCAGGTTGAGATATAGGCTTACCATAATTCTTATCTTTTATAGATTCAACAGGCTCACCTTTATCATCAGGTTTGTCAGGAGTTCTTTTTATACGATCTTCTTTTTCTGGTAAAGCTTCTTCTTTCTTTGCATCCTCAATTTCTAAACCTGCCCAAAGTTCAAAAGCATCTCCAAAACTATAACAAGCACAAGCACATAAACACCTTCTATGAGCCTTTTGAAGATCATTAGATGATATTTCATCAAAGGGAATTGTTTTATTAAATCCAGAAGTTATTGCATAGTGATAGAGAGGAAGTCTTATCCCTGTCGCTACGTTTTGAAAATAACCTAATATATAACCTGTATTATCTGGTGCTTTCCAAATAAAACCTCCTTCTGGATTTGGCTCTAATGCAAAAAACCAATTAGGTGCGTATTCTCTAATTCTTTGTGCTGTTTTTGCCCAAGAACAATAAGGAACTTTGCCTTTGTAATAAATATCGTCTTTTCTTATAAGACCACCTAAATTAGGTATTGAAATAGATTGTGGTTCTGAATCTGCTAAAGTGATCGTCATGTTTAATTAGTATTAGTAAACTATTAGTATACTAATCACAAATGGAGGATATTGCAATATATGCCCCTGGTAATTCATCTTTATTTATATATCTCTTCTTTGTATTAAGTTCGACCACAAGCGAATCATCTTCTAATACACTGCCTCCTGCACTGACAGACAATCCATCCAAAGTTGACCTAGACAGTTTATCAATGTCTCCATTACCTCTACTAGTGCAAAACTTAGGTGCTGAAGGTTTTAATACATCTGCATTTTTTCCTGTCCCATAATGTGATTTAGGTCTTGGAAAAACAAATTCTATATCTGCCCTTACAGGTAAATTCAATGCTCCACTGTTATAACATTCAAGTGCAGCTTCCTTAACATCAGTTCTCCAAGGCTTTACCTTCTTGGATGCTTCGATCATTGCACCCCAACGTGTAAGGGTTTTAGATCCTTGAGGAGCAGGGATTCCTACTACCCTAATTGTTATTTCATTCATACTGTTTGTTGTAAATAGACCTCTAACATTTTATTTATTTTATTTAATTTATTTTTTAATATTTTCAAATTCTTTTCTCTTTTCTTTACCCAAGTCATTGCATATCTCTTATTTGAATCTACGCTAGTTGTCATATAAAATTGTTTTTTATCTTTATAAGCATTATCAAAACCTAACCATATCTGTTTATAGTTATGTTTTTCTTTTTTAAATTCTATTTGTCTTTTTAATTCTTTTTCAACAGTTTTTATTTCCCTTCTTAAATTATCAAGAGTAATTAACAATGGGTCGATTTCTTCTTTTCTAATTTTTAATCCATCAGAAGAACCATACCATCTATCATTTGGTATTTGAATTTCTGACAAGGTTATAGCAGTTTTATCTGTCATTAGATAGTATTAAATTGAAAGTTAAGGGAGGGCATAAAGCCCTCTTTTTTTTATAAATGTTTTTCTAGCAGTTCTTTCTGCTCATGTAAGTTTTCTAATTTTTTCTTTGCTAACTCTTGTTTTGTCTGCCAAATTGGTTTATCAAGATTTGCTGCTACACAAATTTGATCAACTATGCGTTCATTAATTCTATGAGTTAATTTCTTAATAGTATTTGAATTTTTATATTCTTGATCATGAATAATATGCATATTTCTACCAAGATCTTGAGCAATATTTTGTAATTCTAGAGGCTTATTTTCATAAATATCAGTTAATTTATTTTTATTTTCATCACACAAACGATAAGTCTTATACCATCCTGTTTTTGCTCTATTAAAATAATCTTTTTTATTTGATTCTTTATGACTTGGTATATATTGCATAACTAAGTTTGCAAATAAATCTGACCATTGATTTTTTTTGACGTTAAAACGATTATCAATGATTTGTTCTGCGTCATCAGTTGAAATACCAGCAGTTGTTAAAGAAAAAGAAGTTAATTCCATTCTTGATTGTTTTCTACATTGAGCACCATTAGATAAAACCATAGCCATCTCAAATTCAAAATTATTTGATACAACAGTTTTATCAACCCAGATTTTTTGTTTCATAATATCTTCCCATTCAACATTAGAAGCTGCACAAAGCATTTGTAGAGCATAGTTTCTATGTCTTCCGCTTCCATTAGCAGGATTTTCAAATTGACCTGAATTACTTTTAAAAAGAATAATTCTTGGGGGGATTACAAGCTTATTAATAATATCCATATCAGGTATTTTCTTATGCTTTAAAAAACCATAATTACCAAAAAACAACTTTTCAATTGCTTTATAATCTATTTGCTGCTCACCAGGATCATTCATCTTGATTTCTGACAGCTGTCTCATAGTCATATAAGAATGTTGATGACTATTTGTTGGTTCACATTGAACTACTGTTCTAAATAAATCATCACCACTTTTACAAGCATCATATATGCGAGATTTTTGCAAAGGTCTGATTTCTTTTTTTATATCATCTACAAGTGTGCAGAGATTTTTATCGTCACGAAAATCGTAACAGTTAGTATTTGCCATGATAGATTGAAAGTTAAGGAAAGTTAGAGCCAAGTTAGACCCAACTTTTTTATTATACAGATATAGCATATATATGCAACAAAGCTAAAGATTTCGGGAAATTTAACGAAATCTAACCTTCAAGTTCTCTTATTCTTCTTTGAATATCATCAAATTGTACACAATATTCTTTATCTGATATCTCTCTTTGAAACCATTGCCATTCAAGTGTGGCAATTTCATTGTTGAGTTTTGTGATCAAATACTTTTTTCTTCGATCAAGTTCTCGATAGAAACATTTCATCTCATTACTTTCCATTTTCTTCTTAGTTTTGCATTTAGTTGTTTTGTTTTTTGTCTTTTCAGACTTAAATAAGTGTTATCAAGTTCATCTATTAAATGTTCAAAATCACCTTGAGATGACATATCTAGTGATCTTTGAAAATTAACAATAGACGCTTTAAGTAGTTCTAAGTCTCTACCTGAGACATCAAGTATATATCTCATTTTTTAGTCCACTCCGAGATAAGTTTTCTTAGCTCCTCGATACGTTTCTGGGCAGCTTGTATTCTTTTTTGTTTTGTCATCTTCGTTTTCTAAGTCTTATATTTACAGCTATTTTATTTCCTAGCAATTTTTTTATCTTTTGCACTTCATCTTCTGTCAAATCATTAAATATTTCATATCTACCCACCTGATTTTTAGCAAACATTCTATGTATACTTTTCTCTAAATCTTTATAATCTTTTCTAGCTTCGCTTACTGCAAGAACTTTATCTGGACATTGTGATCTAACTCTATTTTTTATGTTTTTTGCACAAGAACAACCTACTTTATGACTACCAGCACTTTCAAAAAAGTAAACATGACCTAGTTGTATATCAAGAGGTTTAGGTTTTTTAAGTTTTATTTCTGGATAGAAATTTACTGGTGTTTTTCCATGAAAAGAAAGTCTACTTTCTTGTACTTGTATTTTTAAAGATTTTAACTCTGATTCAGAAATAACATAATGTTTTTCATCCTCAACTTCTGAGTTTCTGTATGCACCATTTTCATAGACCAAACCACTTGATGTGGGAGTCAAAGTAGTTAATGTTGATCTTAAAGTAGTTGAAAGAGTAGAAGGTTGATATATGTAGCCCATATCAAAACACTACCTGTTTAGCTTCAAACTTTTCCCATGCCTCTTGCCAAGCATCTTTACATCTTTGCACAGGCTGATCTTCATTTAACATACACTTGCCTTTATATGCCCAAATAGTATTACAGATATCTGGCTCTATATCACAATTTAGTTTCAACATTTCTATGTAGCAACCTAATTGTTTATCTGTTCTATAAGGCTCCCTCCAACCTGTACGTTTTTTAAAGTCATATTTTGTATCTCCCTTAGTCTTTAGATCAATCAATCTAATCTTTTTAGCTTTAGTGTCATACCCAATAAGATCAAGCTGACCTCCAACATCCTTGATAGGGTTAGACATCATATATTCAACACCCATAGGTTCAAAATGTGTGAACAGTTCTAACTCAAACAATGGGATAGCCCATTCTTCATATTCGCCCATATCTATATCATCACTACCTAACATCTTCTGTTCTAAACAGTAATGGACAGTCTCTCCTCTTGGTTGCCAGATATGTCTTAATCTTTCAATGTTTTTCTTAGCTTCTTCATCTAGATCACTACAAACCTGAGTAGTTGAATACTTTAACCATTTACTAGATTTCTCACAATAGTATTTGTGTTCGGGTTCTTTTCTGAAAACAGGAAGTTTAGGAAGTTTTTGAATAGTTTTCATGTTTAATTAAAAATAAGTTGGATAGTCTTTGGGGTTGATTACTTCTATTTTTTCTTCTGGTGGAGGTGGGATAGGTTCTTTAACCCTAGCAAGGTTTTTATATTCAACACCTTGATAACCTTNAGGNAAAGCAGGGTTNCCCTTGCAATTGTTCACTACTTCTGTCCAACCTGGTGGAGGAGTATCTAAATCTTTGAGAGTGAACTTACCTCTTTTGATTGCATCTTTAAGAGTTTTGATAACAGACACATCAAATAGTTTTTCCATTATTCAAACCCTCCTTTGGCTGTAAATACTCTTGATGCTGGATGATTGTTTTTTGGTTCTTCTGTAAATTTAGATTCCTTTATCTCATAAATATCCTTCCATCCACCTGCTATTGCCTTTTCAAGAGCATTTTTCTTACCTTGAGGTGGAAATGTTCGTAGCTTCTTAAAAATCCTCTCAGAAACGCTTGTAGAACAAGTTGCCTTATTTCGATATCTTATAGCCCACCATTCAACAATAAGATCAGCATACTCTTTNAAGTCCCCAGGAATCATATTTGGAGAGATTACTGAAGATGCAAAAGGATCAGATCCATTTGTTAATTGTTTTGGTTTAGCTTTCTTTTGCTTCATTCTCATTTCTTTTCTGAGAATTGTTCGGATGTATTGAGATTTTTTTAATTCTTCGCCTTTGTTCTTTTCCAAAAAGTCATTCAACTCAGGATCAAGATAAACAGCGACTTTAATCTTATCGGACATTGGATACTTAGTGTATAATTTAGACACTAAAGGTATTTATTTTATTTGTCAAGGAAATATTCTAAAAATTCTTCTCTATATCCTATGTAATATATATTTAATAATAGATTATATATAAATATATAATATATATATTATATAAATTTATTTACTAATTATATATTCTTTTTCTTTTGGTTCTTTTCTTTTTCTTAAATTCGCCATTCATGATATAATAAGATGTCATATATATTTACATTGATATCAGTTATCTGATATATAATATGGTTAGTTGCTGCTCCTTTGAAAGAATTTACTATTGATGACTCTAAATAGATTTGGGATCGACTCCAAACTTTCAATCAAAGATGTAATGAGTTCCCATCGAGGATGTTTGGAGAGTCAAGGTTCATTTCATGACCTAATTATCCATTCATAAGCGATTAGTTATCTAACACGGATGACGTTTCATAATAGAATACCTCAGACTATCAGGTTTAGGCTTGATAGTCTTTTTTATGTTATGTTATATATATCTCATATATTTTTATATCAATGCCAAGACCTAAAACCGACTACATCAGATATGTTTGTAATTTTACTATCAAACAGTATGAAGCATTAAAAGATAAAAGCGATGAAGAAGGTATCCCCATCGCTCATCAGGTTAGAACTGCTATTAATGAATATATTAAAAATTAAAATTTCGAAAGTTTTAAATAATTTTTATAAAAAGATAACCATTGGTCATCATTACATTCATTAAGTTTAGAAGTAAAATAATTTTTTAAAAAAGTCTTGTTATTCATAATTTCAATAACAAGTCTATCAGTCATTCCATCTTCTTTATAAGAATTATTTTTCATAATCATTAGGCTCATAATCTTTATAAGGTGTTTTAGTTTCATAAAGATCTTTATTATGATCCCACCAAAGATCGATAATATATTTTTGACTACCAAAAAAATAACCTCTATCTGATTCTCTACATTCTTCAATATAGAACTCTATAAAAGGTTCATAATAATCTGGGTTAAGATTATTATCTTTAGCTAATTCTTTAGCAGCATTAGTACAATGCTCTTCAAACTTTTCATTGATATAAAGACCATCATAACTATCTAAAGTTTGCTGTTCTAGTGGGTTATCAATCATTTTTTAAAATCCTCCTCTTCCCACTCATCAAAACCATTTTCTTTAGCTTCATCTTCATCTACTTCATGAATATCATCATATTCCCAATCTCCACAACCTCCCCATCCATTATCCATAGCTTTGAATCTAGAACCTTCTAGGATTTCATCACCACGTTGTTGCCATATATCATCGGTTGTAATTGAATCAGGAACTTTCATGTAAAGTTCAAAACTGGTCATTGAGTTAGCAGTAACNCGATAGTATTTGTGTTTTTCAGACATTTTACTCCTCCCAAAGTGATTGGTCTANNANAGTTTCATTATCATAATCTCCNTCTCCAACCNTNTATTTATCAGGATTTTTNANAACATAATCCCAAGCNANTTCTTTTAANTCTTCTTCANNCCANNNNGTTATATCAGCTTCATCNTCATCTTTCTGANAATATTNTTCNTTACATATNTCNTCCCANANNTCAGTTAAACATATTTGNAATGTTTGCTGATAATCTGTAACTGTTGTAAATTCAACCATTTTCTTTTTAGTCATTAGTCATTCTCCATAGGATAAAGTTTGTTTTGTATGTCATAGGCAAGTTGACCTATCCATTGATAAATGTCCTTACCTCTATAATTTTCAAAAGGTTCCCAAGCATTTTCTTCTAAAAATTCAAATTGATCTTCAGTTTCTAGATCAAAAAAGTCTGGTTCTAATGAATCACCTAAATAATGGCCTGATGCCCATATAAAACATCTTTGTTGATACGTTAATTCTTTATCAATCATTTGTTAGATTCCTCCATAATTAATTTTTCTTCTTTAGTTAGACATTCGTAATGAACTCTATATGCACCATCTTTAAATTCAGATGGTTCATGATCTTGATAAACATCGTATGGTGTACAATCTTCATCACAATAGATTTTTTTATTACATCTATCACATTCGTAAAAATTACACTCGGCACATAAATAACCGATATATTTATCATTATCTGCTGGTAACCGATTTACATATAAACCAGTTCCCCATTTTACAGATTTCTTACATTCGATACAGGTTTCACCTATATCTACTTGTTGGCATTTTAATTTAGTCATAGTTTTCGTTAGCGAATTTTCGTGTATGTTATTTTTTAATGAAGTATTTGAGTCTATCCTCATACTTCTCAATATTGCTTAAAGTTTCAGTATCTTGGTTATCTTCGTAATCATCACAATACTTATCGTATTGCTCCACATTACGTTTAAACATTCTCTCTACAAGATCTTGTTTTATTTGAAATTCAGATACTATTTCTAGCTTTCTCTCTTCATCCCATCGAACTATATCAGGTTCATTAATGACTTCATCATACCAACCATAAAAAGTTGATTTGTGAACACCATCAAATTCCCTCATACACCTTTTAACTACTTGATTTCTATTACGTTTTTTCCTGATATGTTCTTTCATTCTCTCCTTACAGGATTCTTTATTAGGGTTTTCTTTTACCACTATTTAACCTCCATAGCTTTTTTATATTCATTCTCTAATTCTTTTTTAATTTCATCCCATTCTTTAGGCCACCCTAAATAAGGACTAATATTCTCGCCATGAGGATTAAATACCCAATAAAAACCTTCTTTTAAAATCATTGATAGCATTTGTTCTACTGGTCTAGCATCTGCCTTGGCTAACGCCCTAATAGCTTTTTGCTGTACGTCTGTTAAACGTAAATTGTTTTCATTCATAATTAATTTGATATAAGGTTATGCATTCATGATATCATGTATTAGTATACTAATCAACACTAATTCGCCTTTAATGTCTTTTATTAAAAATTTGATTCATAATTATGACATTCAGAATAATGATCAGCTTCAATCATTCATTAAGCATCAAAAGTTATCTCAAGTTGATGAGATAACCCCTAATAATAACGATATGCTTTATAAATTATTATTCTTATTACTTTTAAAAAAATAATTAAACTTTTAAAAGAACTCTGTTTTTAGTGTTCCCATGAGCATTAATTACAATATCTGCTTTACTCCCATCGCATAAATTACAAGTATTGCAATCAGTTTTATTTCCCTTTTCAACACTTGCCATACAATGAATAAAATTATCAGGATCCTCTACACTTTCATGCTTAACGTAGAAACATTTAAACCCTAAACTGCTAGCTTTTAAATATTCTTCAAAACTATCTACACTTGCTTGCAATAAACCTTTAAAACGTATTGCAAAATTATTACTCCATTGATGTGTATAACCCGTATGATTTTTTGATACTTCAATAATATTTTTAACTATATCTATCGGAATAAGTGTAGGATCTCCACAACTTCCAAACCTTATAGATTTATTTCTAAATATCTCATAATTACCATCGAAATAATCATATCTATTATTTTTATATGCTCTATAGACATTCAATGGAGCATGAAACCATTTAACGTAGCATGAATTATTATTGTAACCAGCATGGGGACAATCTCCACACACTGAACTTCCAAGTTCTTTAATCTTAAATGCTTTGTGTGGTTCTATACCATCGTATAAAATCCAAGTTTGTATCATATCTCCAGTTTTTTTATTACTGGTTACGGCCTTTAAACCTGTAGCAATAACCACTATAGGTTTATTATTTATTGGACTATATCCCCTATAAAGGATTAATCCATTACTATTTTTCATTTTTAATTAATAAAATAAATTGTTAATTGAAAGTAAAAAAATACTTTCATTAAAGGGTGTATAAACACCCCTTAAAGTAAGTATTATTTTTTAAGTTTTTTTACTTGTTTATAACTATCTTCTAAAATTTGATTTAATTTTTTACCACTAATAAAGCAATACCCATTAATTAAATCTTTATCTATAAATTTATAGATTTTATTATTATCTATCATTTTATTTAATCCATATGGTCATATTCTTTTATTCTTCCATCCCATCCATCAATTAATCCATGACTTTTCATATAGCAATATTCTTTGCCTATATCATTTTTAAAAACATGATCATCACCCCAAGTTTTACGCCTTAATCTAAACTCTGCGCCGTGTGTTTCAATAGGTATTATTTTTTTATCTATAACCCTAACTAGTGGGCATTCATAACCCTTTTGAAATCCCCAAGCTTTACTATATTCAGTATTTAATCTTTGACTAGGTATTTCTTTAAACCAAACATAGTGATCACTTAATCTGGTAACTACATAAAAAGAATTTCTAGTCGTATTCCATCCCCAGCTCATATGACATATACACCCTTTAGAAAATTTAAAAGGTGTTTTTTCATTCAATGGAACTGTTTTAAGTTCGTTAATGAGTTTTGACTCATTAATAATTGCTTCATTCATTGTTTTAATTAATTAAAGTTTGAAAGTAAAACTATTTATTTAAAAATAGTTTTTTAAAACTATCTAAAATTAATTAGATAGCTTTAAGAAAATATTTTTAATAATATTGGGTATATTCTGCCTGTCTTCTTAATCTTCCCTTTTTATGTGTTTTATTATATTCTTTTGCATATTCTCTAGCTTCACTTTCAGTTTTAAAAGTAGCTAGTTTATATTTTCTAGCTTTACTATCTGGTTCTAATCCATTTAATGAACTGTCTAGCTCATTAATAACACTAGGATTATATTTAAACCAATTTCTTACAAATACAGTAAACATAGTTTTTAAATTAATAAAGTGAATAAAAAAACTAACTCAATTAAGAGCTAGTTAAACATAAAACTTTTCTATTCTCATAAAATAAAATAGTTTTTCTTAAAATTGTTTCCTGATCTTTTAATGCTTTGATTAATAGCTCTTGCTCTTTAATCTTAGAATGTA
>FUFK010064089.1_pt1 | contig 10257 bp, 16 predicted proteins | sample 1021851 | NCBI WGS metagenome assembly FUFK01 (sample SAMEA51879418, study PRJEB19060) | metagenome
GTTCTAGGACCACCTGCTGTTATTTTTAAATTAGGATTAGTTACTCTGTAATCTTTACCTTCAGGTGTTGTTAGTGTGCCTTTTGTTGCACCTTGTAGGTCTTGTGAGAAGTAATCAGCAGGATTAAAATATTCACTATTTGTAAATTGATCTTGAGAGAAATACTCTTCTGGGGAATATCTAGTTTCTTTTTTATCAAAACTTTCCATACCTGATCCTGTATCATGCGAGCCTACAACAATTTCATTTGTTTCTTTATCATAATATCTAAAAGATTTTCTTCCGCCCATCCTCATATTATTAATTACAGGATTTTCGTTCATGAATTTTTCTATTCCTTCTTCAGTGTAGTTATATTTACCTGTACCTGTTGGTGGATCGTATTTTACTGTAGTTTCTCCTCGTGGGTTTTTAGTTGTTCCATAAGGTGGGGGGTTTTTTTCTGTATCTAATCTACCACCGCCTACTACAACAGAACCACCTTCTTGTAGATTTACACCTCTAGCAAGTAAAACATCTTTACGTGTTACTTTACCATCGCCACTTACATCTGGAAATGCACCATCTTTAGCTGTTAGCATTTTAACAGTTTGTACTTTTACATCATTATTGTTTTTATCTTTTTCTTTATCTTCCTCTACAGGAATACCATTCTCATCAACTTTCTTTAGTTGGCCTTCTTCTTCTAATCCTTTTAAGCCTAGTAAAGCAGATTGACGTAAAGATTCATAAGTAGACAAACCATGATAGCGAACCACATTAGCAGGCACAACTAATTCCCCCTCGGATATCTGAGCAGGTATATCATCAGCTACTTCTTTTTCTGTAGCACCAAGTGTATCATCATTGTTTTCAGTTAGTCCGCCTTCTGCCATTTGTGGTGCTTGTTTATTGTATAACCCTCTTTCTATTCTTTCCTCTTCAGTAAAAAATCTATTGTATACTGGGCTATCTTTATATCTATCTAATGTTCCTAAATGATCTCTATATGCTTCAGCATTAAAACCCTGCATAGCTCCTAATGTATCTTCCCCTAATAAACCATCATCTTTAACACCTAAATATCTTTGTAAGTCCCTAATAGCTTCTGCGTTCTTCCCTGTATATCCTGCATCCATAAATAATAATTTTGCAGCTTCAGGGCTTACATCTTCTAATTTACTTAAATCTCTAAATTCACTAGGCTCACCTTCTGCAACATTTTGACCTGTGTATTGTCTATACATAATTTCTGCTACTTTTTCGTCTGTTAATTTGCCTTGTCGTATTTCTTCAGCAAGCTCTGGATAAGAATCTATGTGTATTCCTTTAAATGCTTGATTAGTTTTTTGACCATCTTTATCACCTTCACCTTCAGCGTATAACCATTGGCTCATCATCTCAGTTTTAAAGTAATCACTAGGTGTATATTTTTTTTCTTTTACAGGTATTACACCTTCTTGAGCAAAGAGTTGTTCTCGAAGTTTTTCATCAGAAGTTGAATTTAATTTAGCAACATCTGCATTGGTATTTTTTTTACCCTCTGTAGCATCTTTTACAATTTTTTTTCTTTTGGCAGCATCTTGTTGTTCTTTAGTGACATTAGCATTTCTTAAATTATCTGTAGAGCTGTTGCCAATTATTTTGTTAGTTTGTTCTTCAACTGGTCCTATTACTTGTTCCATCTTTTGCCTCTTTCGCTTTCTGATTTACTTCATCCCTCAAAGTAGCAAATCTCTGTAACTCTTGTATGCTTCCTTGAATGGCTAACATCTTAGCGTGATCTGTTTCACGAATAAGATTTTTAACATGTTGCTTTATTCTTTCCTCTGCATATTCAAATAAAGCATCAATACTACTTTTATTATTTACAACTGCTAGTAACTTCCTAGCTATTTCTGGACTCACTGAATTTCTCCTTCACCTGGTGGTCTGCCTGCAAATCCTGGCATACCTGGTTCTGGTGCTCCACCTGGACCTATCTGACTATTGCCTGTCCCTGCAGGACTAGTAGGTGGAACTGTGCCTGCTCCTTCTGGTGGTGTTGGACCACCTGCAGGTGCTTGAGGAGGAGGTGCTTGCATCATACCAGACTCTTGTAATATCTTAGCCTGTCGCAATGCTTCTCTCTCATCGTTCACAAATTTCTCAGCATCAAGATCAAATGAGTGTGCAATCTCTCTTAGTATCACTGGGAACTTTACAAAAGGTGCTAGTGCAGGATTAGAACCAATTTGCATAAGTTGTAATAGTCTTTGACTTCTTACTTCATTACGCATCAAACTTTCTGTTCCTCTTGCTTTTATTTCTAAATCACCTTGAACTTCAGGATCAAAGTCAAACTGTTGATTAAAGTTATAAAAAGATTCCCCTAGAGGTTGTAATAAATAATCATCTATATTTTTTACCACGGACTTTATAGCTAGTTGTGCAGCGCCCATTAACATGGATATCCCTGCAGCCGTTCTGCCAGTTCCTTGTACTCCTGTCTGTCCGTGGGAATAAGAAGGTATGCCTGTAGACTCATCTGACAAGACTCTAGCTTTATCAAACATCATTAGATTTTGTGATGACACATTCGGATATTGTGTCGCAAATAATGCTTGACCTGGTGCTCCACCTTGTCTTCTAAATATCTTTCCAGGGTACACTTCTAAATCTTGACCTGGTACTAAGTTAGTCTCATCTATTTCAAAGATAAGATTACCTGACAGAACAGCATTGTCAACTGCCATTCTCATAAACCCATTCATTAATTGTTGGGTATCTACCATATTTTCTGCTAATCCTACTCCAAAGAAAGAGTAAGGGTTTAACTCATAAGGAGCAGCAAAATAAGGAATCCTAATAGGATTAAAAGGATTAATCGCCAATCGTAAGATCTTGTTGTTACAAACCCAAGCATTGACTTGTACCATGTCAGAATCTTCGTACTCGTTAGGGATATCAAGTCCTGCATCTTCGGCATAAGACTTGTCAACATTTCCCCAAAACTCGTACACTTCGTAGCGATCCACGTTAATATTTGTCGAATCATAATCATCTAAATCATCCTCCCACCATTTTCTGGTATAGTTAGTGCCCATCAATACGCATTCATCAATGGCCTCTTCATCAAACAGAGGGCGATTTTTTAATTCCCTCATATCAGCATGGTTCAACTTGTGACGTTGAATCACATACTCTACCTCATCCATACCATTTGCAGCAGGATCAGGATAGAAATCCCAACAAGAAACGAACTCTATTTTTGGAACTGTTCTCATTGTTGGTGTATAATTAGGATTACCCTCTTCATCTTGTTCCCAAGCAGGGTATTCTTTATCGTAAGCAAAAGGTCCTTTTAGTATGCCTGTACCAAATAAAGACATCTCAAATGCAGCAGAACGTAAATGCCTAGAAGCAGAAGACTCTTCTAATTGATCTAGTATTTTCTTTTCCATTCTTTTAGCTGCTTCATCTGCAGGGAAATACGTTATAGATGTAGGTGTAAGACCTGGACCTTTCTTTAATTCTAAATCTTTTTTTAATTCTTCTAGTGCACCAAGCTCAAGTTCTTCTTGTTTTGAACCAGGTGGAAATAGACTTGGTGTATCTTCTTCTTCAGGTTCTTCAGGAAACTTAGGATCAAAGTTGACAGCTTCCTCAACACCTTCAGGTATACGAGTAGACTCTACACCTAATGGAAATCTTTGTCCTGCAAATAGTACATCAATAATCTGTCCATATGCTGCAGTAACTTTTGTTTTAGTAATCTTTAAAAAGACTTGGCTTTTTTCTTGTTCAGTAAATTGTGTTTCAGATCCATAGACTCCTCTATAGTTTCTATATGCTGTCATCCATCTTTCTTCTTGTGAGTAACGAGAGTCACTAGCATAATTAAATTTACTTAAAACAAAACTTGATAATGTATTTTGTTCTGTATCATCTATGTCTAAACCTATTTCGGTTTCTATATTTTTTTCTTCTTCCATATTTAATATCCAAATACTTGGTCAGCAGGCTTCCAAGGTTTTTTCCAACTTGTTTCGGAAAAGTCATACAACCCTCTAGGAGTTGGTCTAGACATAATGCCATATCTTAATGCATCATATCCATGGTCATAATCTACTTTAGTGTCTACATCTTCAGGGTTAGATTTACTTAAAGGTATCTGCGGTATTTCAGATATAAGTTTAATACAATTCTTAAAAAAGTCAATACCTGCTTCTTTAGTTTCTTCATCTATTTTTAATAATCTATGCAATTCATTTTTCCCTGCTACTCTACTTCCTTTAGATCTATCTGAAGGTCTCCATCTACACCCTCTTAATATCATTGTTTCTGCAATCGATGGACCAATCTGTCCTCTATTATGCCAACACGATGAGTCTAATATACCATACCAAATCTTTTCATCAGCTTCATGCTCTATTTGTAATATCATATCAGCTAATTCATCTGCTGTTTTTTTCTTCGTATATAGCTCTCTATACACAATTAATTTATTATCTGGTCTTACTGCTATCCATAAACACGCTGACCAACTAGAATACCCATAATCGCAAGTCCTAAACTTTCTCCAAGAACTGGGTATCTCGTAAGGTTCAACCACATGGATATCCCTATTGAACTCACTAAACGCTGCACCCTCTGCAATGTCCCATGAACCTTCCAAAAGTTGCTTACGCTGTACCTCTGGAAGAGATAAAAGGTTTGCCTCATATTCACCTGTTCGAGCAAGATAAGGATTATCAGTAAGTTTCGCAGGTATAAATCTCCTTTTAAATAGAGGTTTATCTTCTAGGTCATGACCTTTTGGATATCGTAGTACCTCATTATTTTCTATATCCGTTGCCCAAAACGATGTGTTAAAAGGCGCAGGATCAATAAACATTTTCTTAACCCATAAGTGTCCAGGTCCACCTGGGTTTGTTGTTCCCCTCATATACGTTGGTAGATCAGCATCTACTGTACGAAGACGAGAACGTAGATAGTTCCAAGCATAAGGTGAAGCATATTGTGTCAACTCATCTACACCTATCCAAGTAAACGACTGTCCTTGATATCTCAACACATCTTTGTCTTGTTCAAGATATGTCATCCAAATACGTGCACCAGAGGGAAATGTCCATAATGCTTTTCGTTCACTCCATTTAGCACCAGGAAATACTTGTGGGTATAATTCCTGACTCTTCAATACCAACTCTCTTAGCTCATCATTGGTTCTTCTCAGTATTAAACCACTATGATGTGGATGGTTGCAAAAACGCAACACATCTGCTAATAAGGCATATGACTTACCACCACCTGCTGCACCACCATATAGAACTTCTTTTTCATTTGATGCTAAGAAGTCTGTCTGTGGACCATCATTAGGCTTGAAGACCACATTCTGTTCGTGCTCTTCAGGTATCGTAATATCTTTCTCAGATGCGTCAGCTTCTATTATATTAGCTTGAGACTTGAGCTTTGGCCTGACTATTTTCGTATAGTTCCGCTTCCGCTTGGAGGTCTTCCTGCGTCTCTTCCCTTGCCTGGGTTTTAAGTCGCTGCCATCTGATGTTAGCTGCTTTTCTATTTCTTTCGCTTTCATCTTTTTTCAACATTTTGTAAAGAGCTACNTGAGATATNGATCTCCCACTCTTTGCTGATAACCATTTNGCTACTTCTCGTAGACTTGATCTCTTTGTGTGTTCTTTTGCTTGTTCTAATAATTCCTGTTGCTCTGGAACACTTCTTAATAAATCTTTTGACTCTCCAACAAGTTCCCATCCAAATGGAACTGTTGAACCTAGTTTTCTTTTATATTGAATCTCCATCATCGTCTTCCTTTTTAGCAGGTAAAATAAATAAACCAGAAGGAGTATTCACTTCTAGTCTTTCTTGTTTAACTACACCTACTCTATCTAACACATCCTTTGCTGCTGTTAGTTTATCTCGGTTTCCTAATTCTGTTGGATCATCTATAACGCCTGTAATAGCAATCGCTGCCTTTGGAGCATTCGCTGCTAGATACTCTCTTGAACCTTGCAGGATCTCTTCCTGTAGTCCTGATGTAACATCTCTTACTGTAGTTGAAGGAGCGTATCCTGCAATGTCCATTGCCATTCGATAATCACCTAATGCGTCACCGAATAAAGCATTTAAGAAAGCATTTTGTTTTTCTGTTAGTTCTTTTGCCATTTAAAATCCTGTTGAGTATTCTTCTACGAAAGCTGTAACTGTTAAGTCATCTGCTGCACCTGCTGTAGCTGTTAGCAAATCCCCTGTATCAAAATACATAGGGGAATCTGATATAATTAAATAACCATTTGCTGCAACACTATATGCTCCAGTTAGTGCGAAATATGTTGTTGCTGACGCATCATACCACTCTAGTTTTATTGTGGCTGCACTTGATGCATCAACATTTGCTATCATCACAGAAGTTACTACTGCTCTTGATAGACTTGGAGTTGTATATACCGTTGTCCTATTGGTTGATGATAAGGCTACTGCTGACGATTTAAACGTAGGTATAGCCATTACTTCTTAATACCAAATAAACATTTCTTACCTTTTGGAGAATCAACTTTCAAAGCTCCCCCTCCTTTTCGGTAGCCAACATGCATTAACTTACTTGTTTCAGTAGCATATTGTTTTGCTTTTCTTTTACCTTGATCAGTATAAGAAAACTTTTTATCTCCAACCATTGGCATAGATATTACTCCTCTACTTCTTGTATAACTTTCTTAGTCTTCGGATCTATTAAGACATGTGGTAATTGTGCCACATTTTGTAGAATAAGATTAAGTATCTTTTCTTCTATTAGATAATACTTAATGGGTTTATATGCTTCATTAACATCTTTAGTTCCTGGATCATCTGCGATGTAGTGACCACGTTCATTTCTGGCTCTTTCCATGTTATTCAGCTTTTTGTTCTTTAGTCTTAATAGTGATATCTAAGTCTTTACCTTTAGGTGCTGATGCAGTCAAAGATATTTGTGATGCTGCACATCCTGTAAGAGTAAGACCTATAATAGCAATTGTTAGTAATCTTTTCATAATTATCTCCTATATTACTTTTTCCTTTTTGTTGTTCTCTTTCGTTTCTTTGCGAAAGTTCTAACATTGGTAGGTTTTCCTCCAACGCCTTGTGCTTTTGACCTCTTCCTTTTAACAGCACTCTTTCTTTGTGCTGCTGTCATACTTTTAGCTTTTGATCTAGGAACACATTTAGGATATTTTCTTTTACTCTTCTTAGCAGACTTTCTGCCACAAGGTTGAAACTTCCCTTTTTTCTTAGGTGCTCCTATGTCTACCCAGTCCCCTTTAGGACCTTTACCAAACCACGCTGCTAATCCTCCTGTTGGTTTGGCCATTATCTATAACCACCACCACGCTTTTTATATTCTCTAACTAACCATCCATTAGCATAGGCTGAAGGATAAACTTTAAACTTCTTTTTAGCTGCTGCCTTTACTCTTGCATATAGTGCAGGGTTTGTAGGAGTAGCTCCTTTTTTCTTCTTAGTTTTCTTTTTCTTTTTCGCAGCCATATTAACTTCTATGTCGTATAGTTACTTGGTTTTCTGTACCTCGATACATACCTGCTCTATAAGATATACCTGTAACACTTTTCTTAGGGGTATAAGAAATACCTCTATATTTCTTTTCCAGACTTCTCTCTATAGGAAACATAGGGTAGGTAATTACTTTTTGATTTGTTCTATATATTTTTTCCATTAGCATTTCCACCTTCTTCTNGCTTGTCTAATACGAGAGTTCGGATTGTTTCTTGTTTTTGCTGAACTNCTCTTCAGTTGNCCTAGTGANCTTGCACAATANGACTTNCTTCTNTTNGCAGCTTTACTGCCTTTNTTNACTTTGCCTGTTACNGCNGTNTTNAANTTAGAGCCAGGATTCTTCTTGCGGTAGGCTCTTACTCCTTTAGCTGTCATACCTGCACCTTGTTTTGTAGGTCGGTAGTTAGCTCCTTTACCTTTGGTAGTGCGTCTAATAGGTTTCGTTTTTTTCCTAGCCATTTAGTTTCAACCTTTTTGAATACCAATAGATAAACAAAATATTTAAAGGAAGTGTTAATATGAACACCCCTCCCATGTTACTTAGTAGTGATGCTACACCTAAATATAAACCTATCACCCCTAAGATACACACGCATATGTTGTATATCTCTTTCTCCATTTCCCTATCTAGTTTATGAGGGGTATGACAAACACACCCCTCAATCCAATACTCACAACCGATTTAGCTATCTTCCGAATGGAATTGCTAGATCTCGGATGCTGACTCGAACTCCACAGACGTAAGGCCAACTCATAGAGGGACTATTCAATGTGTGAGTAAAGGAAAACCTAGTCACTGCTCTCATACACTCCTCGCCCTGCTCTGCTTTCTGCATCGAGGGCTCTTTCTACTTCCTCTAAGGTAGGCACATAACCTAACCTTTTAATGAACTCTTTGTCTTCTCGCATTGCTGCTCTAACGTAATACACTCTGGAATGAGGAAGATGTATTCCAGTACCTCTACCACCTTTGATAAGATGTCTATAAAACTTCTCTAGTAAGTTAACATATATATCTTTTTTTCTTGATTTGTCAAGTTTATTTCTGTAGCGATCCCCTATCAGGTTTATCTCATATCTATCATTCATCTTTCTCCCCCATATTTACTGCTATCTGCCAGGATATATTTGTTTGTTTATTACACCTAGCACATGAGTTTGTCTGCAGCTTTTCACATAATTCGCATTTTTCGTTTTTCATGACTTCTTCCATCCCTTTATTTTGTTGTTGACAAAGTTGAAAACCTGAGTATAACTGTATCCAACTAAGTTGGAGGCGGTATAATATCTGATCCTCTTCCGATATACATCTAATGGTTCATTAGGTGAAATGGACAGAACTCCATTATATCCTCTCTCAAATTCATATACCCTATCTGCTATTGTATAGAGATCCTTTGATGTTCCATTGGATTTAATCATATTCGCTTTCATAGATATAATCTCTACATTCCCTCTAATATACCCTNTCTTAGGTATTATCCTATCTAAAGATGGTGAAGCTAGTCGTATACCTTTTCTTTTACGTGGTGCATAAGCTAGTTTTATATGTGGGAAGTAGGGACAGTACTCTGTAGCTATACTCTTCAAATAGTCTATATCTAAATTAAACCTAACTTTCTTCTTTATAGCCCTCGTTCTTGCAGCTCTAAGCATTATATCTAACTTATATGCAATAGGATCTGCAGCATGTTTCTCCTTATGATACTGTTTCATGTATTCAGCGTGTTTATTCAATAGGCCATCCCTTCCCTAGTTCATCTTCACATCCCATTTCAGGTACTTCTATTATATCATAATTCTCCTTCTTCATCCAATGCACTTCCTATATAATAATATGAACATCCAGGATCACTTGGTGTAGTACATGATAGTAATAAGATGGGTATTAAGTGTAACATTAATGTTTTCATATAGCATATCTTAAAGTGATTTGCTTTAACCTGTCAACAAGTTAACAGGGTATTTCCTAAAAACCTGCAAATTACATATACCTAATCTGATTAACATCCATAATTGCTAATTTTCTGCACACACCATTAACGTATAACGCATATAGGGGCAGTGGCCCATAGGGTGTAACATGTGTAACTTACTGATATTGTGTATATACAGCGTCTTGCACTTGTTACACACTTGTTATCTACCGGGTTACACAGTTTACACACCTTACACACCAGGAACTTACTCTGTTGCATATATAACACAACTATTGAGGCCGAGATAAACTTGTTAAAATATGTACCCTATTTGGTGCAATAATATCACACTAACTAAGCACCTTATAAAATAACAAATATACACCCCCTTTTTATAATTATATTACCATATCCCCCTCTAAGCCATTTTAAAGCTCATACAGAACAATTTATCATTTTGTTAACCACACTATTAAAAATCTCTAAATCAAATTTGTTCTAATATTGTTCTCATTATTTACGATATGAATAGTTTATTGATGTATTATTTTTTTTATAAATAGGTATTGCATTAATATTTATATCTGTTAAATTCTCATTATTAAATATTTTAATCCTAATTAAAGCGTATTAAAAGAAAGGTAATAAGATGAGCAATAAGAGACAACGAAGAAATGCTAAACTTCGATTGATAGCTTTTAAAAAGAATGAACAATTCAAAAATTTATATGGTGTTGATATTCATAAGGACATATATAAAAATGATACGAAAAAGTTTATTCAAGATAATGCTAAAATCGAAGAAATTAAT
>FUFK010052935.1_pt1 | contig 10256 bp, 10 predicted proteins | sample 1021851 | NCBI WGS metagenome assembly FUFK01 (sample SAMEA51879418, study PRJEB19060) | metagenome
TCTTTTCGAGTATATTTTCAGACATTTTGAATTTTTTCTAAATGTTGGATTACTTTATTTGATAAAATATGTTTTCTGGCGCTGTTATAAGCCTCGCTAAAATCTTCATGAGTTTCATTTACAATTAATCCTGCTGCAGCATTTAGACATACGGCTTTAGAAAAATCATTATCCTTACCTTCAAATATTTCAATCATTTTATTTGCATTGAATTTTGCATCATCTCCAATTAGATTTTCAAATTTATCTGCATTTACATTAAATTCTTTCGGATCAATGATAATTTCAGATATAACGTTGTTTTTTAATTGAATAATATTTGTTTTAGCATATGGTGAAATTTCATCTAAACCATCTTCACTATTAACGATCCATGCAAATTTAATATCTAAATTTTTTAAAGCATTAGCAAATGTTTTTAATAGTTTTTTTTCAAAGACACCAACAACTTGTCTTTTTACTAAGGCTGGACTACTTAAAGGACCAATCATATTAAAAATTGTTCTTTTACCAATTTTTTTTCGAGTGGGGCCAACATACTTCATTGCACTATGGTAATTAGGAGCAAACATGAAACCAAAATTATTTTTACTAATTTGCGCCTCAATATTTTCTGGTTCTAAATTAATGTTAATATTTAGAGCTTCNAAAACATCTCCAGATCCACATTTAGAGGACACTGCTTTATTTCCGTGTTTTGCTACTTTAACACCCATACTGGCGAGTAATAATGCAGAGGCAGTAGAAATATTAAGTGTATTCATTCCATCACCACCAGTTCCGCATGTATCAACACAATTATCTACATTAACTCTTTTTGACTTATCTCTAAGCACGTAAACACCACCAGCNATTTCANCTGAANNCTCACCNTTAGNNGANAANAGNGTNAAAAAATCAAANATTTCNTGTTCNTTTGCTTTACCNTCCATNAATAATTCAAAAGCTGCCTTNCTTTCTTCAAAAGNNAGATNTTNTTTATTNTTAATTTTNTCTATNAATTGTTTCATTGATTTTAAATTCTAATAAAATTTTTTAAAATTTTAATACCTAATTTAGTTTTAATACTTTCAGGGTGAAATTGCACTCCATGAACATNATATNTTTTATGTTGAACACCCATAATTAAACCATCTTTACTCTCAGCCGTGATTTCAAGGTNTTTTGATAGTGATTTTTTATCAATAATTAAGCTGTGATAGCGTGTTGCTTCAAATGATTTTGGAAGATTTTTTAAAATTCCTAGTTTTTTTGAGATTATTTTACTTGTTTTACCATGCATTAGTCTTTTAGCTTGAACAATTTTAGAACCAAATACTTGTCCTATTATTTGATGCCCAAGACAAACTCCAAGTATTGGGATTTTTTTATATAAAGATTTTACTATCTTTAAACAATTACCTGATTGATCAGGATTACCTGGACCTGGTGAGATTACAATTTTATTATATTTTTTTTTTAATATTTGATTAGATGTAATCTGATCATTTCTTATAACATCTACCCTCACTTTCAATGATGATAAGTAATGATAAAGATTGAAAGTAAAACTATCGTAATTATCTATAAGAATTATTTTTTTCATTTTAAAGCATTAATCAAAGCTTTCGCTTTATTTACAGTTTCTTCATACTCTTTTAAAGGTTTGCTATCNGCAACAATTCCAGCACCAGCTTGAACATAGAATTTATCTTTTTTAGCTACAGCTGTTCTTAAAGCTATACAAGTATCAAATTCACCATTTGCTGAAAAATAGCCAATACCACCAGCGTAAACTTTTCTCTTAGTTGTTTCTAATTCATCAATNATTTCCATAGCTCTNATTTTTGGTGCNCCNGAAACAGTTCCTGCAGGAAAACCAGCTAGAAGTGATTTAAANTTTGAAAATTTNTTATNATATTCACCGATGACATTNGANACTATNTGCATTACATGAGAATATTTCTCAATAATAAAGCTCTCAGTTACTTTTACAGTATTAATTTTTGAAACTTTACCAGCATCATTTCTNCCTAAATCTAATAACATTAAATGCTCTGAAAGCTCCTTTTTATCTTGAAGAAGATCTTTTTCATAAAAACGATCCTCGCTCAATGTTTTACCTCTAGGTCTTGTTCCAGCGATTGGTCTTACAGTAATTTTGTTATCCCTTAGTCTCACCAGTATTTCTGGGCTAGCACCAATAATTTGAAAATCATTGAAATTGAAAAAAAACATAAAAGGTGAAGGGTTAGTCACTCTAAGTTTTTTATAAATATCAATTGGTTTTTTTGTTAGCTTAGCTTCAAATCTTTGACTTAAAACTACCTGAAATATATCTCCTAATTTAATATATTCTTTTGCTTTATTGACCATTTGCAAAAATCTATTTTTAGAAGTGTTTGATTTAACTTTAATATTTCTTGATTTAAGTTCAGTTCTATNATTTATGTTCTTAATTGAGGATTGAATAAGCAATCTAAAAAGATCTGATCTTACCTCATCATATTTTTTTTGATAATCTCTAATTTTTTCATCTTTATAGATATTTCTTATATAGAAAATTTCTTTTTTTAAATTATCATGAATTATAAGTATTCTTGGTCTNAGAAGTCTTACATCAGGTATANTNAGATCATCCTTACAATTNTTNGGAATTTTCTCNATATATCTTATAGAGTCATAAGANAANTATCCNGAAATTAAAGAACANANTTTTGGTAAANTTTTNGGNGTTTCAAATTTAAATTCNTCAATAATTTNCTCNATNANATTTTNNGGTTTNTCTNTAAGTTTNANTNTTTTTTTATTTTGAATTAAATAAGAAGTTTTATTTTTAAATTCCCATATCTTATCAGGATTTTTACCAAATATAGTGTATCTTCCTTTGATTTTACCTTTTTCTACTGACTCAAATATAAAGCTATTTTTTTCACTTAAAAAATTATCTATTAAATTTAAGATCTCCTCATCTTCTTTAATTTTTTTTGAAGTATATATGATTTGATTTTTATTGCTTCTATGTCGAAACTTAAAATCTTTGAAGCTTCGATTTATGTTCATTGATAGAAATTTTTAACTCGTTCTATTGTTTTTTGATTTAAAGTAACATCATATCTGCTGTTGAGATATAAATCATATGATTTTAACATATTATTTTTTAAATTAGAATTTTGTTTACTCTCATATTCTTTTATTTTATCATTATTTTCCATTGTCGCATTTTGAAAGTTCTTTATTTTAGCCAAATAGATGTTGCTCATCTCGTCATTTATAAGAGTAAAAGAATTTACAGGTAATGAGTAAAGAAGTTCCACAGCTTTAATATCAAATTTTTTATTATCTTTTATAGAATTAAGTAATAAATTTTCGATCTTGTTACTTCCCATTTCTACAAAGTTCGTATTATTGAAATTTTTTTTATCAATTTTTTCTATTAAATCTCTATTATATTCATACTTATTCTTTTCATACATTAGTCCCAAGACCTCTTCCTTTATGACCGGGTCATCTAAGCTCGGTGAGCGTTGTTCTGATTTTATTATTTTATAAAGAATGTAATCATCATTAAATTCGATAATATCAAACTTATTATTTCTAGCTTCAAATATTTTTTTTTCTAAATCGTTTTTGTCATAAGTAAATCTAAAATCTTTGATTTTTTTTGACTTTAAATCAAAGTTTGTAACAATAGACTCAAAAGGAAGTTCATTTGAAATATCAATTTCTATTTGGTCAATTTTATCAAAAAAAGCTTGATTAAATTCATCCACTCCAACTAAATTTTTAGGATTAATTATGGAATAATTAAAATCAATATATTCCACCTTTAAATCATTCTTATTATCCTCTAAGAATTTTTTTATATCGTTATCTGTGAAGCTATCTTTTTTTTTATAAAATTGATTTAAATTTATGAAATCTAATTCTATTTTTCTATTTTCTTCTTCATAAAGTTTTTTTACCAAAAATTTTGGAGAAACAGTCCCAGCACCTACAAAACTAAATAAGTTTTTTTGTAATTCACGATTTTTTAAACGAAATTCAAACTGAGGTGCTGACTGATTATTTTCAAGTAAAAATTTTTCATACTTAAGTCTTTGAAAATTTTCCTGCTCATCTAAAAAATTTTTATTTTTTTTTATTAGTTTAAGCAGTGTTTCTTTTGAAATAATTAAATCGTATTTCTCAATTTCTAAATCTAAAATTTTAGTTGAAATCAAACCAGATAATAATTCTTCAATAATATTATCACTTAAGTTTTCTCTTATTGTATCTGCTGGAATTCCAGAGTTATTTAAATAATCAATAAATTCTTCTGTAGACACATTAGACTGATTTATTTTTACAATTGTATTCGTATTTCCACTACTGAACATACTTCCCATTCCCCAAAAAACGAAAGGAATTATCATTATAAAAACAAATACCCCTGCTAATTTAGTTTTTGCGAAATTTCTAAAACTCCCAATCATAATTATATAAATTTATTGATCTATAAAAAGCAAACCTATAGATTAAATTTAAGTGGATGACAAATAAATATATGTATTTTATCGCAAATTGGAAAATGTTCGGTGGTTTGGGCACATTAAATTCAATAAATAAAGTAATAAAATTTTTAAAAACTTTTAAAAAATCTAAAAAAATAAAAATAATTTATTGCCCACCAAATACTTTAATAAATTTAATGTCGAAAAAATTTCTTAAAACTAGTGTCGAAGTAGGTGCTCAAAATTGCCATGAGAGTATGAGTTACGCTCCTTTAACCGGATCAGTTAATCCGTCAATGCTAAAAAGTGTAGGGGCTAAATATGTTATAATTGGTCACTCAGAAAATCGACAATCAGGAGAAACAGATAAATTAATTAATTTAAAAGTTAAAGCGGCTATTAAGGCTGGTTTAAAAGTGATATTTTGTATTGGTGAAACTTTAAGTCAGAAAAGAAAAAAAATTACAAAAAAAATATTATCAAAACAAATTAAACTGGGTTTAAATAAAGTTCAAAGGACCAAAAATATAATAATTGCATATGAACCAGTCTGGTCAATAGGAACAGGTGTTATCCCAAAATCTAGAGAATTATTAAAAACAATCGATTTTATAAAAGATAAAGTTAGGAATAATAAAGTTTTATATGGTGGATCTGTAAATCCAAAAAATATTCGTGAGTTAAAATTAATCAGAAATATAGATGGATTTCTAATTGGAGGAGCCTCTCAAGAAGCGAAAAAATTCATTGATATAATTAAAAAAACATATAATTAAGCCTCCATGGAAAATATATTGCTAGTGCTTAATATTATTTTGGCATTGATTTTAGTTTTATTGGTTTTAATGCAAAAATCTGAGGGAGGTGCGTTAGGAATTGGAGTTTCTCAAGAAAATTTGATGTTTTCAAAAACAGCGGGAAATTTTATGACCAAAGCTACTGGTATTGTAGCAACCNTATTTATTATATGTAGTTTAGCACTTACAATTGTNTCTAGNGGTGAATTAACGCCATCCAGCTCAGTTTTGGATCAAGTTGAGGAAGATACACCAGCAATTCCAGAAAATAATAATTAATACTTTTCAATTACTTTTTTATTAGTTATAAGATACTTCCATGGCGCGATATATATTTGTCACGGGCGGCGTGGTTTCATCTTTAGGAAAAGGACTTTCATCAGCCTCACTCGCATATTTGTTAAAATCACAAGGATACAAAGTCAGATTAAGAAAAATGGATCCATATTTAAACGTGGACCCTGGAACAATGAGTCCATTTCAACATGGAGAAGTTTTTGTAACTGATGATGGTGCAGAAACTGATTTAGATTTAGGTCACTATGAAAGATTTACAAATATATCATCAAAACAATCAGATAATATTACTACTGGGCGNATTTATAGTGATGTAATTAAAAGAGAGAGAAAAGGAGGATATCTTGGAAAAACTGTTCAAGTTATACCTCATATTACAAATCGAATTAAAGAATTTATTAAAAAAGATATTACGAATGAGGATTTTGTAATATGTGAAATTGGAGGGACTGTAGGTGATATCGAGAGCTTGCCATTTGTAGAAGCAATAAGACAATTTTCAAATGAACATGGCAAGTCTAAAACATTATTTATTCATTTAACTTTTGTGCCTTTTTTAAAATCATCAGATGAAATCAAAACAAAACCAACTCAACATTCGGTAAAAGAGCTTAGAAGTATTGGTATTCAACCTGATATTATTATTTGTAGATCTCAACAATCTATACCGTTAGATCAAAGAAAAAAAATATCTTTGTTTTGTAATGTTCCAATTGAAAATGTCATTGAGACAGTAGATGTAAGAACAATTTATGAAGCACCTATAAGTTTTTATAACCAAAAACTTGATAAACAGGTTTTAAAATATTTTAAAATTAAATCTAAAAAAAGAGCTAATTTAAATCCATGGAAAAAAATAACTAAAATCGTTTTAAATACTAAAAAATCTGTAAATATTGCAATAATTGGAAAATATGTAAATTTGAAAGATGCATATAAATCTTTGGATGAAGCTTTAGTACATGGTGGTATCGCAAATAAAGTGAAAGTTAATTTAATAAGGATTGAATCTGATTATCTAAAGAATAGCGAGATCAAAAAGAAACTAAAGAATGTATCAGGATTATTGATACCAGGTGGTTTTGGCAAAAGAGGAACAGAGGGAAAAATTTCTGCTATCAAATACGCTAGAGAAAATAAGATTCCATTTTTGGGTATTTGTTTTGGGATGCAAATGGCGATTATTGAATTTGCGAGAAATAAATTAAATATCAAAAAAGCAGGATCAAGTGAATTAGATAAAAAATGCTATCCAGTTATAGGTTTAATAAATGAATGGGATAAAAATGGCCAAATAATTAAAGGTACAGATCAAAATCTAGGTGGAACAATGAGATTAGGCTTATACGAGGCTAAATTGAGAAATAATTCTGCCATAAATAAAGTTTATAAATCTAGATCTATAAAAGAGAGACATAGACACAGGTATGAAGTTAATAACAATCTTAAAGATCAATTTGAAAATAAAGGATTAATTTTTTCAGGAATGTCACCAGATAATAAACTTCCAGAAATAATTGAATTAAAAAACCATCCGTGGTTTATAGGAGTTCAGTTTCATCCTGAATTTAAATCTAGACCTTTAGCTCCTCATCCTTTATTCTCATCTTTTATTAGGGCATCAAAAAATCATAAATGAGCAACATTAAGGTCAATTGTAATAAAATAGAAATTTCAAACGATAATAAAATATGTATTATCGCCGGTCCTTGTCAGCTTGAAACCGAACAACATGCGATGGATATGGCCGGTAAAATCCAAGAAATTACAAAGAAATTTGGGGTTGGATTTATTTATAAAACATCTTTTGATAAGGCGAACAGGACAAGTCTTAAAGGTAAACGAGGNGCTGGACTTGATGCATCTCTTCCTGTTTTTGATAAAATTAGAAAAGAACTTAACATACCAATTCTTACAGATATTCATAATATCGAACAATGTTCTATTGTTGCAAATCATGTTGATGTTCTGCAAATTCCTGCTTTTTTATGTCGTCAAACAGATTTATTAGTAGCTGCAGCTAAAACAAATAGAATTATTAATGTAAAAAAAGGNCAGTTTTTAGCACCTTGGGATATGGTTAATGTAACAAAAAAAATTTCANAGTCAGGAAATAAAAATATCTTAGTAACTGAAAGAGGAGCTAGNTTTGGNTATAATACTTTAGTNTCAGATATGAGAGCANTACCNATCATGGCAAAAAATGGTTATCCAGTTATTTTTGATGCTACTCACTCAGTTCAACAACCTGGAGGTCTTGGTGAAAAAAGTGGAGGCCAAAGAGAGTTTGTTGAATATTTAGCTAGAGCAGCTGTTGCTGTAGGTGTTGCAGGAGTTTTTATTGANACTCATCAAGATCCTGATAATGCACCATCAGATGGTCCTAATATGGTTCCATTAGATAAATTGGAAAGTCTATTAAAACAATTAACTGATATAGATAATTTAATTAAAAATTAAGTGAGTAAAATTATAAAAGTAAAAGCCCGTCAAGTGTTTGATAGCAGAGGCAATCCAACAATTGAAGCTGAAGTTTTTATAAAAAATAATAGCGCTATTGCTATTTGCCCTTCAGGAGCGTCAACTGGCACTTACGAGGCTTTTGAAAAAAGAGATAAGAATAACCAGAGATATTTAGGAAAAAGTGTTCTTAAAGCAGTAAATCTTGTTAATTCAAAAATTTCAAAAAAATTAAAAGGACAAAATATCCATAATCAAGAGAGAATAGATACATTAATGATTAATTTAGATGGAACAAGACAAAAAACAAAACTAGGTGCTAATTCTATATTAGCAGTATCTATAGCAGCAAAAAAACTTTCAGCAAAAGTTAGAAAATTACCTTTATACAAAACATTTTTAATAAAAAATAATTATAAGTTACCATACCCATTAATGAATATAATTAATGGAGGTGCTCATGCTAACAATGGTTTAAGAATTCAAGAATTTATGATTAGACCAGATCGTGCACGCAATTTTTCAGATGCAATGAGAATATGTTTTTTAGTAATTAAGAATTTAAGTAAACTTATCAAAACTAAAGGGCTATCAACATCAGTTGGAGATGAGGGGGGATTTGCTCCTATGATCAATAACAATACACAAGCCTTGGATTTAATTGTTTCAGCAATTCGAAAGTCAGGATTTATTAATGGCAAGGATGTATCTATTTGTTTAGATGTGGCGGCAAATGAGCTGCATAAAAAAAATAAATATTCTATTCATTCTAATAGCTTCATCTCAGTAAAAAAATCTATTGATGAATATATAAAGTTAATTAAAAAATATAAAATTAAATCTATCGAAGACCCTTTTGCAGAGGATGATTGGGTAGCTTGGAATAGATTAATGAAATCAATAAATAAAGTTCAGATTGTTGGTGATGATCTTTATGTTACGAATCTTGAGAGACTTAAAAAGGGTTTCCTAAATATCTCTTCAAATGCAATTTTAATAAAATTAAACCAGATAGGCACAGTTACTGAAACATTAGATGTAATCAAGTTTGCCCAAATTATAGGTTTTAAAACAATTATTTCACACAGATCCGGTGATAGTGAAGATACATTTATTGCTGATTTAGCTGTAGGCACCAATTCAAATCAAATTAAAACGGGTTCTTTGGCAAGATCAGAAAGAGTTGCAAAATATAACCAATTATTACGCATAGAAGAAGAACTTGGAAAAAAAGCTAGAATGAATAAAGTTCATTAATGCTTCAAAGATTAAAAAAAAATTATCTTTTATTAATATCATTTTTTTTAATAATTTATTTTTTCTTTAATTTTTTATCTGGAGAAAGAGGATTAATTTCTTATTTAGAAAAAAAACAAATTTTAAGGGAATTAAAAATCAAAGAATCATCATTATTTAATCAAATAAATGACTTGGATTTTAAAAATTCGTTATTAAGTGACAATCTAGATCTTGATTATATTGAAACATTGATTAGAGAAAGATTTTTATTTGGTAAAAAAAATGAAAAAATTTATATTATAAAAAATGACACAAAAAATTAGACCTAGACATCCTGAGAAAGTAAATAATCCAACCAATCCTATTAAAAAAAAACCTGTCTGGATTAGATCAAAACTAAATAATAGTAGGGAATTTTTTTTAACAAAAACAATTGTTAATAAAAATAATCTTGTAACGGTTTGTCAGGAAGCAAACTGTCCTAATATTACTGAGTGTTGGAGTAAAAGACACGCAACTTTTATGATAATGGGTGATACGTGTACAAGAGCTTGTGCTTTTTGTGATGTAAAAACTGGAAAACCAGATAAATTAGACAAACTTGAACCGATTAAGATTTCACAAGCTGTTAAGAAACTAGATTTAAAACATGTTGTGATTACCTCAGTTGATAGAGATGACTTAGATGATGGTGGATCAAATCATTTTTATGAGGTAATAAAACAAACAAGAAAAACTAATCCTAATACAACTATAGAAGTTTTAACACCTGACTTTTTAAGAAAAGGTGATGCTTATAAAAAAGTATTAGAAGCTAATCCGGATGTTTTTAATCATAATATTGAAACTGTGCCCAGTCTTTATTTGAAAGTTAGACCCGGCTCAAGATATTTTGCATCTCTTGAACTTTTAAAAAATGCAAAAATGAATAATAAAAAAGTTTTTACTAAATCTGGAATAATGGTTGGTTTAGGTGAAACAAGAGATGAAA
>FUFK010075369.1_pt1 | contig 10256 bp, 14 predicted proteins | sample 1021851 | NCBI WGS metagenome assembly FUFK01 (sample SAMEA51879418, study PRJEB19060) | metagenome
TATTTTCATATGATCACAGTACAAATGTTCTCTATGCATTTAAGGAGGCAGGAGTTACACCCGATGAAGTCTCAACGTACATTCAGTATCCAGGGGTAGTTGATGTTAGTCAGAACATCGAAGTAAACACAGGTGCCAGAGAAATTCTACAGCAGGCAAGAAAATGGTGGCCAAATGTAAAGTTCACGACCTATGACATACTGCCTGAACATTACTATTCATATGCACATGAGCATCTAGATCATTATTTTAGATACACAGAACTAGAACCATTTGCCTGCAATTGGCAGATGTTGTATGAAATATATCCAGAACTACTAGAGCATGATGCCAAAGTACAGGTAGCCAACATTTGGTCTGGTCCTACGTTGGTTATAGGTAAAGACGAAACAGGTTGGTTCTACAGGCAAAATGATAATAATTTCAATTGCCAGTTCAATGCTCCCTACCAAGTTTTCTTCTTCTGTGACAGTGAAAGCAAAGATCTTACTTTAAAGATCCTATACACTATGAAAAGTAGATTGGCCAATGTTACAGATACAAAGTTTGAGGCCCATGATCTTTCATGGCATGATGCAGAAATGCTAGACTACTGGACAACCGGTATAAAGTTTTTCTCGTCCAAAGAGAGAAAAGGCTCTCCTGTTTATACTGGTTTGCTAGGCAGAGACATAAAAAATTTACTGAGATACAACAATGCTCTATTGTCAGTGATGGGACAGAAAACAACATTAACCTTGTGGTCCAGATTGCATGAAATGAACAAACAGAATCCAAACTGGTTCAATGAAAATCATGTGCTTTATGACTGGATGGGACTATTGTCACCCAAATGCTATTTTGAAAAAAACCTAATAAAATAGCGAATTTTAGCACAGGTTGACGGTTATACCATTACCATGTATAATAGTGGTAACAAGAAGGAGAATATTATGTATAAATGTTCAGCAAAAGCAAGTCTGGTACTAGACCAAGTAAGGTCAAGATGTCAAGAAGACACACAGACTAATAACAAATGGAGAGGCAGATCGGGGAACTATATGTACATCATGGGAAGAGAGAACGCCGATGGTAAAGCAACAGGAGTAGTTCACAAGATTGCCGAAGACGGATCTCATAAGTTATGTGGATCTTTCAAGATCATGAGTGATGGTATTATCACTAGGTTCACAGGTTTGTCAAAAGCAGACTGGAACAATGCGATGAGAAACGCAGAAGCAGAGTACAAAGCGAAGTACGAAGCAGATAAAACAGAACCAGCAACGGAACAAAAAGTTGCAGTATAATTTGATCAGTGGGTTCGAGTGCTCCAAGAGTGCCAACGAGGCCAATGCAGTAATTAAATCTCGGCCCACTGACAAAAAAAGGAGTTAAATGCCAAAAGAAGAAACAAGAAAAACTAATACACTTAAACTAATTTTAGCCATTCTGATAGTTGCCATTATAGGTACAGGTGGTTCGTTCTTTGGAGGGACTTTTTACCCGAACACATGGACGGTAGACAAATTACAAAAACAATTTCAAAAACAGGAACTTAATGAAGTACATCTGTTAGGTTTGGAAGAGCCGGAGTTTGAATTCACAGACAAACAAACATTTCTTGAGACAACCAGAAGATGTGTGCAGTATCTCAACTATACCACAGACAGACTCAGCCGTGTGCCAACAAGCATCATAATGGCAATGGCAGGTGTTGAAAGTGGATACGGTACAAGTAGGTTTGCAACAGAAGGCAATGCTCTATTTGGTGTTAGAACATGGGATCTAAAAAATGTTCCTCACATGAAGGCCAAAGGCAATCCAGATGCATCTTGGGGAGTTAAGAAGTATCTTACAAAGTGTCAGTCGGTAAAAGACATGATTGCAATCTTAAACAGGCACCCAGCCTATAAAGATTTTAGGATAGAACGAGAGAAACAAATAGATGCTGGTAAATGGGACTATAGGGCATTGATGGTAAGGATGAGTGCCTGGAGTACCAATCCAGAATACGCAGAGATAATCTTGCAGGCCATAGTTGACAACAAACTGCCTTAAATATATACTTTAAGGATGGGATATATTCAATTGAAACTGCCTAAACGCATAAAGAACAAAATAGAAAATTCAAGAAGAAACAGAGAGGCTCAGGCTAACCACGAAGAATGGTTGGCTGAGAGGGGACTTGACAACTACACTCTTAAAAAGAATAATAAAAAATTCAAAGGATACGACATACCTGACTATACTCCGGATCCTAATCATCCAAAGACAGGTGACAAGATTCCTGTTGCTGGTGGTAAGAAAGCAGAACCACAAGCATACTCGGGTGAGAGAAAACTTATTGGCATAGGATTAATGCACAAATCCAATCTTGTTCCTGTGTGGGACGAAGAAGGTGCGAAAGAAATTACCTTGATGAAGGGTAACAAATAGCATTAAGTATTGTCATGCTAGACAATGTCAAAGAAATACACATAGAACCAACTAGTCTTTGTAACGCAGAATGTCCAATGTGTGCAAGGAACGTGTATGGAAAAATGCTTAATCCATACATCAGACTTAAAAGCCTGCCTCTAAAATGGTTCCAAGACAACATTAAACCTGAACAAATCAAACAATTGAAAAAAATATTCTTTTGTGGTAATGTAGGAGATCCTGCATCAGCACCTGAGCTGATACAAATTTCTAAATATTTTAAAAAACATAATCCAAATATCGTTGTTGGATTAAACAGTAATGGCGGTTTAAAAACTAAAGACTGGTGGAAACGACTAGGCGAAGTGTTGCAAGGAGAGTTAGACTATTGTGTTTTCAGCATTGATGGTCTGGAAGATACTAATCACATTTACAGAAGGAATGTCAATTGGAATAAGATTATGGAAAATACTGTTTCCTTTATGTCAACAGGAGCAAGAGCTCATTGGGACATGTTGGTCTTTGAACATAACAAGCACCAAGTGGAAGAATCAAGGCAACTAGCAAAAGAAATGGGATTCTCTTGGTTCAGAACCAAAGAAACTGATAGATGGGACACATACACAAAAAACATGGGATTGATGCCTGCAGAAGACTATCAGCCTCCAAGTTACGGAAGAAATGNTGTCTGTGAAAAAGACAGAGATTCTAGTGTGTACCTAGATTACACTGGTAAGTATTGGCCTTGTTGCCACATGGCAGAAGCATACCTGAACAAAGTTGGAATAGAATTACATAGTGATATAAGAGAATATGATAACAAAGAACTTTTCAAGGAGTATAAACCTAGGCTGGTCACTGACACTCCATTTTATATCTGTCGTAGAGCCTGTGGTACCAAAGGTAAAAGGTCACAATGGAAAACTGAGGAACAATTAAAATAATGGCAAGAATAGGAAGAAAATCTACACTAGAATGGATAAAGGAAGACTACAAGTCTAATCCTATAAGATTCTGTTGCGAATTGATTGGAATGATTTCCAATCTTATTGCATCTCTGATATTGATGTGGTATTCACCAAACCCACCAATGTTTATTGCATATATCTTCTTCCTTGTAGCCACGGTGTTCCTGATGTATGGTGCATTCAGTAGGAAGAGTTTTGGTTTCACTGCCATGTATTTGGTATATTTGGGCATAGATGGAGTAGGATTCATCAAAACCATACTGTAAAAACCTAATAAAATCAACACTTTTTAGTAAGATCAACTGCGGTTGACGTATTTGGAAAAAATGCTATAATTGTTGTATGATTAGATTAATAATATTGTTTGCAATATTTCTTGCAGTGTATCCAATGATAGGAGATGGTTGGGCACAATTCAGCAACGACGTAAATGTTGATGGTGTGTTCAATGTNGTATCTAATATGTTTGCGGCGCTGTCGGAATTGGTTGACAAACTACAAGGATAAGGAAAAAAATGAAACACTTGACTAAACTTATACTTGTTATCGTTGCTGGTTTGATGTTGGCACAATGTTCAACTTACAAGATCAAACCTGATGTGAACAAATCTGGAATAGTTAACAAAGTGCCTAAATGGTATGTTAAGTATGATAGATCAACTATGTTCAAATATCAAGAGGCGGCGACAGCAGTATCGCCTGACATGGAATTGGCTGTTAAAAAAGCAGTTCTCCTTGCCAAGGCAAAACTAGTTGATAGGATCACAGGTGAGATGAACAACACTACAGTGATCAACAAAGAAGAGTCTGGCACTAATGAANACTTAACNGTCGCTGGCACTTCTAANGACACTATCAATAATGTTATCGCAGACACAGTGGCAAAAGACTATGTGGTGGTTAAAACAGAAATTTTATCTACTAAACACAAAAGTTATAGAGCCTATGTGTTAATAGAAATGAAGAAGAAAAACATCAACGACATCTAGGCCATGAGAAATAGAACCATTTATTATCTTATAGGCCTAGTTGTGCTGATGATTTTCATAATATTTTTTGTTGTGGGCACATCGGCAAAAGCCGGGGGTCCATGGAACGAACAATATTGTGATATCGAAACCACAAAGGTAAAGGTGGTTAACGAAAAGGGCGAGGTGATTAAAAACCTCACAGAAGAAAAAGTGGTATGCAAAGATGGCGCNAATGACTTCTTGTTCGATATGGGCATAGCAGAGAACTGTGANATGTACACATGGGATATGCCTGTAGGAGAAGTTATTATNACCCAAAGGCAGATTGCCTGCAAAAANATGGATGGNACAGGATATGAAATCGTTCAAGGTTATCACGGTATTGATTAGTCTACTGCTGACAACATCAGCACTGGCAGACAACAAAAAGCCTGGAGATACAAAAGGATTCATAGGAGANATGCCTGANCCTGTATATCTAGGAAATGATCTCAAATATAGTATGCCTGCTTTTCTATTTAGACGTACACAATTCATGAGATTTAGCCTNAACAGGACAGAGAAGAAAATGCATGAATCAGCNGTGTTCTTTGCACTTACAAACACACAGAATGGTAAGATTGTNAGTTGGTACAGTAAAAAGCGACTGGCGGCGGGTAAAGTGCGTGTAATAAACTCCTATCCTATTTCCGGTGGATANTGTCGAACATACCAAGCATACATCAAATTAAACGGCAAAGAGAGGCATATGACCAATAATGCCTGCAAATATATCGGTTCACCAAGTTGGTCTTTTTATAAATAATTCATATAAATAAGTACACTAAACAAAGGAATTACAGATGGCAGTAGTAGAACCAAAATCAATGGCAGTATCACTAGCAACTCCGCCTGGACAGATGTTCACGGTAGATATTGCTCAATCAGCCTTTATAGACACAGAAACAGTAAACGGTGGAAGATGTTCACCTTGTCATGCAGATGACTTCGCTACAAAACCAACTACACTNGCACAATCATTGCTTGTATCNAGAGGNNNNTTAAGATTCAAACTGATGATGGAAAAATTACAGATTAGATCAAATGTNCAACTAGCGAACATCGTAACTACNTATGCCAGTGATGAAGGTGATTCACCAATCACAGATTTAAACTTCACACTAATATTTGAGAACGCAGACTTTGTACCAACAACGGGTACAACAATTGACGGTTCAACAACAACATCAACCAAAGCACAGTTTATCAGAGACAAGATNGCAGAGGCACTTAACGCAGATCACACAGAAAAGATGAGTGTNTTTGATCCAACTACAGGCACTGGAAATATCAAAGATACTGAAGTTACTGTGGGTCAAGTNATGATACAGGAAGGTGAGATAGTTGAAGCAATCACAGTAACTGAAATCACAACTTTCAGACCAAACACTGCTAACCAGACTCCAACAGATTCTGCGTTGACTTACTCAGCAGAGTAATAATCAAAAATAACTAAGATTTCTATTTGGAATTTCTTCACAACCTACTTCTAGGTGTGTGATAGACAGATAACCGTCCTCGTCCAAGAAAAATTCTCTGGTATGTTTTTCTTTTATTACTGCGGCGGCTATGCATTCCTCTTTTGTTGCAAAAGTTCTTGGGGGATCTTCGTACATGGTGTTGCACTCATAAACTGTCACCGCACAGATGATTGCAAACATTTTGAACATTTTATAATAATAACAGAAACTATTATTTTGTCAATCTATCTTAATCGTCTGCGTAGGTAATGCCTGAGCCGGCTACTGTGAATTCTGTATCATGATCACCGGATGCTCTGAACGTGGCTTTCCAAGCCGCTGACCATACTGCATAAGCGGCCTTTGTAGTGGCTCTGTCTGCCTTGGTCGCTGATGGATCTCCTGTGTTCGTTGCATGAGCAATACCATTAGGATGACTAGGCTTTGTTGGCCTATTCAAAGTGTTTTGATATCCTGCTAATAAAGTTAACGCCATACAAATATTTACCAAATATTCAATAGCATTATAACTGCCTATCTGTTATAGTAAATAACTTTACAAATGTTTATCGCGATACTAACATTATTATCGGCACTGTCTATCTCTGGAGTGGCAATCTTCTACTCTGTGATTGGACTAGCNACCATCTTCCCAGGTGCNTTCTGGCCTGTNGTGATAATGGGATCGGTGTTGGAAGTTGGTAAATTAGTAACTGCATCTTGGCTATACAGGAACTGGAGGCAGACTCGCTTTCTCCTAAAAACTTATCTAACAATCGCTGTGGTGGTACTNTCTTTGATAACAAGCATGGGTATNTTTGGATTCTTNTCNAAGGCACACCTTGAACAAAATCTAGCAGANAACACCATGACACANAGGATCGAAATAATCAATAGCAAGATCCAAAGTGAAGAAACTTACATCAAACGTCAATTGAAGATCATNGAGAGGGCGGAGAACACTCTTAACAAAACAACCACATCCAATAAGGATGCCATAGAATTAGAGCAACAATCTTTGAAAGATGTNCAGGATAAATTCAAAACACTACTTACGGTCGAGACCAACACTGTAAAAGATCTCAACGATAGAATTAAGACTTTAGACGCTGATGTCACTGCCATATTGACACAACAGAACAAAGCATTCTTCAATGAAGAGAAAGCGGCCGCAGATCTCAAAGCATCTCAAAAAGAAGAACGGGCACAAATTAATGACAAGATAGCCGAAGCACAAGACAGAATCAAAATACTAAAAGATGATTATGCCGTTGACACTGCCGTGATACAAAAACGTATTGACGGCCTTAGAGCAGGCAACATCGACGATAAGTCAGATGTCAACGCACAGATCGAAGTTGCAGAAGCAAACATATTAAAAGCACAGAACAACATTGATGACCTAATCATTGACAGAGAACCTCTAGAGGCCAAGATGATCAAACTAGAAGCAGAAGTTGGTCCTGTCAAATACATAGCATCACTGGTTGTTGATTGGGGTATCACATCAGAGGTAGACACTTCTGAGGCTGTGAGATGGGTAATACTAATAATAATCTTTGTGTTTGACCCATTGGCTGTNTTACTGTTGGTAGCGGCTAACCAAAGTTTGATTAGAAAATTTCCTGTTGAACCAATCAAGCCACAGGAGATTGTAGATCTTGAGAAACCGGATGAAGAGGATGTTACTCTCAAATGGAACGAAATGTACAACAAGCAAGACGCTGTAGAAAGAATGGAAAAGGCGACCGCACAATTACAAGAGTGGAAAGATAAACTNGANGCATTNAATGCCAAAGTACCNAAGCCATCNGCNGAANNACCTGTNGAGATAATNCANGAAGATAACAGCATTCCGCACATTGATCTCAAAGGTTCAAAAGAAATTGCAGATAACATGAAAGACGGATTTGACCCGTCAGAAGTAGAGGGCTATGANGAATTCAATAAGAAATATGAGGACAAAACATCAGATCCAGCAGATGTNATNAAANNNATNAAAAAGGAACAGGAAGAAGAAAAACAACAAAAAGAATTAGAAGCATATAAAGAAAGAATAGCAAAAGAAGAAGAATTTGAACGCCTAATACAAAAAGAAGCAGAGTTTAAAGAAAGAGAAGAAAAGGAACGTAAAGCACTAGAGGAATACTCACGTAAGGCAAGAGAAGACGAGCAAGAAGAGTTATACGAACAGTCTATCGCGGAACAGATCGAAGAGGCTATGAAGTCAGAAAGGATCAAACCAGACTTCACTGAAGTCATTGAACCAGAACAAACGATAGAAAAACCAAAAAATGTAGTTAAGAATGCCAAACCTCTTGTGATGAGAACTATTAAAGCAAAGCCAAAGGAGGAGGAGCCCCCAAAGCCGGTTCTGAGTAATTGGCAGAGAGCTGAATTACTCGACAACTTTCACAAAGAACATGGCAACTTCAAAGATGTACAGGAGTATGTGCAGAACGAGGAACAGGGTGATAAGACACTATGGCAAAAATCCAAGAAGGCCACCAGTGAAATNGANTATCANGAACAGGTTGGAAAAAGGATAGATGATCTTATGCAGAAAATAGAAAAGAATGAAATCAAGTTAGAAGATCTATCCGAAGACGACCAAAGGGTAATAAACGAAATCAACCAACAGAAAAATGATGGATAAGCAAGAACTTACTGATAAAATGGGTAAGTTAACGTTAGTGACTCCTCCTTCAATGGTGCGTCCAAAGGACATAAGTTTCACAATAATAAATTTAAATGAAGAACAAAAAACCATTTTCACAGATAAACTAAACGAACTGTTTCCAAAAAACGAAATAACAATTTTTATTTGGGATAAATCACAAGTAGAGGACCGTTGGTTAGATCAAGCAAATCTCAACAGTGACTATGTTGTAAAAGGAGACACAGACATATTAAAACAAATAGAAACAATAAAAGAAAAATATGACAGAAGAAAGTTTAATTTGTAGTTTTTGTGGCAAGTCCAGAAAGGACGTAACAAAAATGATCGTTGGTGCCAAGAAAACATCGATCTGTAACGAATGNGTNAAACTNTGNGTNGAAATACTTGAAGAAGACATNGTNAAAGCAAGGAAAGAGCAACTNTACGCAGGTGACAANGAAATNCTCAATCCAGTATTAATCAAAGAGCACCTGGATCAATATGTGATAGGCCAGGAAGCGGCTAAGACTGTGTTATCAGTTGCGGTTGCCAATCACTATAAAAGAATTGTACAACCACCAATAGACTTTGAATTGGATAAATCTAATGTGATGGTACTGGGCGCCACTGGTGCAGGTAAGACTCTGATGGCTAGGACAATAGCCAAATACTTGGAGGTTCCGTTTGCCATAGCAGACGCGACGACTCTTACTGAGTCTGGTTACGTTGGCGAAGACGTTGAAAATGTTGTGCAGAAACTATACGCCAATGCAAAAGGTGATATACAAAAAACACAAAGAGGAATAATTTTTATCGATGAAATAGATAAGATCTGCCGTAAGGGCGAGAACACATCTCTNACCAGAGANGTATCAGGNGAGGGTGTGCAACAAGGATTATTGAAGATAATAGAAGGTACAGAATGTAGGGTGCCACCGATGGGTGGACGTAAACATCCGGACCAGCAGACAATAACAATAGACACAAAAAATATCTTGTTTATTGTGGGTGGTGCATTCACCGAATTAGAAAAACAGATAAGGTCAAAACAATCAGGTGGCATTGGATTTGGAACAAAACTTAAAGACCAAGATGAAAGAAACTATCTTTCAGAGGTCCAACCTGAGGACCTTATTAAGTATGGTCTCATTCCAGAGTTTGTGGGTAGATTCTCTATGATCACAAACATCGATCCTTTGTCTGAGGAACAGTTGATAAGGATACTTACTGAACCAAGGAATGCTATATTAAAACAAACCAAATATCTTTTTGGCCTTGATGATATAGACATCGAATTTACCAAAGATGCTAAAGTTTCAATTGCCAAAAAAGCAAAGGCTCTCGGTACAAACGCAAGGGGACTCAAAAATATAATAGATAATGTTGTGCTACCATACCAGTTCGACGCTGAGGAGATGAGGAGCAGAGGGGTGAGCAAGATACAGATAACCAATCAGGTGGTTGACAACGGAGCGGACCCTGTGTTAGTTTTTAGAAAGCCAAACACAACTGCAAAGAAACAAGGTGTCGAATAATTATACCCTAAACAACTATCTTGCAATCAGTACTTTCAATGCTGAAAGTCCTCACAGGATCCTAGTCAAAATTAACCAAAGTAAAATTTTCGAAAAAGAATTGATTAAAAATAAATTATACAAATTAAAGATTACCGATTATTTTAACTATGAGGGTCCTGGTGCTAATACAATCGAAATCCAATGGGACGGAGAAAGCGAGTGTTCTGAAAAGTATTTAAAAATTT
>FUFK010055757.1_pt1 | contig 10255 bp, 9 predicted proteins | sample 1021851 | NCBI WGS metagenome assembly FUFK01 (sample SAMEA51879418, study PRJEB19060) | metagenome
AATGATGGAACATACGGAACTTTATTTGATGCAGGTGTGCCTAATATAGTTTATCCATCAAGGATAATTACAAGTGGAAGAATTATATCAAAAAAATTGACTTCATTTGATTTTTATGGACCAACATGTGATAGCATGGATTATATGAAGGGACCTTTTATTCTACCTAATAATATTAAAGAAGGTGATTACATTGAATTAGGTCAATTAGGAGCATACGGATTGACATTTAGAACTCAATTTAATGGATATTATTCTGATAGTATTTACGAAGTATGTGATGATCCAATAATGACGATGTATGACAAAGAAACAAATAAAGAGTTTCTTGTTGCATAATGTCAGATACAAAAAATCTTAATCATAACAGAAAAAAAGACTTTTTAAGTAAAGAAGTTGAACATATNGATATTACATCTTTTGACTCTAGAAAAATTATATCTTCTATGGAAAAAATGTCTTTTGTTTCAAGAGAAACTGCTAATGCATCCAAGATATATAATGAAATGCTTAAAGATAAAGATTGTACAATATTCTTAACTCTTGCAGGGTCTACTTCTGCCGCTGGATGTATGCATATTTATAGAGATATGGTTAAATACAACATGGTAGATGCAATTGTAGCAACTGGAGCATCTATAATAGATATGGATTTTTTTGAAGCGCTTGGATTTAAACATTACCAAGGATCACAATATCAAAATGATAATGAACTTAGAGACAATTATATAGATAGGATTTATGATACTTACATCGATGAAGAGGAGCTCCAGGTTTGTGATAAAACAATAGGAGAAATAGCAGACAAACTTGAGCCGAAGTCTTACACATCGAGAGAATTTATTAAAGAGATTGGCAAATATCTAAAAACTAATTCTAAAAAGAAAGGTTCTTTAATTGAAACAGCTTTTGATAACGATGTACCTATATTCTGTCCTGCATTTACAGACTCAAGTGCAGGTTTTGGATTAGTCATGCATCAAGAGAGAAATCCAAAAAATCATATTACAATAGACTCAATTAGAGAATTTAGAGAATTAACAGANATTAAAATTAAATCTAAAGGNTCNGGATTATTNATGATTGGTGGTGGAGTTCCTAAAAACTTTATACAAGACACGGTAATTTGTGCTGAACTTTTGGGAAAAAATGTAGATATGCACAAATATGCAATACAAATTACTGTTGCTGACTCAAGAGATGGAGCTTGCAGTAGTTCAACATTAAAAGAAGCAAGTTCATGGGGTAAGGTTGATACTACCAAAGAACAAATGGTATTTGCTGAAGCTACCAGTGTTTTACCATTAATAGCAAGTGACGCCTATCATACTGGAGAATGGAAAAATAGAGACAGAAAAAACTTTTCCAAAATATTTTGATAGATGATCAAAAAAGTAAAAATTGGAATTATTCAAAGTAAAATTTCAGATAATATTCAAAAAAATATAAATTCAGCTATTAAAAATATAAAAAAAGCAGCATCAAAAAAAGCTAAAATAATTTGTGTACCAGAACTATTTTTATCAAATTATTTTTGTCAAACAGAAAGTCATTCCAACTTTAAGCTAGCGGAAAAAATACCTGGCAGAACTACAAAAATATTTTGTGAATTAGCCAAAGATTTACAAATAGTATTAATGATTTCATTATTTGAAAAAAAAACACATGGCTTCTATCATAATACTAGTATCGTTATTAGCGAGAAAGGTAAAATTTTATCGAAATATAGAAAAATGCATATACCAGATGATCCTGGTTATTATGAAAAATTTTATTTTACTCCTGGAGATTTAGGTTTTAAATCTGTTAAAACAAAATTTGGTAAAATTGGACCTTTAATTTGTTGGGATCAATGGTTNCCGGAAGCTGCAAGATTGACTGCACTTAAAGGTGCACAAATAATTTTTTACCCTACTGCTATTGGATGGCATCCTAAAGAGAAAAANAAATTTGGAAAATCTCAACTAGACTCTTGGATAACAATGCAAAAATCTCACGCAATCGCAAATGGTACTTATGTGGTTGCTATAAATAGAGTTGGAACAGAAAAAAAAGGTAAGAAGAAAATAGAATTCTGGGGAAACTCAATGATCATAGATCCTAGTGGGCAAATAATTGGAAAACTTGGGAATAAAAAAGAAGAAATTTTAATTCGTGAAATAAACTATAAAAAAATTGATTCAGCCAGAGAGCATTGGCCTTTTTTAAGAGATAGAAGAATCGATTTTTATAAAGGCATACTAAAAAATCCTGCAGATGAATGAAAACTTTAATGGATTTAGAATGCCGGCTGAATGGGAGCCTCAAAATTCAGTTTGGATTGCTTGGCCTTATAATAAAAATGATTGGCCTGGATTATATCAATTTATTCCTGAAGTAATTTTAAAGATTATAAAAAAAATTTCAAAAAATCAAAAAATTAACTTAATCGTTAGCAAAAATATAAAAAATATAAAAAAATTAATAAAACTTAATAAAATCAAAAATATCAACTTCCACTATATTAAAACTGATAGAATATGGTTAAGAGATTCTGGACCCATATTTATAACAAACAAGGTCGAAAAGAAAAAAGTAATACTAAATTTTGGTTTTAACGGATGGTCAAAGTATAAAAATTATAAAAATGACAATAAAATCAATAATAGTATTAGTAAAATTGCTAATTTTAAAAAGATTGATCCAATAATCAAAAAAAAAGGCAGAATTAGAAAAATAATCATGGAAGGAGGGGCATTTGATGTAAATGGCTCAGGTACAATTTTATTAACTGAAGAATGTTTGTTAAGCAAAATTCAAGAAAGAAATAAAAATTTTAAAAAAAAAGACTACGAAAAAATGTTTAATAAATACTTAAATATAAAAAACTTTATATGGCTTAAAAAAGGAATTGCTGGCGATGACACGCATGGACATGTTGATGACATATCAAGATTTGTTTCAAGAAATACGATTATGACTGCGGTTGAAAATAATAAAAAAGATATAAATTACAAAAACTTAAATAAGAATTTAAATATATTGAAAGAAAGTAAATGTGAGAAAGGAAAGAAATTCAAAATTATAAAAGTTCCTATGCCTTCACCAATTTATATTGAGAATACAAGAGTTCCTGCAAGTTATATGAATTTTTATATTTGTAATAAAAAAATAATTCTTCCAATATTCANAGTAAAAGAAGACAATATTGCAATTAAAATTTTCAAAAATTACTTTAGAAATAGAAAAATCGAAACAGTTGACTGTAGCAAATTGATATGGGGATTTGGTGCAATACATTGCATGACCCAACAAGAACCTAAAATTTAGTTATGCTGCTTTTAGTGTNCCGAGTAATAATCTAAAAGGTATCAACATTACAAGAGCTACAAATATTTTTACCGCAAGATCTCCTAACGATAAAGTTACCCAAGGAATTCCCGTTCCATAGAATGATATTGAGAAAAATAAAAAAGTATCAACTGTTGAACCTATCAAAGAAGATGTTAAAGGTGCTATAAACCACTTTTTTTGTCTTAATTGATCAAATATCTGAACATCTAAAAGTTGAGCAATTATAAAAGCTGTTCCTGAACCAATTGCTATTCTTATAGAAATAAGATCAGTAAAATTAGTTGAAAATATTAAAGTAAACAAAATTCCAATTGTGAAGCCTATATAGACAATTTTTCTAGCTACTAATTTTCCAAAGGATCTGTTGGCTAAATCTGTAATTAAAAATGCAATTGGATAACTAAAAGCACCGTAAGTTAAAATTTCCTCTAAACCGTAATATTTTATAGGAAATTGAACTAAATAATTAGATGCTAGCACAACCAATCCCATTAAAAATGAGAGAGTAAGGAAAACTTTATTCATTATGCTGTTTTTGCGATTATTGATTTTTTAAGCTTTTTTAATCTTAACGATAAATCTCTTGATTTTGCAGATTTTAAGAAATTATCAAAGCTACCTTTTTTATCTACAGATCTAACACCTGCATTTGAAACTGTTAATCTCATAGATTTTTTTAAAAGTTCACTTTTAAATTTTACTTTCTTTAAATTTGGAAGAAATCTTCTCTTAGTTTTATTGTTAGCGTGACTAACATTATGGCCTTTTAGAGGGATTTTACCAGTAAGTTCGCATTTTTTAGACATAAATTTTCAAGATGTATATGGTCTTAAAGAATACCAGTCAAGATTAATTTTTTGTTCCAATAGCTTCAGAAATATTTTTAAAACCTTCTCTTTTTACAATTTCGTCGAGATCTTTATTAATCTTTGAAGCAATAGTTGGTCCTTTATAAACCATACCTGTATACAATTGCACAAGAGTTGCACCGCTTACAATTTTATTAAAAACGCCATCGGCAGAGTCAACGCCTCCAACTCCAATTATTAAGATTTTTTTTCCAACTAATTTAAAAAATTTATTAATCAATTCATTAGAGATATTTTCAAGTGGTTTTCCAGACAAACCGCCTTTCTCTAATTTATTTATATTAGATATATTTTCTCTATTTCTATCTGTCGTATTTGAAACTATAACTATTTNAACATTATATTTTAAAAAAAGTTCTGAGATTTCATCAATACTTTTTTCATCAATATCAGGAGATACTTTGACTGCTATTGGCACATTTGAATTTAAATTTTTCTTTTCTTCATTTATGCATTTTAAAAGATTATCTAACTCTTCATTTTTGTGAAAGTTTCTTAAATTTTCTGTGTTAGGAGAAGAGATATTAATTGTAATATAGTCTGCTAAATTATGAAATTTTCTGAAACAAATTAAATAATCTTCAACTCTGTTTTCAGTATCTTTATTAGGTCCTATATTAATACCAAGTAATCCATTAGGTGAATTATTTTCAATATTTTTTTTACTTTCTTCTGATCCAATATTGTTAAATCCAAGTCTATTAATTAAAGCTTCATCTTCCTCCAATCTGAACACTCTTGGCTTCGGATTTCCTATTTGTGGTTTAGGTGTAATTGTACCTACCTCAACAAAACCAAATCCTAGTTTGTATAGAGGATTGTAAACTTCTGCATTTTTATCAAATCCAGCAGCAACACCTAGAGGAGAATTTAAGGTTTTGTTTAAAAATTTAGTTTGGATAGTAACTCTGGTTGTTTTATCTATAGCTGGTATCTGATTTAACTTTAAAGCCTTTATTGCTAGTGAGTGTGCAACTTCAGGGCTAAATTTAAATATAAAAGGTCTTATAAGATTAAACATTTTCAACCTTTTTTCTTATCAATTCTTTGGTTTCATTTACTCCAAAAAAACTAATGAAGAAGCCCATTCTGGGTCCATTTTCGTCACCAAATACAACCTCATAGATAAGCTTAAACCATTCTCTTAAATTTTCTTTATAACCATTTTCTTTTCCTACGGTAAAAATATTTGTCTGAATATCTTCAGGAGCCATTTTATCATTACAATTATCTAAAGACTTAATTAATGCTTTCAGTGCAACTTTCTCTTTTTCATTTGGAGTTTTGTAAATTTTTTTTGTTTTTATAACATCATTGAAATATTTTATTGCATATTCAATTAAATTATCAAAAATTGGATGATCATTTTCATTAATTTCTGACTTGTATTTTTTTACAAATTTCCAAAGTAATTGTTTGCTGTCCGCATTACTTGTTTCAACTAAATTTAAAAGCATTGAAAAAGTCATAATTGTATTTTCCTCTGGCATTGATCCATTATGTACATGCCAAACTGGATTCATTAACTTCTGTAAATCATTTTGAGTTTTTCCTTTTTCTATAAAATCTAGATATTCATCAACAGCTTTTGGAACAACTTCTCTGTACAATTTTTTTGCTCTTTTTGGATTTTGATACATGTAAAGAGATAGACTTTGAGGAGATGCATAATTCAGCCATTCATCTATAGTTACTCCATTACCTTTTGATTTAGATATTTTTTCACCTTTTTCGTCCAAAAAAAGTTCATACGCAAAACCAGATGGGTTAGATTTACCTAATGTTTTAATAATCTTAGTTGAAAGAATTGCACTCTCAATTAAATCCTTTCCATACATTTCAAAATCAACATCTAAAGCGTACCATCTCATTGCCCAATCAACTTTCCATTGCAATTTGCAGTTCCCGTCTAAAATACTTTTTTCCAATTTTGATCCATTATTATCAAATATGATTTTAGAAGATTTAGAATCAATTTCTAAAACAGGTATTTCAAGAACTTTTCCAGTTTCTGGGCATATTGGTAAAAAGGGGGAATAGGTTTTCTGTCTTTCTTTGCCTAAAGTTGGAAGAATTATTTCCATAATTTTTTCATAATTTTCTAGAACTAATTTTAGGGTGTCATTAAAATAACCAGACTTGTAGAGTTCTGTAGAACTTTTAAATGAATATTTAAATTTAAAATTATCAAGAAATTGTTTCAACATATTATTATTATGTTCTCCAAAACTACTAAACTTTTCAAATGGATCAGGGACATCCGTTAAAGGTTTGTGAAGATTATTTTTGAGCTTTTCTTGATTTGGAACATTTTCAGGTACTTTTCTAAGACCATCCATATCATCAGAAAATGTAATAATTTCCTTTGGAATATCTGTTAAATGATCAAGAGCGTTGACAATCATTGTCGTCCTTGCAACTTCTCCAAATGTACCTATATGTGGTAGACCACTAGGACCATAACCAGTTTGTAAAACTATTTTATTTTTTTTCTCTATGTTCGATTTTCTCTCTCTTAATAGCTTTTTAGCCTCAACAAATGGCCAGGCGTTTGTTTTGTCAAAATTTGTTTTGTCTATCACAACTACTTAAATATCCTTAATATCAGCCTTTTTAATAATTCATATAGAGTTGAAATTTATTTACCATAAAATAATGTCCATTCAAAATGTCCAATTATAAAACTGTCTTTTTTACATTAGGGGTTTTGCAAATTATTTTAGGTCTTTCAATGATTGTACCTATTTTGGTTCAATTAATATTTGATCAAATTGATGCAGGATTTATCGGATCAATGATTGTTACTATTGTTTTTGGATTTTTATTTTTCATTTCTAATTATGATCACGATAAAAAGATAAGTTTACCTCAAGCTTTTTTGCTCACAGCACTTTCGTGGTTAAGTATTGCTATATTTGGTTCTTTACCTTTAATTTTTTCTAGTACGGATTTGAGTTTTACAGATGCNTTTTTTGAGAGCATGTCTGGTATTACAACAACAGGATCTACAATTATCACGAATCTAAATGAAACGTCTAAAGCGATATTACTTTGGAGAGGAATGTTNCAGTGGTTTGGTGGTATTGGAATTATCGTAATGGCAATCACTTTAATGCCTTTAATGAATATAGGNGGTATGCAACTTTTCAATANTTCATCTAATGATACTTCTGAAAAAATTTTTCCTAAAACTAAAGAAGTTTCTNTNAGANTATTGTCTATATATTCNTTATTAACTTTAACTTGTGCTTTTTTTTATTTTATATTTGGNATGAGTTTTTTTGATAGCATCGTNCATGCTATGACAACAATAGCGACTGGNGGTTTTGCAAATTATAATGAATCTATAGGTTATTTTAACAGCTCGTTNATAGAAATTAATGCAATAATATTTATTATTCTTGGAAGTATACCTTTTATTAGTTACATCAAATACTTNGCTGGANATAANAAAATATTTTTNAAAGANACACAAATAAAAACTTTTATAATTTTGGTTATTATTTCAATTCTTNTAATGTTTTTTTATTTATCTGTNATAAATAAAAGCTTAACTGAGATAAGTTTTTTGTCTGTTAGCTTTAATATAATTTCTATTTTGACTGGAACAGGATATGCTACAGAAAATTTTAGTAATTGGGGTCAATTTCCGTTAGTATATTTTATAATTTTAATGTTTATTGGAGGATGCGCAGGCTCTACAACTTGTGGAATAAAAATTTTTAGAGTTCAAATTTTGTATCAATTTATATCAAACCAACTAAAAAAAATAATTTACCCTCGAGGAATTTTCAAAATTAAATATCAAAATAATAATGTGGATGAAAAATTCATGGACTCAATAATCTCATTTATTTTCCTTTATATTTTAATATTTTTTATTGTGACGGCGCTGTTATCACTTGATGGGTTAAATTTTATAACCGCTATCTCAGCTGCAGCAACGTCAATTTCAAATGTTGGACCAGGTTTAGGTGATATTATTGGACCTAATGGGAGTTTTTCGAGCCTTTCTGACTTTTCTAAATGGGTCCTTAGTATTGCAATGATACTTGGAAGGTTGGAATTATTTGCAATTCTAGTATTATTCATACCATCATTTTGGAGAAAATATTAATGTTTGAAAAAAAACAAACTTGGTCAGAATCTATTTTAGTCTACAAAGATATTCGAATGCTAAGAATTTTACTTCTTGGTGCAATAAGTGGTTTTCCTTGGGTATTAATTGCGAGTAGTTTAAGTCTTTGGCTTAAAGAAGAGGGATTAAGTAGGTCAACTATTGGATGGGCAGGTTTAATATTTGGAGTTTACGCCTTTAATTATTTGTGGGCTCCAATAATTGATAGAATACAAATTCCATTTTTAACAAAAAGATTGGGGCATAGACGGGGTTGGATTGTCCTAATGCAAATTATAATTTTATTTAGCTTAATTGTTTGGAGTTTTATTAACCCTACAGAAAATTTAGCATTACTAATTAGTGTTGGATTAGTTATTGCAATTGCTTCGGCTACACAAGATATAACAGTTGATGCATTAAGAATTGAACAGATCAATGCTGATGAAGGAAAATCAATGGCAGCAGGCGCTGCTATGGCTGTAGTTGGTTGGTGGACCGGATATAAGTTAGGTGGTGTTATAGCATTGTTTACTGCCGAATTTTTTCAAAACATTGGAATTGAAGATTACTGGCAAACTACTTTTTTAGTTCTTGGTGTTGTGGTAATCCTGATGAATATAGGTTTAATGTTCATACACGAGCCTATAACACCAGATAGGCAGAACAAACAAAAAGAAACAGATGAAATAATACAATCAAAACTTGGATCAAATAATGTAATAACAAAATTTATTGCTTATATTACTGGCACAATAGGAGGTCCAATAATTAGTTTTTTTAAAAAAAATGGTTTCTCAATTGCAGTGGGCATACTGGGTTTTGTATTTCTGTTTAAAATAGGAGAAGCCTTTCTTGGAAGAATGTCCATAGTTTTTTATAAAGAAGTTGGATTTTCAAAAGGTGAGATAGCAATATATTCAAAAACGTTGGGCTGGATTACAACCGTTGTTTTTACTTTATTAGGTGGAATATTTGCTATGAGAGCTGGTACAATCAAAACAATGTTTGTTGCCGGTGGATTTATGGCAGCGACAAACTTATTATTTGCTGCGTTGGCATGGACAGGAAAATCTGAGTGGTTGTTTGCTTTAGCAGTTATCGCTGATGATATATCTGCAGCATTTGCAACTGTTGCTTTTGTAGCATTTATATCTCTTTTAGTTGATAGGACATATACTGCTACACAGTATGCACTATTAGCTTCAATTGGAACCGCAGGAAGAACTACACTTGCTTCTTCATCGGGTGCTTTAGTAGATTGGCTAAATGGAGACTGGGGAACGTTTTTTATAATAACTACTTTAATGGTTATTCCATCTTTAATTTGTTTGTGGTTTATAAGGAACAAGATTAAAATTGGTGCAAAATAATTTTTTAAAAGAACCTACAGCCAATATATTAGAAGAGCCAATAAAGAACTCTAATCTAAGTTCTCAACTTATCTACGGTGAGAAGTTTAAAATAATTGGTAAAAAAAATAATTATTTTAAAATAAAAAGTTCATATGATAAATATTCAGGTTTTATAAAAAAAATTGATAACTACAAAAAATTTAATCCAACTCATAAAGTTGGAATTTTGAAATCAAGAATTTATTTAGGTAATAAAAAAAANAAATCAAATAAGTTTTTACCATTTGCGAGCAAAATACAAATTTTAAAAAGAAATCNAAATTTTATNATGTATGAAAAAGATAAATGGNTAAGATCAAAGGACATATTTCCAATCCAAAAAAAANATACTGATTTTGTAAAAATATTTAAAAGTTTTCTANACTGTAAATATAAATGGGGTGGAAAAACATTCGAAGGAATTGATTGTTCAGCTCTNTTACAAATATTTTATAAATTTAATAATAATTTTTTTCCAAGAGATACGATTGATCAAGTCAAATTAAGAAAAGGTGTGCAATCCAAAAAAAAATTAAAAAAAG
>FUFK010014288.1_pt1 | contig 10254 bp, 8 predicted proteins | sample 1021851 | NCBI WGS metagenome assembly FUFK01 (sample SAMEA51879418, study PRJEB19060) | metagenome
CGCGGGCCTGTGCCTCGGCGATGCGGCGCGCCTCCGCCTCGCGCGCTGCCTGCTGCTCGGCCGCGACGCGCTCTACCTCGCGCTGCTTCGCCGCCAGCGCCTCACGCTCCTGCTGTGCCTTGAGATCGGCAAGACGCTTTGCCTCCCGCTCGCGCACAAGTCGCGCTTCGGTCTGATCGTTCGACCGCCATCCCAGCGGTTCGCGTACGCCGGAACTGCGAGGCCTGGCGCTGCGGCGATCCGCGAGACCAGGATCGGCCTGCGGCTCTCGGCGCGGGACCTCCGCCGCCGCGATGGCGACTCCGGGCTCCTGTCCCAGCCTAGCCAGCGGAGGTGCAAGCTGCGCGTCGGCGACCCGTGCCGCCGTGCGACGCAGCTCGCCGAAATGCACGGCAAACGCCTTGTCCGATGCCGAGAGGCTCGGCAGCCGCCGGAAGAAGGGAGCGAGCGCCGTTCCGACTCCGCCCATCATGCTGGCCGCAATCTTGTCCGCCCCGGCAGCGTCGCCGTTCATCGCCAGGATGAAGGCGCGCGCGCGCCAGCCGGCGCGATCGCTGCGGCGGAGCAGCGGATCGAGCAGCCGCATCGCCTGATCGGTCTGCCCGCTGATCCCGAGCGAGAGCGCATAGCGTCGGATCGTCTCGTCATCGGCGGCACCGCGCATCGCGGTGCGATAGTCGCGCTGCGCATGCCCTTGCGCGCCGAGCAGGTCGTAAGCGAGCCCGCGGTCGGAGGCGTAGCCCTCCATCGAAAGGCCGTTCCGCTCGGCCTCGGCGAACAGACGCAGCGCCTCTCCTGGACGCTCCATCCGCACCATCACCATCGCCTGACCGGCCAGCACGCGGGGGTTGGAGGGATCGAGCGCCTGCGCGCGTGCGAAGAAGCCCGCCGCCGCCGCCGCATCGTTGAGGCGCGCGCTCATCTCGCCCGCGGAGAGCAACGCCCGCACGTTGCGCGGATCACGGGCGAGCGTGCGCATTTCCTCGGCCAGCCGGTCGGCATTGGGAGTAGGCGGCGGCGCCACTTCCTGCGCGGATGCCGGTGCGGCAACGCAGACAGCAAGCGCAATCAGGGCGGCGCCCATGCAGAGGCGGGGATCACGTTTCATGCGATGTCGCCGCTACACAGGTGCGCGCCTGAACCGATACTGTCGAACCGCGGCGTCATCGTCAGGACGAGACGCCGCAGCGACGAAACGCGCAGGGCTGGTTACTGGTTGTTCTGGCGGTTGAGGAAGCGCGGGATATCGAGCGAATCCTTGGCGTCGTCATCCTTCGAAGCGTTGCGCGCCGCGGCCATCCGCTCGAACAGCGTGCCGCCGCGCGGCTTGGGCTCTTCGGATGCAGGCGCCGGCTCGTCGTCGCCGCCGCCGGTCAGCCAGCGGCGCCGGATCGTCGGCTCGGGCGGAAGATCGTCGGCAGCCGGCGCTTCCGGAACCACCGCATCCGAACCNAGCACCAGCTCGTCGGCGGCATCCGCGGCAGGAAGCGGCGCTTCCAGCGTCAGCTCGTCCTCGGCAGCCGCCGGAGGCGTTTCGGCAACGGCCGGATCCTCGAAGGAGGCGACCGGCTCGGCGGGCGTTTCGGCCACCGGCTCGGACTGGAACGACGGCGCAGGCTCGGGCGCTGCAGGCGCCAGCGGGCGGCGCACCGATCCGAAGGAGAAGCTGCGCGCAGCATCGGCCGCCGGAGCCGCGACCGCGGGCTTCACACCGTCCGCTTCGATCCCGGTCGCGACGACCGAGACGCGGATCTTGCCTTCCAGCTCGGTGTTGAACGCCGAACCCCAGATGATGTTAGCATCGTCGTCGACCAGCTCGCGGATATGGTTCGCGGCCTCGTCCACCTCGAGCAGGCGCATGTCCTCGCCGCCGGTGATCGAGACGATCACGCCCTTGGCGCCGTTCAATGACACGCCGTCGAGCAGCGGGTTGGCGATCGCCTGCTGCGCCGCTTCGATCGCGCGGCTGTCGCCCGACGCTTCGCCGGTGCCCATCATCGCCTTGCCCATCTCGCTCATCACCGAACGGACGTCGGCGAAGTCGAGGTTGATGAGGCCGGGCATGACCATCAGGTCGGTGATGCCGCGCACGCCCTGCTGCAGCACCTCGTCCGCCATCTGGAACGCTTCCTTGAAGGTCGTATTCGCATTGGCGACCAGGAAGAGGTTCTGGTTGGGGATGACGATCAGCGTATCGACGTACTTCTGAAGCTCCTCGATGCCGGCGTCGGCCGACTGAGCGCGCTTCTTGCCCTCGAAGGCGAAAGGCTTGGTCACCACACCGACGGTGAGGATGCCCATGTCGCGCGCGGCCTTGGCGATCACCGGCGCCGCGCCCGTGCCCGTGCCGCCGCCCATGCCGGCTGCGATGAAGCACATGTGCGCGCCGTTGAGCGCTTCCTGCACCTGCTCGATCGTCTCTTCCGCCGCGGCACGGCCGATCTCGGGCCGCGAGCCGGCGCCGAGGCCCTGCGTGATCTTCGCGCCAAGCTGGATGCGGTGAGCCGCGGTCGAGGATTTAAGCGCCTGCGCGTCGGTGTTGGCGACGAGGAATTCGACGCCCTGCACTTCCGCGTTGATCATGTTGGCGATCGCGTTGCCGCCGGCACCGCCTACGCCGATCACCGTGATCCGCGGAGTCAGCTCGTCCAGGTCGGGCGGGAGGAAATCGATGCTCATCTTACCTAGTCTCCTCAGGCCCCACGCCCCACGAGCGGCGCCTGCTTAATCCCTGTTTCTGCACGATGCCGATGAGCGGTGCCAGCGTATTTCACCAGTCATCAACAACATTTATTCAGTAATTGGCCCGAAATGCGGCGATCATCCGCTGGAACATCGCCTTTGGTGTCGCTCGCGTAACGAGTTGATGGTTCTGTTGCAGCGCGCGCAGATCGACCGGATCGGCCGCGGCGAAGCTCGCCAGCCCGGCAAGCGTGGCAAAGGCCGGTCCGGCATGCGCCTCGGGCAGCGCCGAAAGTCCGCGCGGACGACCGACCCGGACCGACCGGCCGAGCGCCTGCTGCGCATAGTCGGCGATACCTTTGAGTTCGGCGCCGCCGCCGGTCAGCACGATTTGGCGGCCGACGGGATCTTCGAAATTCAACTTGGCGAGTTCGTTGCGGATCTCCGCCATCAACCGGTCGAGACGCTGGCGGATCACCGCGATCAGTTGCGCGCGGGTGATGCGCCCGCCCTCGGCGGTCTCCTCGTCGGCAGCGATCGGCGCGACATCGATCATGTCGTGATTGTCGCGCGGCGTCATGTTCGCGCTGCCGTAGAAGCACTTCATCCGCTCGGCCTGGCCGCGCCGCGTGCCGAAGGCGCTGGCGATATCGTCGGTGATGTCGGCCGATCCGCTGGGGATCGACGACAGGCCGGTCAGCACGCCGTCCTTGTACACCGAGACGTTGGTCACGCCCGCGCCGATCTCGACCAGCGCGACGCCCAGTTCGCGCTCTTCTTCGGACAGGCAGGCAAGGCCGGTCGCAACCGGCGCGGCGATGATCGACTTGACCTCGAGATGCGCGGACCGGACGCACAGGTCGAGGTTGCGCACCGGCGCGCCCTCTGTCGAGACGACATGGATATCGACCCCCAGCCGCTCGGCGTGCAGGCCGATCGGCTGCTTGACCCCGGAAAGGCCATCCAGCGTGTAGCGCGTCGGCTGGGCATGGAGCACCATTCGCCCGCCCGGATTGATCGACTCCCGGCCTGCGCGCAGCAGATCGTCGATATCCGACTGTTCGACGCGATGGCCGCCGAGATCGACTTCAAGCCGCAGAATGTCGGACACAAGACCGCCGGCCGAGAAGCTGACCCAGACATCCTCGATATTGGTGCCCGCGATGCGTTCGGCCTGCTCGACGGCTTCGCGCACCGCGATTTCGGTGGCGTGCATATCGGCGACATAACCGCGCTGGACGCCGCGGCTCTCGCGCTGGCCGGTGCCGAGCACCACCAGTTCGCCGCCGTCCCCCTTTTGCGCGATCAGCGCCGACACCTTGGACGAGCCGATGTCCAGTGCGGTGATCAATCCCTCGGGCGCCGTCTTTGCCATTGTCCCTACCCCCTACTCAGTCACGCTCGCGGTTTCGATCTGCCTGGGCGCCGCCTGTCCCGGCATCCGCACCACCAGCCGCGAAGGATCGCGCATGTCGAACTTCAGATATCCCCGGCCGAGCAGCCGGTCCGCCCCGTCCAGCTCGGCGAACTTCTTGAGCGCCTTTGCGGCCGCCGCCTCGCCCTCGGGCAGCGCCAGCCGCTCGCCGGTGTTGAACGACAGGTCCCAGCGCCGGTTGCCGATCCAGGTCGCCGCCTTGACCAAGGGCTTGAGCGCAGGCGCCGCGTCGAGCAGCTGCTGATAGGCCGGCTGCTGCGCATAGGCGCCGTCGCCGATGACCAGCGGGAGATCGGGCATCGCCTCGGCCGAGACGGGTTCGAGCAACACGCCCTCGCTGTCGATCAGCATCAGCTGGCCCTGGTGCTGCCAGACCGCCGCCGCCTTGCGCTCGACGATCTGGACGACCAGCGTGTCGGGCATGCGGCGCGAGACGCGGGCATCGGCCACCCAGCCGATCGTCATCAGCTTGCCGCGCACTTCCTCCAGATCGACCAGCGGCATTGCCTGAGATTTCGGGCCGAACGCATAGTCGAACACGGTTTCCTTATCGGCGCGCTTGATCCCGCCGACTTCGACATTCTCGACGCGGAAGCCGGCGCGGCCGATCCCCTCTGCCACCGCGGTGCCGATGATGCCGGGCACGCCGAACAGGGTCGCGACGCCAAGCGCGGACGCGACCGCGAGGCCGGTAATGCCCCAGACCGTGATCTTGTGGAGCGTCGCCTCGCTGACCGGCAGCGCCGCGACCGCCAGGTCGAGCACGTTCGCCTGCTTCTTCTTCGGCTGCTGCGCGCGCCGCTTGGGCTTGACCGCGGGGCGCCGGGCCGGGCTGGGTTTGCGGCTCATCCGGCCGCCTCCGCCATTGCCGGCGCATCGGCCATCGCCTCGTCGACGATCGCCTGCACCAGCTGCGCATAGCTCATGCCCAGGTGCTTCGCCTGTTCGGGGACGAGGCTCAGCGGGGTCATCCCCGGCTGCGTGTTCACCTCGAGCAGGAACAGCCCCTCGACGCCCAGATTGTCGTCCCAGCGGAAGTCCGAGCGCGAACAGCCCTTGCAGCCGAGCAGGCGGTGCGCCTCGAGCGCGAGGCGCTTGCACGCCTCAGTGATCTCGTCGGGGATCTCCGCCGGACAGATATGGTCGGTCATGCCGTCGGTGTATTTGGCGTCGAAATCGTAGAAGCCGCTCTTCGGCCTGAGCTCGGTCACCAGCAGCGCCTGGTCGCCGAGCACTGCGGTGGTCAGCTCGCGCCCGCGGATGAACGGCTCGGCGAGCAGTTCGTCGAACTCCTGCCATGGCCCGGTCGCCTGGGGCGAGATCGGATTGCCGGTGTTGCCCTCGGCGGTGACGATCGCCACGCCGACCGACGACCCTTCGTTGACGGGCTTCAGCACATAAGGCCGCGGCATGGGATCGCGGCGGTAGAGTTCCTCGGTGCGGACGATGCGCCCGCCCGGCATCGGGATGCCCTGCGGCACCAGCGCCTGCTTGGTCAGCACCTTGTCGATCGCGATGACCGAGGTGACCATGCCGCTATGCGTGTAGCGCAGGCCCATCAGGTCGAGCATCCCCTGTACCGTGCCGTCCTCGCCAGGCGTGCCGTGCAGCGCGTTGAAGACGAGATCGGGATTGGCCGCGGCGAGCTTCCCCGCGACGTCGCGGCCCATGTCGATCCGCGTGACGGTGTGGCCGAGCGATTCCAGCGCATCGGCGATGCCGGAGCCCGACATCAGCGACACCGGACGCTCCGCCGACCAGCCGCCCATGAGGACCACGATATGGAGGGGGGTTACGCTCACTTCGATACTCCCACGCGCTGGATTTCCCATTCCAGCTCGACGCCCGACTGCGCCTTGACCTTCGCCCGCACCTCTTCGCCCAGCCCCTCGATATCCGCGCTGGTCGCGTCGCCGGTGTTGAGGAGGAAGTTGGTGTGCTTCTCGCTCACTTGCGCGCCGCCCTTGCGCAAGCCCCGGCAGCCCGCCGCATCGACCAGCCGCCACGCCTTGTCGCCCGGCGGGTTCTTGAAGGTCGATCCACCGGTCTTGCTGCGCAGCGGCTGCGATTCCTCGCGCGCGGCGGCGATGCGGTCCATCTCGGCCTGGATGGCCGCAGGGTCGTCGATATGGCCACGGAAGGTGGCGCTCACGACAACTGCGCCTTCCGGCAACTCGGAATGACGGTAAGTGTAGCCGAGCTCTTCAACGCCCAAGATCTTCCGCTGGCCCGAACGCAACACCACTTCACAATCGACCAGAACGTCAGCCGTCTCACGGCCGTAGGCGCCGCCATTCATCCGCACGAAACCGCCGACGGTGCCGGGAATCGAGCGCAGGAACGCGACGCCGCCGACTCCGGCATCGCGCGCCGAGGAGGACACGAGAATCCCACTCGCCCCGCCACCGCACTTCAGCGTCGTCGCGTCAATCCGCTCGACCTTGGCGAAAGGTTTGCCCAGCCGCACCACCACGCCCGGCACCCCGCCGTCGCGCACGATCAAATTGGAGCCGAGGCCGAGCGCCATCACCGGCACGTCCGCATCTAGCTCGCGCAGAAAATCGGCGAGGTCATCGATATCCGCCGGCTCGAACAGCCATTGCGCATTGCCGCCGCTCTTGAACCAGACGAGCGGGGCCAGCGGCGCATCGGCGGTGAGCTTGCCGCGAACCTTGGGGAGCAGCGATACGCTCACTTCATCCCCCACAATTTCGCCCATTGCTTCCAGTATTTGAGGTTCGCCTCGGCCGCCTTCTGCCCGGCCTGCTGGAGGTCGTTCACCTGCTGCCCCGCATCGAGCAGCCGCTGGGCTGCGTCGAGATGCGCCTTCTGCGCGCGGATGATCTCGCGCTGCATGTCGGTGGCGAGGGTGAACCAGTCGCTCATGCGATGATGCTCCGCTGTTCATTGACGGCGTCCGCAAGGCCCGCGGCCCATTTGGTGATGTCGCCCGCGCCGAGGCAGACGATCAGGTCACCCGGCTGCGCGATCTCGGCGATCTTGCTCGCCAGCGCCGCCGCATCGGCGATGGCCGCCGCCGACCGGTGCCCACGCTCGCTGGTGCGCGCGACCAGCGCGTCGGCGTCGACGCCCTCGACCGGTGCCTCGCCCGCGGCATAGACCGGGGTGACGAACACCATGTCTGCGTCGTTGAACGCCTGGGCGAAGTCGTCCATCAGATTGCCGAGCCGCGAATAGCGGTGCGGCTGTACGACCGCGATCACCCTGCCCTCCACGCTCTCGCGCGCCGCCGCCAGCACCGCGCGGATCTCGACCGGGTGGTGGCCGTAATCGTCGATCACGATCGCGGGACTGGCGCCCGCAAAGCCGATCTCGCCGACCTTGGTGAAGCGGCGCTTGACCCCGCCGAACTTGGCGAAGCCGTTCTGGATGGTTGCGTCGTCGATGCCCATCTCCAGCGCCACGCCGATCGCGGCGAGCGCGTTCTGGACATTGTGCCGGCCGGGCATCGGCAGGTCGATCCCCTCGATCGAGCGCGTCGTCCCGTCGCGGCTGCGGATGATCGCCTCGAACCGGTTGCCGCCCGGATAGGGCTGGACGTTGACCCCGCGCACATCCGCCGACGCCGCAAAGCCATAGGTCACGATGCGCCGGTCGCGCACGCGCGGAATGATCGCCTGCACTTCGGGATGGTCGAGGCACAGCAGCGCCGCGCCGTAGAAGGGCACATTCTCGACGAACTCGACATAGGCGTCTTTCGCCTTCTCGAAGCTGCCATAGTGATCGAGATGCTCGGGATCGATGTTGGTGACGACCGCGATCGTGCCGTCGAGCCGCAGGAAGCTGCCGTCGCTCTCATCGGCCTCGACCACCATCCACTCGCTGTCGCCGAGGCGCGCGTTGGAGCCATACTGGTTGATGATGCCGCCGTTGATCACGGTCGGATCGATCCCGCCCGCGTCCAGCAACGCCGCGATCATGCTGGTCGTCGTGGTCTTGCCATGCGTGCCCGCCACCGCGACGGTGGACTTGAGGCGCATCAGTTCGGCCAGCATCTCCGCGCGGCGCACCACGGGGATGCGGCGGGCATAGGCGGCCTGGACCTCGGGATTGTCGCGCTTGATCGCGGTCGAGGTGACGACCACTGCCGCATCGCCCAGATTGTCCGCGCTCTGCCCGATGGTGATCGCGATCCCACGCTTGCGCAGCCCTTCGACGACATAGCCCTCGGCACTGTCGCTGCCCTGCACCTTGTAACCCAGGTTATGCATCACCTCGGCAATGCCCGACATGCCGATCCCGCCGATGCCGACGAAATGGATCGTGCCGATATCCTTGGCGACACCCTTCACGCAAACGCCTCCCCGCCCTGCGCGATCTTCACCGGCTCGGCATGTCCCATTCCTGCCGACGCCCAGTCGGCGTCGATCGATTCCACCAGATCGGCCAGGTCGCGCACCGCATCGGGCCGCCCGACGCTGCGCGCGCACGCCGCGGCATGCGCCAGCCCCTCGGGGTCCAGCCCCAGCTTCTGGATCTGCTTCGCCAGTTCCTGCGCGCTGAACGCCCGCTGCGGGATCGTCCGCGCGCCACCGGCCGCGCTGATCTCGCGCGCATTGGCCGTCTGGTGATCGTCGGTCGCGCTGGGCAGCGGCACCAGGATCGCCGGACGCCCCGCCGCAGTCAGCTCGGCAATGGTCGACGCCCCCGCCCGCGCAATCACGATATGCGCCCAGGCCAGCCGCTCGGGCAGGTCGGGCAGGTACGTCGCGATCTCCGCCGGAATGCCATGCTCGGCATATTTGCGGCGCACTTCGTCGATATCCTCGACCCGCGCCTGATGCGTCACCTGCAACCGCCGCCGGAAATGCACGGGCAGCAGCGCCAGCCCATCGGGCACCACCTGGCTCAGCACCGACGCGCCCTGGCTTCCGCCCGTCACCAGCACGCGGAAAATCCCATCCTCCTCCAGCGGCGGATAGGGCCGCAACCGCAGCTCCAGCACCGCCTCCCGCACCGGATTGCCGGTCAGATGCACCTTCTCCGCATAAGCCGGCTTCAACCGCGCCACCTCGGCATAGCTGGTGGCGATCGCCCCCACCTTGCCCGCGACCAGCCGGTTGACCCGGCCCAGCACGGCATTCTGCTCATGGATCACCGTCGGCACCTTGGCCGCGAATGCCGCCGACAGCGCGGGCATCGACGCATAGCCACCGAACGCGACCACCGCCGCCGGGCGCAGCTGGCGGTACAGCTTGCGCGCCTGCGACCGCCCCTTGGCCATCGTGTTCAGCGCCTTCAACCACCCGATCGGCCCGCCGGCAAAGCGCGATGCCGGAACCACATGCGTCTCGATCCCGTCGAACAGGTCGGGGAAGCGCACCCCGCGCTCGTCGGAAATCAGCGCAACCTTGTGCCCGCGCCGCATCAGCTCGGCCGCGAGCGCCGCCGCTGGAACCATATGTCCGCCGGTGCCCCCGGCGGCGAGGACGTATTGCCGTCCCGATGTCATTTATTGCTTCCTCGAACCGTATAGCTTGATCGCTTCAGATACGGGTTCCGCCGCGTGAAAGCGAGCAGCAGTCCCATCCCGATCGACAATGCCACCATCGACGATCCGCCATAGGAAATGAAGGGCAAGGTCATCCCCTTGGAGGGGGCAAGGCCGGTGTTGACCGCCATGTTGATGACCGCCTGAATCCCGAATTGGGCCGCCAGCCCTGCCGCCGCGAGCAACCGGAACGAGTCCTCCTCGTCCAGCAGCTTGATCAGCACGCGCACCACGATGGCGAGGTAGATCAGCGCGATGACGATGCACGCGATCAACCCGAACTCCTCACCCACGACCGAAAAGATGTAGTCGGTATGCGCCTCGGGCAGCTTGAACTTGACCGTCCCGCCGCCCGGGCCAGTGCCGGTCGCCCCGCCACCGGTCAGCACGGCGTGCGCCATGTCGGTCTGATAATGCTCCGCCTGCGCCTTTTCGGGATCGGGGAACAGGAAGCTGTCGATGCGCGTGCGCGCCGTGTCATAGAACAGATAGGCCGCGACCACTCCGGCCACGCCCGCACCGCCCAGAAATCCGATCGCGCGCGTCGAAATGCCGGCCAGCATCAACAGCACGACCCACACCGCGGCAAAGATCATCGTCTGCCCGAAATCGGGCTGCTTCATCA
>FUFK010043893.1_pt1 | contig 10254 bp, 10 predicted proteins | sample 1021851 | NCBI WGS metagenome assembly FUFK01 (sample SAMEA51879418, study PRJEB19060) | metagenome
CAAAGGAAATGATAAACATTCTAGAGTAAACGCCGTTGCACCTCTTTTTGAGTCTGGAATGATATGGGCGCCAGAACAGAAATTTGCAGAGGAGGTGATTGAGGAATGTGCTTCATTTCCTCATGGCGATCACGACGACCTTGTGGACTCTACAACACAAGCTATCATGCGCTTCAGGCAGGGCGGATTGATAACTCACCCTGAAGATTATATTGAAGAGAAAAAAGACCCTAAACCTAGGACGTATTATTAATGGCTCGAAAAGTTATAGATATCATTTACAATCTTGTTCGTAAAAGATTAGCACAACAACAACCTAAGGGTATAGTCACTAGACTACCTGAGTCTGCTCAGATTGAGCAAGGTATGCAAGAAGTTTTTAAAACTCTTAGAAGTGGTAATATAAATCCAGTATCAGCAGATAATTTAGTTAAAACTGAAGACGATCTAGCCATGCTCTTAAATAAAATAGTCCAAGATAATAACAGAAAAACAGAAGCTATGAAAAAAGCTGATGCAGGTATTACTAGAGTTTTTGATAAGATGAGAAGAGGTATACCTTTGAACCCAGATGATCAAGCTGCTCTTCAAGGTTCTGGTTTTAAAACAGCGCTAGATAATTTTAAAGGGTTTGAACCTAAAGTTATTCAAGGTGGCAAAGATTTAACCATGAAAACTCGTATAGGAGAAATACCCTACATAGAAAGTCCAACACAAACAATTATGCAAGGTGGTAAAAGAGTTCCTGTTAAAATACCAAAAGATGCAAAAGATGATCTGTTAAAGTCTTTTGACAATGTTATGGTAAGAGGTGAAGATACAAAATACGATGCAGATGTTTTAGCAACAGATCTTGCGGAGAGAAGAGGTTTTATTAAAGAAGGTCAGGATGCTACTGACATGGATCAAAAAGATTATTCTAAATTATATAGCGAAGCGTATTCGTTTTTAACTAAATCTAGATTTTTAAATAAACCACCAAGAAAACCAAAGAAAGCAAAAGGCGGTATTGTAAGCGCTGTAAAAAAATTATTTAAGAAATCTAAATCTAAAAAATCTGGAGATAAAATTTATGGTGTAGGTGGAGAAGAGATCGATGTTGCCGATCTTAAAAAATCACTTGGTCTAGATGAAGCTACTGACAAAAAAAGTATGGAAGATCTAGAAAAAAAATTACAAATGATTATTGGAAAAGAAAGAACAAAACATGCAAAAGGTGGTATAGCAGCTGCTGTAAAAAAATTACGAAAGAAATTTGGCAAAGACATTATTCAAAAAGGCAAAGCACCAAAAAGAAATGAGAAGAAAAAGTTACAAGATTTGTTTAGAGAGTTTAATAGAAAACACAAAGCAGGTGGTGGTGTTGCTCACATGTTAGGTGAGCCAAGAGAAGAGATGGCAGCTGGTGGTCCAGCACTTAGAAGACTGTTACAGTTTTTACATCAAGGTGCGGATAAACCCATGAAAGGATCAGAAGGTTTAAAAAAAATGAAACTACCAAAACAAGTAAAATTTTTTGCAGAGAAGCAAGGATATAATCCTGATCAAATAAGAATAAATTATTTAGAACAAGTTTTAGAATCTTTAAAAGCAGATAGAAAAATGATAAGAAATTTAGACCCTGATGCACCTAGTGCGATGACAGGAAAAGCAAAAGATGAAATGGAGCTTATAGCTGATGACATATTTAAAAATCAATTTTTAAGCACGACTCAAGAAGGTAGATTTAAAGGTTTAACTACAGAAATGATTGATTCAAGCATCATGGAACTTGAAGGCATTCTTAAAAATTTAAAAACTAAAGGTAGAAAATTAAACGCTGACGGTGGCAGAATAGGTTTTGCTGATGGTGGTATGTCTAGAAGAACGTTTTTAAAAATTATGGCAGCGTTAGCCGCGTTCCCTGTTGTAGGTAAACTTGCAAAGACTACAAAGATAGCGAAAGGTGCAAAACCAATCGTAACACCAACAGCAGAAATGCCTGCACATTTTCCTAAACTTGTAGAAAAAATTATTAGAGAGGGACAAGTTGTTAAAAAAGATTTTGTTAAAAAAACTGGTGATATAACAACGTACAAACATCCTGACAGACCTGATATAGAATTAACAATTGAAGGAGATGGTAAGAGAATACAATTAGATTTTGAAACTGATCAAGGTATGAGGGGTGGTTACGAATTTAGAAAAGGTGTACCCGATGAAACAGTTCCTAACCCACCAGATGAATTTATACAAGGTGAAGTTAAATATAGAATGTCTCCAGAAGGAGATTACACAAAAGATTTTGAAGAGATTATAGATACTGGCACAGAAAACCTTGATCAGTTTGCGGGAATAAAAAAACAAAAAACTAGTAAGTCTAAAGTTAATCTACCTGAGTCCACTGATGATTTTGTGCAACCTGGAAGAATTAAAGATGATTTAGCAGACGGTGGATTAGCAGGTCTATTAGGAGAATAATGAAAGTAAAACACTACAACGAGATGATGGCATACCTAACTCGTCCAGGGTTCAATGGCGGTGGATCGGTAAGAAATAAAACTGTACTACCAAAAAGAAAACCTAAAGCAGAAATTAAACGAAGACAAAAAATAAATTACGAAAAAATAAAACAATATCTTGGTGAGGAGTCACAAGAGTTTATCGAAAGAGAATTAGGCTTTGCAATTGGTGGTAGAGTTAACCCTGCACAACTTAAACAAAGATTCATGCAACTTGTTTCATCTATTCAAGATGCAGATGATGCAGAGATACCTGGAATCGTTGCACAAGCAAAACAAATTAAAAATCAAATAGATGAAATTAATAAAGGTCTTGCACCTGATAGACAAATTAAAATTGTATCAGAGGGATTAGATTTTGATAATCCATTGTTAGACGCAGCAAAAATTGCACAAACAGTAGGCACCACTCAAGAAGTTACAGGTGGGCTTACCGAAGATATTGTGGAAGATATTGTGCCGGAAAGTCTTACAAAAGAAAATCCAGCATTTAAGGGAGCGCCAACACCAATCTTTCCAAAAGGCGAAAAAGGCACAGGCGCAGACCCAGAAGAGAAGAAAGATTATTTTAGAAGAGAGCCCGGTAAACAAGTAGCAGTTACTCCAGGTGGAGAGTTTGCGAAAGCTAGTATGACGATGGGTAGACGAAATATAACAAAGAACCTTAGAGATTATTTAAGAAACATTGATTTAGCAGCAACAGAAGGTAGTTTTGCAGAAGGTGGATCTGTAGAAACACCAAAGCGTGGCTTGGTTGATGAACCAGGGAGCTATGCTGGAGATGATGAATATGGACAATTTTTAACTCCAAGAAAGTCTAAATATACAGGTAAAATTACGGCATTTGAAGTAAGAAGTAGGGATCCCGCTTACACGAAAAAACCTTTTTATAAAAGATTTCTTGTTTCAGAATACGGAAGTGTTGATGCAGCTTTAGAAGCGGCTAAAAAAACTAGAGATACAGCTTTTCCTTCATATCTTTCAAATGAAAAATTTATGCAATTAAGAAAAGAAAAAATTAATTTAACTAACCGTGAATTTGCTAATTATTTAAATGATGAAACACCCTATCGTCCGTCTAGCATGGCATCTACTCAAAAAGGAACCGGCGAATGGACTAAAAGTAATGTTAAAAACAAAATGTTTATTTTAAAAGACAAGTTGCCTGAATTTGCTGATCTTAAAAATCCATTTAAGGTAGAAAAGAAAATAGTTCCGACTGATGTCGCCGATAAAATTTATGAAGAATATTTACAAGCGGTTAAAGAAGGTAAACGAGAAGGATCAGTAATAGGGTTAGGAAGAAAATATTTTCCTGGTGAAACTAAAGGTTCTCAACAAAAAGCAATACAAAGAATTTTAAGAGAAAGAGGAGTGGATATAACCCCGTTTAAGAAAACAGGACCGGGCACAGGTAATAAAAAAACAAAAAAGGAAAGAATAAAAAAATTAATTGAAGGTAAAAAATTTGCTGGAACTGAAGCAGGTCAACTGTCTGATGAAATTCTTTTAGATATAAAAGCTATGAACGACAAAGTTAAAAACATGTCACTTGAAGACATAGCTGCTAATAAAAAATATATTAAATCTATGAGATTAAATGCGTCAATGGATAATTTATCTAAAGGTAGGTTTGTATTTGATAAATATAAGGATCTTACAGATTTAGAGGTGGCACAAAAAATTAAAGACAGAGCAGATGCTAATAAATTTTTTGACGTTGAACATATTTCTGGTGTTAAGGGCGAAGCAAGAAATATTTATTATCCAAACAATATGCAGATGGCTACAGGAAATATTGGCTCTTTTATGGACAATTTTAAAAGAATACCTATTGAACAACCTGATAATCCAACCATTGGTCAGATAGATAATTTTTTGTCTGAATATAATTTAACTGTAAGAGACGCTAAAAATAATATTAGACTAGGAAATAAAGCAGTAATTGAAGTTACTGATGGAGTATCTAATATTGTTGTAGATAATTTTAATGCGGTCAACACTCCATTTGAAAAACAAACTGTGGTTAAACCAACACCATCAAAATCAGTTACAAAACAAAGTATTATTAAAACATCAAAACCCATGGTTATAGGTTCAAATTTTGCTAATGTAAGTCCAGAGCTTTTAGATTTTAGAAAACTACCTGACGATGTTAAAGATGTTTCAAATGTTATTCGTAATTTAATTAAAACTCCTGGTGGTAAAAGATTAGCAAGGCAAATAATTAAAGGTGGCAAGTTTACTGGATTAGGTTTAGCAGGTGAATTAGCCTTTGCTGCACCTTTTGCAGCTGATGATTATGCTTCAGGTCTTTCAAAAGAAAGAATAATAGGTAATATATTTTATGCACCTGTGACAGGTATAGGGCAAAGTGAACAAGAAGAAATTAGAAAAGCAACAGGTGAGCTAGGCTATGCAACTCAAACTATAGGTGATTTACAAGATAAGATTCCATTGCTTCAAAAACAATATGAAGCTTTTAATGATCAAAATGATCCAGGTGGCTTAAACAGAGATAAGATTGCAAAAATATATAATAAAGTTTCTACTGAATATAATAATGCGTACAATCTTTTTGTTACAGATAGAGGAGAGTTTGACACAGAATTATACAACCAAGCAGTGACTAATTATGCAGCAGGTTTAGGTCAGATAGAAAAATTTAGAGCTGCAAAGGAAAAAGAAAGAGGTGTTAAAGAAGCAAGCAAAAATGTTACAGGGTTTGAATTAGACCTTAATTTTGCAGGTGGTGGTTTAGCGAAACAGGCTGGAGATGAATCAGGAAAACCACCAGAATCGGGACCTACGCCAGATGGGCCTTCAAAGGGCTTGGCTTATTTGTTTAAAAATGGTATGGAAGAGGAGGAGTAATAAATGGCAGAAATAGAAAAAGGACTCCCGGGCGAAACTCGTACGCAGGCTAAAATACCTGGACCCGAGGATATCGAAATTAAAGAGGAAGTCCAACAAGAGAAACCACCAGTAGAAGTTATACCTAACGAAGACGGTAGTGCGACTATCGACTTTGAACCAGGTGCAATAAATATACCTGGCACAGAAAAACATTTTGATAACTTAGCAATACTTTTACCTGACGATGTATTAGAGCCTCTCGGTAATGATATGAAAACAAACTATCTAGATTATAAAATGTCTAGAAAGGATTGGGAAAAATCTTACACTGAAGGACTTGACCTATTAGGATTTAAATATGAAAATAGAACGGAGCCGTTTCAAGGAGCTTCAGGTGCAACGCACCCAGTGTTAGCAGAGGCTGTTACACAGTTTCAAGCTACAGCATACAAAGAGTTATTACCAAGTGACGGTCCAGTAAGAACACAAATACTTGGAGTTAATACACCTCCAAAACAACAACAAGCTGAACGTGTAAAAGATTACATGAATTACTTAATCATGGATGAAATGAAAGAGTATGAGCCAGAGTTTGACTCCATGTTATTTCATTTACCACTTGCAGGTTCTACATTTAAAAAAGTTTACTACGATGATTTACTAGGTAGAGCTGTTTCTAAATTTATACCTGCAGATGATTTGATTGTGCCATACACAGCCAACAGTTTAGAAGAAGCAGAGTCTATCATTCACGTTATTAAAATTTCAGAAAACGATTTAAGAAAACAACAAGTGGCAGGATTCTATGCAGATGTAGATCTTGGTCCACCTGCAATGTCAACAAACGACGACGTCTCAAAAAAAGAAAAAGAATTAGAAGGCACTAAAAAATCTGGAAAACAACAAACGATGTATACTCTTCTTGAGTGTCATGTTGATCTAGATTTAGAAGGCTTTGAAGATATTGGTCCAGATGGCGAGCCATCTGGTATCAAGCTACCATACATCATAACAGTTGATGAAGGTAGTGGAATAGTTCTTTCTATTAGAAGGAACTATGCGCCCAATGATCCAAAAAAACAAAGAACTCAATACTTTGTCCATTTTAAATTTCTGCCTGGACTAGGGTTCTACGGATTTGGATTAATACACATGATTGGCGGATTGAGCAGAACTGCAACAGTGGCTCTCCGCCAATTATTAGATGCAGGAACTTTGTCAAACCTACCTGCTGGTTTTAAACAAAGAGGGGTGCGAGTTAGAGATGAAGCATCACCAATTCAACCTGGTGAATTTAAAGACGTAGATGCCCCAGGAGGCAGTCTTAGAGATGCTTTCTATCCTCTACCATACAAAGAACCATCAGCTACTCTATTGCAATTAATGGGTATTGTGGTTCAAGCAGGTCAGAGATTCGCTGCCATATCAGAATTACAAACTGGTGAAGGCACACAAAACGCAGCTGTTGGAACAACGATTGCTCTTCTTGAAAGAGGTTCTAAAGTCATGTCTGCAATACATAAAAGATTATACAACTCGATGAGAGGTGAATTTAAATTATTATCTAAAATCATACAAACATATCTACCACCAGAATATCCATACGATGTAGTAGGTGGTGCAAGATTAATTAAACAATTAGATTTTGATGATAGAATAGATATCTTACCAGTTGCAGATCCTAATATATTTTCTATGTCACAAAGAATAACACTAGCACAAACACAATTACAATTAGCTACATCTAACCCACAAATACATAATTTATATTCTGCATACAGAGGTATGTACGAAGCTATTGGTGTAAAGAATATTGATCAAATATTACCACCACCTGCACCAGTGCAACCTATGGATCCAAGTATGGAACACATTTCTGCTCTTACAGGAAAACAATTTCAAGCATTTCCTGGTCAAGATCATAGAGCACATATAACTTCACACTTAAATTTTATGGCAACTAACATTGTTAGAAATAATCCTGCTGTTATGGGTGCAATACAAAAAAATATTTTAGAGCATATTAGTTTAATGGCACAAGAACAGATACAATTAGAGTTTAGAGATGAATTAATACGTCTTCAAGCGTTGCAACAACAAGCACCAGTAGACCCAAGAGCGGCACAAGAGCTGCAAGTTATTACACAAAGGATAGAATCTAGAAAATCTGTGTTGATTGCAGAGATGACATCTGATTTTATGGAAGAAGAAAAGAAAATTACGTCACAATTTGACTCTGATCCACTTCTAAAACTAAAAGCAAGAGAGGTAGATCTACGTGCTATGGAAAATGAACGTAAAAAAGACGCTGATCAAGCTAAAAATGAGCTTGATAGAGCAAAATTAATGCAAGCAGCAGACATTGCAGACGAAAAATTAGACCAAAACGAAAAATTGGCTAAATTAAGAGCTGGAGTAAGTCTTGCAAAGAGCGGAAATCCAGGTATAACTGCAATAGAGGTAGATGAGTAATAAAATAGGAGTAAAAAACGATGATGAACTATAAAAAACAAAAAATGGTTCCCGTTCCACCAGTAAAAACAGAGGTAGACCCAAGATCTAAGACTACAGCTGATGGTGCATTCAATCTTTTGGCAAAACCAGAACAAGTTTCTGTTAGAGGCACAAAAAGAATGAGAGCGGACAAAAGAAAAACAGCTATCGTTATCTAATCATGGCTTGGTTTAGTTTAGCAAAGATTGCGATGCAAGCTGGCGCTAAGATCTACTCTAATCGCCAGAAAACAAAGATGGCCATGTCTGATGCACAGCTTATGCACGCAGAAAAAATGGCTCGTGGAGAGGAGCAATACCAAGGCAAACTTCTTGAAGCTCGTCAAAACGACTATAAGGACGAATTTGTACTTGTAATCATATCGGCGCCCATTATTGTGTTAATGTGGGCAGTTATGTCGGACGATCCAGAGGCTATGGAGAAGGTAAAGCTCTTTTTTGAGTATTTTCAGTCCCTTCCATCTTGGTTTACGAACTTATGGATACTTGTAGTTGCGTCAATTTTTGGTATAAAGGGTACACAAATATTTAGAAACGGAGGAAAAAAATAATGGCAAGTAAATTTTTTAGAGGATTTTCAAGAGTATTCAAAGGACCACAACACAAAGGTAGAGTGGCTACTATAGGTGGAGTAAAACCAAAAGTTGGAAAACCTACAAAAGCTCCTAAAATAAAAGAAGCTATTAAAATAAAAAAGAAAGTTGAAAAACTAGAAAAATCAAGTGAAGCTGGTATTAAAAAAGGCAAAACGATGTTAGCTAGAAGTGACATGGTTGGACCTACTAAGAATTTAAGAAACATTAAAAGAACTAAAAGAGAGGCAGATAAATTTGTAAAAGAAACTATGAAAGATAAATTTGCTAAAGGTGGTATGGCATCTCAAAAGAAACCAGCGAAACCTTTGCCTGGTAGACAAAGAGATTCTATCAAAGAAAAAATTCTACCTAAAAAGAAAAAAGATAGATTAGAAGAACTAAGAAAAGAACTTGGTATGAAAAAAGGTGGCAAAGCAAAATTTCCTGATTTAACAGGCGATGGCAAAGTAACTAGAGCTGATATCTTAAAAGGTAGAGGNGTGTTCAGAAAAGGTGGAGCTAGTAAATAATGGCTAGACCAGGTTTATACGCAAACATACATGCTAAAAGAAAACGTGGCGGTAAGATGCGAAAGAAAGGTGCAAAGGGTGCACCGACAGCAGCTAACTTTAGAAGAGCAAGACAAACAGCGAGGTCATAATGACAAAACTATGTCCAAGAGGAAAATCGGCAGCAAAAAGAAAATTTAAGGTATACCCTAGCGCATATGCTAACGCCTACGCATCTAAAATTTGTGCAGGTAAAATTAAAGATCCATCTGGTGTAAAAAGAAAAGATTTCAAAGGACCTAAACCTGCAGGTAAAGCTATGGGCGGTAGAATAAAAAAAGATAAAGGAGCTTTTGAAACAGAATCAAGAAGACAAAAGCAAAAGCAAAGAAAAACAATAAGAAAGATTACTGACACATTAAAAAGACTCAATCCATCTATGCCAAGATTAGGAAAGATGGGTGGTGGCATGACGCAAATGCCTAGAGCAATGTACGGAAAAGGCGGCGGTGTCTGCAAAAAAGGAATGGGTAGAGCGTACGGGAAAAATTCGTAATGGCTGGTCTAAGAGAATGGTTCAAACAAGATTGGGTCGACATAGGCTCCAAGAAAAAAGGTGGTGGTTTCAATAAATGTGGAAGAAAATCTGCAAGTGGTTCAAAACGAAAGTATCCAAAGTGCGTGCCTGCTGCAAAAGCAGCAAGGATGACAGACTCACAGAGGCGGAGTGCCGTTGCAAGGAAAAGAAGTAAACCACAAGGTGTTGGTGGTAAACCTACAAACGTAAAAACATTCGCAAAAAGAAAATCAATGAGTATGGGAGGCATAGTGTGAGAAGACAAGACAAAATGCCCGCTAGAAACAAAAAGAACTTCAGACCTACAAAGGCTGGAGCAGGCATGACTCGAGCCGGTGTCGCTGCCTACAGAAGAAAAAATCCCGGTTCAAAACTAAAAACAGCGGTCACTGGCAAGGTCAAACCAGGATCAAAAGCTGCAAATCGACGTAAGTCGTATTGCGCAAGAAGCGCAGGCCAAATGAAAAAATTTCCAAAAGCTGCAGCAGATCCTAACTCAAGACTAAGACAGGCACGCAGAAGATGGAAATGCTAAATGCAATTAGAAACAGCAATAAATCGTTTAATTAAATACATAAATAGACGAACAGAAGAATTGTCACTGGCTGTCACATCAGGAGGTATTGACAGTATGACAAAATATAACTATATAATAGGACAGATAACAGCCCTAGAGGCAACTAAACAGGAACTCTCTAACCTGCTAGAAGATAAGGAGCAAAA
>FUFK010040912.1_pt1 | contig 10252 bp, 15 predicted proteins | sample 1021851 | NCBI WGS metagenome assembly FUFK01 (sample SAMEA51879418, study PRJEB19060) | metagenome
AAGAAGACCAAGAACGATTTACTTGGTTAGGATTAGGTTAATGGCAAATATATATAAAAATCAAAAAGCAGATTTAACTACATCAAGTCAAACGACACTATATACAGTGCCATCAAACTCTAGAGCTATTGTTAAATCATTAATAGTTCATAATGATTCAGGAGCTGGTGCTGATTTTACTTTAGATTTAATAGATGCATCTGCTGCCTCTTTTGCAATATATACACAATATTCAACAACAGCTAGAACAACTTATCAGCTGTTATCTGAACCTTTAATTTTACAAGAAAGTGAAATTTTAAAAGTTACAGCTAGTGTTGCAGATAGATTAATAGTTATTGCGTCTATATTAGAAATAAACAGGGAGGATAGATAATGTTTGTAGAACAAGAGGAACATTTTGAAGATCAAGTAATAAATGGTAAAACAGTCAAGGTTTATAAACCACGTATAGAAATAACCGTAAAACACCTAAAAACAGGAAAAGAATATGGGTCGGATGCGGAAGCAGAAGAAGACGTAAATAATCCATCAACTGACACCACAAAGGATGATATATCAAGAAACGTAAATGTTATTATACGAGGTATTCCTATGGGTGGTAAAACTAACTTATAGGAGCGTTGACGAATGTATAAAAACCTTGTAAATTGTGATACACTCGCCTTTTTACAAGCTTTGCGAACTTGCTTCAATATTGATAATATAAAGAGAAACTATGGGATTTTTTAGTAAAATAAAAAGAAAATTTATACCTAAAGAAATATCAAAGCCATTTGATAAGATTTTAGATCTTGGCACAGATACTGTTAAAAAAGCTGGAAATGTAGTAAGAAAAATTACACCAAAAGAAATAAGACCTGCCTTACCGTTTTTGTCTGCGGCTGTACCTTTTGTGTTACCTACTACAGGTATATTTGCGTCTGCTTTAAATAGAGGTTTAATATCTTCTTTGACTAATGCACTCGCACAAGAAGCTACAGATCCTGAAGGAGATATTAATTTATTATCTGCAGGTTTAGCTGGATTAACAGGAGCTTTAGGTGCTGAAGGTGTAGCAGGAAAAATGAGAAGTGGTATTGATGTGCCTGGTACAACAGCCAGAGAAGCTGGAATTATGAGTGCTTCTGGAGTTACACCCACAGGTTCAGTGGGAGAATTAGGATTTTTACAAGGAGCAGAAAATATTGGTAGAGAAGGTATAGCTCAAGCAGCAGATTTTGTATCAGGAGCAGGAGATACATTTAGTAAGTTTGCATCAAGTCCTGGANAATTATTTACTAAAGCTGGAGCAAAAGAATTAGGTAAAGCAATAGCCTTACCAGCAGCTCAAGCAACAGGTGATCTTGCATATTCAACTGCTAGCCAGGCATTAAGAGATTTTGAAGAAACACAATTAATAGAATTAGAACAAGCAGGAGCGACTGAAGATGCAATTGCAAACGCTAGAAGAGCGGCAATTAGAGAAGCTATGGAAGCAGCACAATTTACAGAAGAAGATATTATTGCAACATTTGATGAAATAGGATTAAAAGAAGGAGGAATTGTATCTTTAGCAGAAGGTGGTATGTTAAACTTCGGTGGTAGAGAAATGGATTTAAGAGGTGGTGGATTTGTGCCAATAGGCAAAAAAGAAAAAGCAGATGATGTGCCTGCACGACTATCTAAAAACGAGTTTGTAATGACTGCCGATGCAGTCAGGGCAGCGGGTGGTGGTAGTGTAAATAAAGGAGCACAACGTATGTATAATTTAATGAATCAATTGGAGGCTAGAGCATAATGGCAATAGAACGAACACAAGTATTACCAGCACCGGTATTAGAGGGCGCGCTTACAGCCTTTACAAAAAAATTATCACCATTAATGGGTCAAACCATTGACACAAGTAAATACGCACCACAAGTTGCAGATCAAACACAATTACAAAAAGATGCATCAGCTGCAGCTGCAGGTCTTGGATCTTTAGTTGGTCCGGATGCATACAAACCTTTTATGTCCCCTTATCAACAAGAGGTAATAGATGCAACTCTTTCAGAATTTGACAAACAACAAGCAATTACACAAACAGGTTTAAGAGATGCGGCTATTGACAGAGGAGCATTTGGTGGTGCTAGATCAGGTATAATGGAAGCACAATTTTTAAATCAAGGTGCTATAGATAGAGCAGCTTTACAAGCTAATTTATTACAACAAGGATTTCAACAAGCACAAGCGGCAGCAGCAAATGATTTGGCCGCAAGACAAGGACTTGGACAATATCAACAAGCATTAGGTCAAGCAGATCAAGGATTTGCACAAGCTCGACTTGATGCACAAACTTTAGCAGATAGAGAAGCAGAGTTCGAACCATTTACAAGATTAGGTTTAATCGGACAACAACTAGCACAAATACAACCGGGAGCATTCCCGACTACAACAGTCGGATATCAATCAAGCGCAGCGCCAGCAAGTCCAGTAGCTAGCTTCCTAGGAGGAGCTGCAGGAGTAGGCGGTGTACTAGGTAAGTTAGGAATATTTGGATAATGAGTAGAATTTTAAGACGACCAATGTTTAGAGGTGGTCGCGTCGACAGTCGCGGAACGGGAATTACGACAGGACTTGACAGACCTGGGATGCAAGGTGGAGGTATGCCTCCAACTAGTACGTTTAATATAAATATGGGTGCACGTACATCAATACCAACTAGTTCAAATATTTTTAGACCACCGGCAGTTATACAACCTACTTCAACAGTTACACCTCAAGGAATTACATACAGAGGAATATTTGATGCTTTAAGATCAGGGGGCACAGGTATATTAAGTAGACTCGCTCCATTTAATCCTTTTTCTGCAGCAGCTTTAACAATGGCTGCGCCTTTTCTACCAAGTTTTATAATGGCTCAAGCTAATAAACCTAAAACTATTGAAGCGTTAGAGTATATGAAACAAATGAATGACTCAGGCATTATGGATGAAACAGCAGCACCTGATGATATAACTGCTTATTATGCAGAGCTAGATAGATTAAATAAAGAGGGAACTCCATTAGGAACAGAGGTTCAATTAGAAAGTGGAGAAACCATAACTCCTGGATTAACAACAGACCAAGAAACTTTAGCAACTATAATAGATAACATGGCTAAAAATAAAGAAAAAGAAAATATAAAAAATAATTTANATGATTTAAATTTAGACACGGGTAATAATAACAATGAAGAAGAGTCTGTAGATATTGAAGCTAATAAAGAATTATTTGCAAAATTATTAGGTAAAGATAAAGCTAGAGGTCAAGATGTGGCTGATATGTTATTAAGTTTTTCGAGCAAAGCATTAGCTCCTGATGCCACTGTTAAATCTGCATTTGGAGAATTCGCAGCTGATGAAGTTAAGAGACCAAGCAGAGTACAAAAAATAGATGATAGTGCAGCAGCATTAGCAATCAATGATTACATTGCAGGAAGAAAATCAAAAGCAGAAGTTGATGCATTAATTAAAAAATTAGAAGTTCAATCAGATTTATCCGAACCTGATTTATATGCAAATATAATAAAAATAGCAGGGCCTGGAAGTAATCCAACCGTGGCTAATCTTGAAACAGCTTTAAAAACAACTAAACAAACAAGAAATAAAAAAGTAACAAGAATACCTAAATCAGAAAACGAAACTTACAAACTAGAAGCGGGAGATGCAGATAGTTTTATCATTAAAGAAGCTACTAAAGAAATATTTTATATCGACAATAATTTGAACGAAGTGCGTATTTATTAAGGGAGAATAAATGGTAGCGTTTAGCTCTGAGCCTGGAAAAAAATCAAAAGATTACGGATTAGCAACATCTATTTTAGCAGGTGTTGGTTCTGGTGTATTTAAAATATTTGAAGGAGCAGCATCTTTAGGTGCTACTCTTTTAGATTTAGGGGTTGACAAAGACAGAGCAGAAGCAGTCGAAGCATACTTTGATAAAATAAATCCTTTTGATGATGCAGCAGAAGCTACAGCTGCTGGTAAAATTACAGAACTCATTATTAATATTGGTATACCTGGAGGTCTTGCATTTAAAGTNGGATCAGGTTTAACNAAAGCAACTTTNCAAGCAAANAAAGCTGGTAANTATTTAAGTGGTAAAGAAAGATTAAGAAGATATGGTAAAGGTGCATTAGCAGGNGGTGCTGCAGAAGCTGCATTTGTAGGAGATGTAGAAGATGCAGGTACATTTGGNGATTTTCTTGGNGGACCTACAGAAATAGAAAGAGATACTAGTGATCCAGGNACACAACTATTAAATAGATTAAAGTTTGGTGCAGAGGGTGCATTGTTTACAGCAGGTATTGGTGCAGCNGGTAGAGGTATATCTAAATTANGAAATCAANCNGGNACNGGTAAAGCAATTATAGATCCAATTGATAGATGGGTAGACAAATGGATATCAAGACCTTTAAGAGCTAGAGGACCATTGGCTCAAGAAGGATTTGAAGCAGAAAAAAGATACGAAGGTTTAGTTGCAAAAGACAGAAACATTGCTGAAAACTCTATGATCGAAATAGATCAAATAGCAAATCGTATTCTTAAAAATTTTAAAAACGCAGGTAACAANGTNGATNTTGANAAAAGAAAAGAACTTTTAAAAAAGATGAATGATATCTTAACAGATAACAATAATCTTAGACCAGATATAGATGATACAGGTGGTGTTACTTTAAGAGCAATGAATCCTGAACAAGTAAAACAATTTACAGATGAATTAATAAACACATACAAAGCAGATCCAAAAGATGTCACTAAACTTCTTGAAAATTTTAACGAAATGCGAGGAACGTGGGGTCGATTATTTAGTATGATGGGCGGTAGATTAACTGATGATGCATTAGAGGACTTTCAAAAAGTAATACCAGAGGCATTAAATGATGTGTTGGATAGAGGATATGAAGTGTTTAAAAACAATCCAATGTCATTGGCTGATAATTATAAACCAAGTAAAAAAGTAATTGATGAAGCAATAGTTAATTTTAAAGNNGANGCNGCTAAAAAAGGNATNACACTTACCTGATGATGTAGCNAAANCAATGGTNAATGAAGTTTGGAATAANGCACAATTACCTNGAGGTGTNATGATGAANCCAAANACTAAGTCNGGTAAAGTAAGACTTGGTTCNGTNCCTGCATTTTTTGTTAGATCNGAAGCNGACAATATAGATAAGTTAGTTGCNAAAGATAAATCNTTTGTAAAAACNATCGGTGGNAAAAATATGTCTGATCTTACNGGTGTNGGTCAAGAAGTAATTAAAAAATTATTAGGTAAAACAGCTAATCCTATGTCGACAATTGTTGAAGGAACTAATGCTTTATCTATACAAGTAAGATTAAACCAATATCTTGATGATCTTGTTAAAAAATCTAATGAAATGAAAGTAGAATATGACAGGTGGTTAGCGGGTGGTAGAGTTGGACCAGAGCCAAGAGTTCCTTTTTTAGTTAATAACCCTGGAGAAGCAAAAAAATATTTTGGACAACTTGCAGTCAAAGATAGAGATTATGAAATTATTGCGCCTGCAAAAGGTGGATCAATCAGAGAAACTAAACTTGGTAGATTTGAAGATATAGATGGTAAAATAAAACCAGTTGATGAAATAGAAGCGGCAAGATTAGAAGAGCTAGGTATTATTGATGAAATAACTAATCCTATTGTAGGTAAATATGCTCTTAAAGATTATGCGCAAGCTTTAAAAGCTGTAGATAATTTAGGTAAAAACAAAGATCTACCAGCAACATTATATCAAAATTTAGTATTATATCCAAAGGCTACATCACAAATGGCTAAAACAATTCTTGCACCATTTACTCACGCAAGAAACTTTATTAGTGCTGCAGCGTTTGCAGCTGCAAATGGATTTGTGCCTTTTGGAAATACAAAAGATGTAAAACGAGCTTTTGATGCTTTGCAGGTAAAAGGATTTAGAAAAGATAATGAGTTTTATCAAGAACTATTAGAGCTTGGAGTTGTAAACTCACAGGTGCAAGTAAGACAAGTAATGGATTTATTAGAAGACGTAGAATTTGGTAAAGTATTAAATACTGTGGGTCCTGATTACAATGCGTTTAATACTTTTATGAAAGGATTAAAAAAGACTCAAAAGTTTGCACAAGATGCATACACAGCTGAAGATGATTTTTGGAAAATATTTACTTTTTTAGGTGAGCAAAGCAGATTAACTGATGCATATAAAGCAAAAGGTTTACAGTTTGGTGATGACATTGTTGAAGTTATCACAGATGCTAGTGGTAGAAAATTTGATAGAAAGATTGGAGTCTTTAATGAAGAATATGTAAAAAAACAAGCAGCTAATTTAGTTAAAAACAATGTACCAAACTATGCGTTTGTATCAGAATTTATTAAAGGATTAAGAAAACTTCCTGTCGGTAACTTCGTAGCCTTTCCTGCAGAGATAATGAGAACAGGTACAAATATTGTATCCACAGCTTTAGATGAAATATTTTTTACAGCAAGAATAAATGGTAAGGAAGTTAATCCATTAAGAGCAAGAGGTTTACAAAGACTAACTGGTATGGCTGCAACAACAGCCGCATTACCACTAGGAACTGTTGCTATGTTTCAGGCATTAGGAGATATTAGTGATGATGAATTAGAGGCGATGAGAAGATATGTACCTGAGTGGTCTAAAAATTCTGTTCTTGTACCATTCAAAGATGAAAACGGTAAGTTTTCATACGTGGATTTTTCTCATTTAAACGCATACGATACTTTAACAAGACCTCTACAAACTGTGGTTAATGCAGTAACATCTGGTAGAGGCGATAAAGATGGTATTATGGATGACTTTATTTTGGGTTTAATTGAATCAACAAAAGAAATAGGACAACCATTTATATCTGAATCTATTTGGACAGAGGCCTTACAAGATATTGCACCTATACTTGGTAGAGCAGGAAGAACCGCGGATGGTAGAGAAATATATAATCAAGATCCTGCGATAGATCCAATTGGATCTAAAATTATGAAATCAGTTGCACACTTGGTAGAAGCACAAGCACCTTTAAACTGGAGACAGTTGGGTAGATTAGGTTTAGCCATAAGACCAATAGATGATCTTGGCAGATTTGATGAAAGAGGAAATCAATATGAATTAGGAAATGAATTACTTGGTATTGCTGGCATGCGTAGAGTTGACGTTGATCCCACCAAATCTTTAAATTACAAAATAACATCTTATAAAGATGGCGTAAGAGCAGCTAGAAATATATTTACAAGACAAACTTTAAAAGGTGGAGTCATATCACCAGCAGATGTTGTTGATGCATATGTAGATGCAAACAAAGCATTATATGAAATAAATAGAAGAATGTATTTAGATATAGACTCTGCAAAAATATTAGGAATGAATGAAGATGCCATTGCAACTAATATGTCAGATAGAGGTGAGCGAAGAGCATTTAATTCTATTAATGAAGGAGAGTTTAGACCCTTAAAAATTTCTAGGGAAGTAAAAGCATTATTTGACATAAGATCATCAGAGATAGGTGCACCTAATCCTTTTGATGCAGCTGAAGGTGTAATAGATAGAATAAGAGAAGTACTAGAAGCTGTTCCATTAAGTTCAGATTTATTTCCTAATCTTGAAAATCCATTAAGAGAATTACCAATACCAACATTAGGACCAGCAACAAGCGCAGGTTTACCACCAATGCCAACACCAGGACTTGTAAATAATACTCAATTTGGTAACATTGATCCCGTAAGTGGATTAACTTTATCGGAACAAGTTTATTTAAATCCTTTGGAAAAAGCTTATCAACAAAATAAAAGAAGAAGATTAACATAATGGCAATGCAACCCAAAAATACTAGAGAACATATTTTATCTTTGTATGGACACATATCAGGTGTTAAAAAAAATTTAAAACACGTACACGAAGACGTCGAGAAGTTGGGCGGTAAGATAGATAAAATCTATTGGGTTCTCTTAGCGGCTGCGGGAACAGCTGCACTCTTTGCCATAGAAAGGTTAATAAATTAATGAACCTTTCAAGAAACTTCAGTTTACTAGAACTTACTAAATCAGATACAGCTATACGTTTGGATATAGATAACAATCCAAATGCAGATCAAATAGAAAAACTAAAAGCATTGTGTGAAAATATTTTGCAGCCAGTACGTGACCACTTCGGTAGGGTCAAGGTCACGAGCGGATACCGTTCTCCTGAGTTATGTGCAGCAATAGGTAGCTCTGTAAATTCACAGCATGCCAAGGCCGAGGCCGCAGACTTCGAATGTGTTGGAGTAGACAACGCTGAAGTTGCTGATTGGATTAAGATGAACTGTACAACAGATCAGCTAATACTCGAGTTCTACACTCCAGGAGAACCCAACTCGGGGTGGATTCATGCATCTTATGTAGAATTTAATCCAAGAGCACAATACATGAGAGCTTTTAAAGAAAACGGCAAAACAAAATATAAACCAATAATAGGAAGGGCGGTTGATTTAGTATGACAATAAATTCAATAACAGCTGATATAAATAGATTTCTAACAAGGCATCTAAGAGCTTATAGAATATGTGTTATTATTGCATTGATTGCAATCATAATAACTCTTATAATAAAGTAATATGTCTAATAAATCTATTCACATTAAAACCGAAATCGTGAATGGTAAGTGTCCGCATTGTGTTCAGGACACTATTTTAATTTCTTTGACCTCAGATATTTTTAGATGCACTTTATGTGAGAATGCAATAGAGCAAAAAATAAATGGCAAGATAAGTTATATACCAATTGCTACATCTAAAAATCCACCTGTACTTAAAATAAGCGATGGCGAAACGTAAGTTTGTACACTTCGTACCTAGACCAAAACCTCGTAAACGCCCTCGACGTCACACGAAGAAGTTGAATAAAAGTGCTAAACGTTCATTTAAAAAATACCGTCGTCAGGGTAGACCGCAATAGTTGACAATTTAATTTTAATATCCTAGTCTTTAGTATGAAGAAAGAAAAAATTATAAAGATAAAAGTAAAAAGCATAACTTCAAAACAATGGTCTAATCTTTTATTAGAATTTAATTTAGTTAAAAAAGCATGGAGACCTTATGGAGTTGATATGCAAATATCTGCACCTGGACTAAAAAATATTTTAGCATGGGGAAGAAAATTAAATGATTATTCTAAAACAGATAAACGAGATCGCCAACCTTTGGAATAAAACTAAAAATCCAAAGTATAAAGATTTGTGGTATAAAGTGGTGAAGGAGTTTGCAGATGGAAGAACCAGTTCACTTCATTATGTTGATAATTCAAATAGCGGACGGGACATACGTTCGGGAACTACTGGAATTTTCAAGACCGATGACTTTGATGGAGTGTCTCGGATTTGGGGACGAGCATCGAGAAGCGGTAACTACGTACGTAGAAGAAGAGAACCGGCACATCATGAAAGACGGTTCTGGTGACTGGTATGGATTTGGTTGTTACCAAGACCCAGAAAAAATAAATTAAATTGTTTCAGACTCTTTACAAGAAAATTGAGTGTAAATTCTAATTTTATTAAGATTGTTTGGATCCATTTCTTCCAATAATTTATGAGAATAGTCATAACCATATAGAGTACATTCTCTATACGTGTTAAATTCGTATTTAGGGCTAAGTAATGGTACACATTCTTTGGCCACAGAACTGCATAAAAATAAAGCAAATATAAATTTAGTCATTGACACCCTTGCAAAATTATATAATAATCCTATATTCTTGGAAATAAATATAACATGAAAGGTATATTAAATGACTGACATAAGCAAATACAAAAGCGTAGCGGTAGATCATGACTGCTATGAAAAATTAGGTAAACTAACTAAGACCATGGCTCCGGAAAACATTAGAATTTCTAGAGCACAAGTGGTTAAAATTTTAGTAGAAGAAAAATCTAAAAAGAAATCAAATGGCAAAAAATAATATTTGTCCTGATTGCAAAGGAAACGGTTATAAATCTTGTTATATTGAAGAAGGCAGAGAACAAGTTGTTGTTCAATGCAAGACATGTGATTCCCAAGGAGAATTTGTAGTTCCAAGTTATCATTGGCAATATGTTGATGATAGAGGACCATTAGATTTAACTAGACAAATAGATCAGCTAAAAGAAAATAAAGAAGCTTTGGAAGGAAAAGTAAAATTCCTACAAGACGTTTGTAGAAGAGCTGGTGCAACTATTAAACGATTAGAGGGAGAACTTAGTGACGCCTCCAAGAATTGATAAGATCAT
>FUFK010622027.1_pt1 | contig 10252 bp, 12 predicted proteins | sample 1021851 | NCBI WGS metagenome assembly FUFK01 (sample SAMEA51879418, study PRJEB19060) | metagenome
TATTCTTTCTTTCCACATCATCTGATGGTATAGGAAGACCATTCATGGTACTATACAGATAACGATCACCAAGACCACGTACAAAAAGATCGCCGGAAGCCTCACTGGTGGTTACNCCNGAAATNTTNGTNGTAGCAGTAGCCGCATCAGATACCCCTAATTTTGCCAGTTCCTGTGCCCCTATACTTTCCTTTATTTCTACTGAATTCTTTTGCTCTACNAATAAAGCAACTTCAGAATCTCTTCGAGAGACCGTAGTAATNACTACTTCATCCAAAGATGCTGCACTGGATCCTAGTTCTGTATTGACTTCAGTCACTTTTCCAGCTTCTACAACCACANCTGGAACTTCAAGAGTTTCATATCCTACAAAACTAAATACGACTGTATAGGTTCCTGGTTGTAGTTTGTCTAAAAGATATATCCCGTCGTAATCTGAAGTGGTTCCTTTGGAGGAATCTTTAAGGAGTACATTAGCGAAAGGCAGAGGTTCACCACCCATTTCCTTGNCNGTTAATTTACCTCCAATCGCACCAGTTGTAGTTTCCTGTGCTTGCACAACACCAACTAAAAGAAGTAGTGTTAGTAAAAAGAATTTTTTCATTTTTTTTCTTGCTATAAAATCTCGCTGCAAATAAACGGCAAGAAAGCTGCTACGATGTTACCTCAGATTTAACCCTTTGTCATTAAAGAGTTAGTTTAATGTTACCAATAGATTAACCTCAATGCTAATCCAAATTAATCCTTAATTTTATGGACTGTTAACCATAGTTATACACCATGAAGAAAAAAGACATTCAGATTTTACTAGTAGATGATGAGCCGGATATCCTGGAAATAGTAGGGTATAATCTCTCTTCGGAAGGTTACCAGGTGATCACTGCAGATAATGGTGCGAAAGCTGTTAAGCTTGCTCAAAAACATAAACCGCATCTTATTATTCTGGATGTTATGATGCCCGAAATGGATGGTATCGAAGCCTGTGAGCAAATAAGAAAGATTACAGATCTTGAGCACACAATTATTACATTCCTAACTGCAAGAGGAGAAGACTACTCGCAAATGGCTGGTTTTGATGCAGGAGCAGATGATTATATCACTAAACCTATCAAGCCTAAAGTTCTGGTGAGCAAAGTAAAGGCGTTGTTAAGACGCTACCGTGATGAGGAAGCCGGTTCCAATATTGTAAAACTTTCCGGGATCACTATTAATCGTGATGAATACAAGATCGAACAGAATGGTGAAGAACGCAGTCTGCCCAGAAAAGAATTTGAGTTGTTATCTTTGTTAGCATCCAAACCGGGGAAAGTCTTTAAGAGAGAAGACATCCTTGACAAAGTATGGGGTAATGATATCGTAGTGGGAGGAAGAACAATCGATGTTCATATTCGTAAACTACGTGAAAAGATCGGTGACGATAAGATCAAAACCATCAAAGGTGTTGGGTACAAGTTTGTAGTTTAATGGCGCAACAATTTAAGAGGTCTTATAGATTTGCAATAAGGACTGCTTTATTTATCAGCCTCTTCCTTACCGCGATACTGGCTTTATTCATCTTTCTGGATTTGCAGAACTGGTGGATCGCACTTATTATTTTTGCAGGTCTGTGCTACCTGTTCTCTTTCTTAATCATTCAGTATAGAGTAGAGCGTTTTATTTATCGCCGTATCAAGAAAGTGTATGATAATGTTTCACTTCTCGATTCCAAAACTTTAAGCCCTAACCAGATCACCACAGATATGTCCAGTCTTACTCGCGAGGTTAAGAAATTCGCCGAGGACAAAAAGCTGGAGATCGAGACCTTAAAGGTAAGAGAAGCTTATCGGAAGGAATTCATGGGGAATGTATCTCATGAATTAAAAACACCTCTATTTACAGTTCAGGGTTATATCCTAACTCTAATAGATGGAGCCCATAAGGATAAGGTGATTCGTAAAAAATATCTTGCCCGTGCTAATAAAGGGGTAGAGCGACTTATTTATATCGTGAANGATCTTGACATGATCACCAANCTAGAAACCGGTGATCTACATCTCAAGTACGAGACTTTTGATATAATCGAATTAATACAGGCGTCTTTTGATCTACTGGAAATGAAAGCTGCCAAAAAAGATATAACACTCACATTTGATCTGGATTACTCAGAACCTATTCTNGTNAGAGCAGACAGAGAAAGAATTCANCAGGTTTTAACCAACCTGATCGTTAATTCCATCAAGTATGGAAAGAATGGTGGAACTACAGAGATAAGTATTGAGAATCTTATCAAAAACAAGGTCATTGTTAGGATGACAGATAACGGAGAAGGTATTGCGAAAGAGAATATTCCACGTTTATTTGAAAGGTTCTATCGTGTGGACAAAAGTGGTTCAAGAAGAGAAGGAGGTTCAGGCCTCGGACTTTCAATTGTNAAGCACATTCTGGAAGCGCATGAGGANAANATNTATGTAGAAAGCGTCTTTGGTGTGGGAAGTGAATTTTCATTCACTCTCGAAAAACGTAAAGAGATCCCGGAGAACTCGGCCATCACCGAAATTACTTAGGCCGGTATAATTCTCAACTTCCTTCAGTTTTTCTAAGCTGNATTGATTTTGCNTACAGAAAGGAGCNATGCCCTGCCGTTCCAGTCTTTTTGCAAGATATTCCTGTTCTTCCTGTCCAGGTGTAGGAATAAAAAATGCTCTTTTTTCTAATTTTGCCAGATCCATCAGTGTAGTATAACCTGATCTTGCAATGATGGTTTCACTACTGTTTATAGCTTCTTCCAGTTCTCTTCCGAAGAGATAATTACAAATATGTAGGTTCGAATTACTCGAACTAAGCTGTTTTTCTTCGGAAATTACTCCGCGTACCAACAATATACTGTCATTAGTATTACTGAAGCATTCGAGCAATTTTTCTTCAAGCAAGCTGCGCTGAGGTTCCGGACCGCTAAGCAGGAGTAGGTATTTGTATTTTGTTTCCAATGCACGCTTTTCGAATCTGCTCAAAGCACCGATATATAGGCATTGCTCGGGCAGATCTTTTACATGGCTCAGTTTCCCGCTTAAATTTCTTTCCTTAGAAGCATAATCCGGGATCCAGATCTGGTCGAAATTCTTCAAATGCTGCCTATTTATATAAGTAGACAGGAGGGTTGTGATGCCACTTAGAACATGGATTTGGTGAGTGATAAAAACGTTTGTCTTCAGTTCATCGCTATAAACCCCAAANCGATTGTCGGAAATGATTCCTTCAATTTGATAATCGTTTATAATCTGCCTGGTCTGCTCATTTTCCNCAGCNATNGTNTTTCGAATATGNCTGGTTTGNGCAATGANCTTCCAGTTAAGAAGCCAGCCTTTTTTTGCATAACGAATNTTATAACCGGGNAATTCGAGATGAATTAGGTCCGGAAATTCCTTTTTTAGTAATTGCAGTGCTGCACCATCTGANGCCAGAATAGGTTCNNAATGNTCNTTTNGAAGCGCNTNAATNACNGGNNTNCTNCGGGTGGCATGTCCCAATCCCCAATTCATCACAGCCACNAANATTCGTTTCTTNGACATATTCAAAACTATTCTTAGCCGCTCCTAAGCTAATTTCTTTAATTTTGCCAAAATATCAATTTTAAGTGGGAAGCAAGAATAAACTTAAACGTTTCAGAGAGAACGAGCAGTTNGAAAATGTAATTCAGCCNTCAAGAGAAGAACTTACGNANANTGAATTTGCGTTAAAAGGAAACTGGTGCAAGGATTTTTTTAAGAATNACAATCCAATAGTTCTGGAACTTGGCTGTGGAAAAGGNGANTATACCGTAGAGCTGGCCAGGCAGAATCCAGATAAGAANTTTATNGGGGTGGATATAAAAGGAGCNCGTTTCTGGCGNGGTGCNAAAACTGCCATCGAAGAAGNAATGNAGAATGTCGCTTTTATAAGAACGCAGATTGAATTGATAGAATATGTTTTTGCTTCCGCAGAAGTTAGTGAGATCTGGATTACATTTCCAGATCCACAAATAAAATATAAGCGTACAAAACATCGTTTGACCAACTCAGAGTTTTTATTACGCTACAAGAATATTCTCGAAGTCGACGGACTCATGCACTTAAAAACAGATTCTGAATTCATGCATGGTTATACTCTAGGCTTATTACACGGGCAGGGTCAGGAGGTCCTTTATGCTCATCACGATATTTACAGTAATGAATATTCTCCAAAAGCAGTAACCGGAATTCAAACTTTCTACGAAAAACAGTACCTTGAAAAAGGTAAACCTATTACCTATATTCAATTCCGGATTAAATAAGCATTATTGGAAGAAACGAAGATTTTCCTAATTACCTATTTTGCCGCCTTTATTGGTGTGGTGCCTCCAGGTTTGGTGAACATGACCGTGGCAAAGACCTGTGTGGAAAAAGGTAAAAAAAACGGACTTTACGTTGCCGTTGGGGCAGGTATCGTAGTATTTATACAGGCACTCATTGCGGTACTGCTCGCAGGTTATATTTTTGACCATCCCTTTGTGAAAAAGATGTTGCTGCGGGCGGGGTTAGTGGTCTTCTGTATTCTGGCAGTATATTTCTTCATTCAGGCACAGAAGAAGAAAAGAATTGACCCAAGTAAGCGAAAGGCGAATGCCAATAGTATCTATAAAGGNATGTTTATCGCTGCCTTAAACGTTTTTCCCATTCCTTATTTTGTTGCAATTGCAGGGGCAATGAATCTTAGCGGTGGTCTGGAATANGACTGGTCCTTAAATTCANCCTTTTCTATCGCCGCGTGTTTAGGAAGTTTTACAGCTTTGTATCTCTACGTAGTACTCTTTGATAAGATCGAAAAGAAAGCAGAGTCATTTGCTAAGTATTCCAATTATTTCATGGNAGCATTAATGGCAGTGCTTATNGTCATTGCGTTAGTAAGAATTCTGAATAATTAAAACTTGAAGGATAATTCCGGGTTTTTTGATAGGGTTTATGAAGTCTGCAGGCAGATTCCTGAAGGGCGGGTGACCTCTTACGGAGCTATTGCAAAATCTCTTGGTGCAGCCCGAAGTGCAAGAATGGNAGGCTGGGCAATGAATAACTCTCATAATAAAAATGTTCCGGCCCACCGGGTAGTCAATAGAAACGGAGTGCTTTCCGGGAAACATCACTTCTCTGGAACCAACGCCATGCAACAACTTCTGGAAGCTGAAGGTGTTGAGGTGAAAGAGCTGCAGGTAGTCAATTTCAAGGAACTCTTCTGGGATCCTATGAAAGAGCTTTAACTGAATACAAATTACCATAAATTACTGCTATCCAGCTATCGATCTAATATTCCTAAATTCTTCGTATTCTTAGCTTTTACCTTTATATTTGCNTTTAGAATCAGTCTAATTAAGCTGTAAAAAATCTGATTAAAATCAGTCTATGAAATTGAACAGAAAAGAAATTTTATCCGCATTAGAAACTATTTCCGTAGCCGGCGAAGGCNCNAATATGGTNGAGAGTGGTGCGGTTCAAAATGTAATGACCTTTGGCGATGANGTGGTNGTNGATCTNGTATTAAGTACACCNGCTCTTCATATNAAAAANCGNGCAGAGGTTGATGTNATGAAAGCCATTCATGAAAAAGTTTANGAGAAGGCAAAAGTTAAAGTNAATATCAAGATCGAAGCTGCTGAAAAGAAGCCGGANATCAAAGGGAAACAAATTCCNGGAATCAAAAATATNATNGCCGTGGCTTCTGGNAAAGGAGGCGTTGGTAAGTCNACGGTAACTGCGAATCTTGCAGTGACNTTAGCNAAAATGGGATTTAAAGTTGGTATNCTGGATGCAGATATNTATGGTCCATCCACTCCNATCATGTTTGATGTNGAAGCTGAAAGACCCTTATCTGTTACAGTAGACGGGAAATCCAAAATGAAACCGGTAGAAAATCATGGAGTGAAGATCCTTTCTATTGGATTTTTCACCAAACCTAACCAGGCAGTAGTCTGGAGAGGACCTATGGCCGCGAAGGCATTGAATCAAATGATCTTTGATGCAGCGTGGGGAGAACTGGATTTTATGTTGATCGATCTTCCGCCTGGAACTGGAGATATTCATTTATCCATAATGCAATCGTTACCAATCACCGGTTCTGTTATTGTAAGTACACCGCAGAACGTTGCTTTAGCCGATGCTAAGAAAGGAGTTGCGATGTTCCAGCAGGAAAGTATCAATGTTCCGGTACTTGGAATTGTTGAGAATATGGCTTATTTCACTCCGGAAGAACTTCCTGAAAATAAATACTATATCTTCGGAAAAGAAGGTGCTAAAAATCTGGCAGCAGATCTGGAGGTGCCATTCCTAGGAGAGATTCCGTTACTGCAAAGTCTGCGAGAATCTGGAGATATTGGAAGACCGGCGGCTTTACAAACTACCACTCCGTTGGAAAGCGCATTCGAGGAGATTACTCGTAATATGGTGCAGGAAACGGTGAACAGAAATAAAAATTTACCTCCTACAGAAGCTATTAAGATCACAACGATGGCTGGATGTAGCGCGGTTAAGAAAAAATAAATGACAAGCGAAGAAGTTAAAATAAATGTTGAAAAGGCACTTGCCGAAATTCGTCCATTTCTTGAAAGCGATGGAGGGAACATTTCCCTTGTATCTATCGAAGAAAATGACCGTTTGGTAAAAGTACAGCTTGAAGGAGCTTGCGTTGGCTGTTCTGTTAATCAAATGACCCTGAAGAGTGGTGTGGAAATGACGATTAAGAAATATGTGCCTCAAATAGAAAAAGTGGTAAATATAGATCGATCTACCCTTTAAAATTTTGCTGAAGAATGATTAAAACTGATATGCTCATTATCGGTGCAGGTCCAACAGGATTATTTGCCGTTTTTGAAGCCGGACTCTTGAAGATGAAATGTCACCTGATCGATGCTCTTCCACAACCCGGGGGACAATGTTCAGAAATATACCCGAAAAAACCAATCTATGATATTCCTGGTTTCCCTGAAGTACTTGCAGGAGACCTGGTTGATAATCTTATGGAACAGATCAAACCTTTCGAACCTGGATTTACTTTAGGCGAGAGAGCGGAGACTATAGACAAACAGGAAGATGGAAGTTTTATCGTTACAACCAGTAAGGGTACTAAGCATCATGCTCCGGTAGTAGTGATCGCTGGTGGTCTGGGGAGTTTTGAGCCTAGAAAACCACCAATTCCTTCTATCAAAGATTTTGAAGATAAAGGTGTTGCTTATATTATTCGTGATCCTGAAGTATATCGCGATCGCAAGGTAGTGATCGCCGGTGGTGGAGATTCAGCTTTGGACTGGAGTATCTTTTTATCAAACGTTGCTTCGGAAGTTTCTCTGGTGCATAGAAGAAAAGATTTCCGGGGAGCTTTAGATTCCGTAGAAAAAGTTGAAGAGCTTTCGAAAATCGGAAAGATAAATCTGATCACAGATGCTGAAGTTGTGGACCTTCAGGGAAAAGATGAACTTAATGCTGTAGTTATTAGGCATAAAGATGAAGCAAGAGGAGAAGAGATCAAAGAAGTAGATGATTTTATTCCACTTTTTGGACTATCACCTAAGCTTGGTCCAATTGGAGACTGGGGCTTGGAAATAGAAAAAAATGCGATCAAGGTTGATAATACGTATGATTATCAAACGAACATTCCCGGGGTTTATGCCATCGGTGATGTAAATACCTATAAAGGAAAATTAAAGCTTATTCTGTGTGGTTTCCATGAAGCTGCGATCATGTGCCAGAGTGCTTACCAGCTAATTAACCCAGACAAGAAGTATGTGATGAAATATACTACTGTAAGTGGAGTTAGCGGTTTTGATGGAAGTAAGAAAGAAGCTAAAAGAGAAGTCGTAAAAAGTATAAATTAGAAGCAATTAAATGTCTGACGTTAAGATCACCATAATAGACCGTGAAGGCGAGGCTCATGTTATCGATGCCCCAACAGATATGAATATGAACCTTATGGAGGTTATTCGCTCTTACGAGCTAGCTCCTGAAGGTACCATTGGGATATGTGGTGGTATGGCGATGTGTGCTTCTTGCCAGTGTTATATACTCAATTATCAGCATATGCTTCCGGAGATGAGTTACGAGGAAGAAGATATGTTAGATCAGGCATTTCATGTGGAGGATAATAGCAGGCTTAGTTGCCAGATACCTATAACAGATGAACTTGAAGGATTGGAGATTCGAATAGCTCCAACGACCGAATAACAAAAAAGCCTGAAGTTTTAACTTCAGGCTTTTTTTAATATTTATTCTAAACCTAAATGGTTTGTAACACTTTACGCTCTTCAATTTCAGCTTCGATACCGTCCCAGAATTCAAGTCTGCTTTTTAAAGACTTTTCAGCAACAGCTTTTACCTCCTGCCACTTTTTATCATCATTCCCGCACAATTGTTCAACCATTCTAAAGGCCATTGGACCATGCTCATCTTCATCCAGTTCGATATGACGATCAAAATAGTATTTGAACAGACTAAGATCTTCTTCAGGGAACTTTTGCTGTACTTTGCTAATGATTGAGGTAAACATATCTGGAATCAGACCTTCGCGTCCAAAGGTGAAAGCAGAAGCGATCTTATGTGGTTCCTGGCTATAAACTACTTCGAAAGTATGCTTCAGAAATTGTTTGATGCTTACTGGTAATTTGCTAGTCGCAATGATCAGGAAAATATCAGTGCCATGAGTTACCTGCATTAAAAGATCTTCGATTTTTGACTTGTTTGCACCCGCAGCGCTCATCGCATCCAGATACATTTCAAAATGGCTCTGGCGTTCTCCCTGCAAGTTGATATCGGTTTCCTCGGCGAGAACGATCTCATTGATCAGGTACCTTGTCTCCGGATCTCCTACCGGCAACCACGGATTGGTGGTTTTAGTAAGTTTTTCCTGAAGAGCAGTTAGTAAAGACATGAAGTCCCATACCGCAAAAACATGATGCTCCATAAACAATTGCAGATGTTTAGGACTATCGATCTTCTGGTAAAGTGAATAATTAATTAACTGGTTGGTTAGAGGTTTTAAACTTTCGTTTATCTCTTTAATCATCATAAGGTAATTTTCGTGCAAAGTTAAGAGCTAGCTCACATATTATAAAAACATTAGCCAGTTTTTACAGCTTGTTTAACTAAATCCTGTGCTTAAATCTGTACTTTGAAATATGCTATTGAATGCAGTGCTAATCTTCTATTCTGAAAAATCTGTAGAGTATTTACAGGTGGACGGAGTGGTGGCTAAAAAGCCGAAACCTCTAAAATCCAAATGCTGCGAAAAATATAAAAAGGGCAAACGTTGCAAACGCTGCCCTTGTTTTGATTTGTTATAGGATTTTATTTTTTCAGCTTACCGGTATAGAATGTCACTTATAGCCGGACTGAGCCTGTCGAAGGCCGGTTCAAGTTCAATGCGCTTCGACAAGCTCAGCGTAGCAATTCAAAGAAGAATACTTTAAAGCAAAAGCGCTTTGTATGTTTATATTACCAGTTTAAAATGCAGCGTGTCCGGTAATATCCAGTCCGGTAATTAATAGATGAATATCATGAGTTCCTTCATAAGTAATTACACTTTCCAGGTTCATCATATGTCGCATAATGCTGTATTCACCGGTAATTCCCATACCACCTAGGATTTGTCTGGATTCCCGGGCGATTTTGATCGCCATTTCAACATTATTCCTTTTTGCCATGGATATCTGGGCTGAGGTGGCTTTGCCTTCATTTTTCAGAGTTCCGAGTCTCCAGGCCATTAACTGCGCTTTGGTGATCTCAGTGATCATTTCAGCTAGCTTTTTTTGCTGTAATTGTTTTGCGGCAATAGGCACTCCAAATTGTTCTCTTTCCTTGGCATAACGCAATGCAGTATCGTAACAATCCATGGCAGCGCCAATAGCACCCCAGGCGATACCGTATCTAGCCGAATCAAGGCAGCCTAGCGGTGCTCCCAATCCAGATTTATTCGGTAATAAATTTTCCTTCGGCACCTTAACATTGTCAAATATCAATTCTCCGGTGGCACTGGCTCTTAAAGACCATTTATTATGAGTTTCAGGAGTACTGAAGCCTTCCATGCCACGTTCTACGATCAGGCCGTGTATACGGCCTTCTTCATTTTTAGCCCAGACAACACCAATATCTGCAAATGGTGAGTTTGAGATCCACATTTTGGCACCATTTAATAAATAATGATTCCCCATATCCTTAAAGTTCGTGGTCATTCCTCCAGGATTTGAACCATGATCTGGTTCTGTAAGACCAAAACAGCC
>FUFK010039713.1_pt1 | contig 10250 bp, 9 predicted proteins | sample 1021851 | NCBI WGS metagenome assembly FUFK01 (sample SAMEA51879418, study PRJEB19060) | metagenome
GTTACTTAAGTTTAATAAATTTTCTGCATTAGTTTGATTTGCAGCATTAACAGCAGAAGTATTAGCAGTATTAATTTGTCTTCTCCAAGTAACATTAGACTGATCTATAACTCTTTGATTCTCTGTATTAAATCTTTGTCTTTGATCTTCTAATGTTGCATTAAACTGTGAGATAGCTGCATTTCTTTGTGCGTTAGCATCTGCTATTGCTGTAGCATTTTTAGCATTTAATGCTGAAACTTTATTTAACTCAGCAGTATTAAACTGATTCATAGCATCAAGTCTTTTTGCATTCTGTTCTTGAATTGTGCTATTTAAACTATTATAAAATTGATTAACTTGATTTTGACTTGTTGCATTAAATTGTAACGCTGCATTTCTAGCTGCATTATCAGTTAATAATACTTGTTGTCTTGATTGTAAATTTTGTAAATTAGCTTGCTGATTATTAGACAAGTTAGCCATATCCATTTGTAGATATGCTTGTGCATTTGTTACAGCAGCTTGTTGGTTATTAGCTAAGTTTTGAAATATAACTTGTTTGTATGTATTTGCATCAGCTTGTGCTATAGGTATTGATGATTGTAATATACCTTCTGCTAGTGCTTCAGCTAACATTGTAGAAGAACCTAATCCTCTAGCTTGCATAGTTGCCTTTGCAGCTTCAGCAGCTCCTCTAGCAAATGCAGGTAATGGTGTGCCTTGTTGTAGTGATTGTTGTATATCACTAGAGATATTTTCTAATTGCCCTTGTACTGTTGCTCTAGGATCTAAATTAGCTAGTGATTGTGTAGCTGCAGTCATAGGTGCTGTAACAGTTCCTTGAGCTGCTTGCATTTGAGCTGCAGTACCAATTGTTGCAGGAGTTACTTGCCCAGCTGCTGCAGGTGTTACTGTAGATACAGCTGTTGGTGTAGTTCCAGTTACCCCAGTTGCAGTAGGTGCAGTAGCAGCTGTGCTTTGTGCTGCAACTGTTCCTGTTACACCTGGTGTAGTTAATAATTCATTAGTCTGTACATTTTGTACTTGAGGTGTAATACTTGTTCCTTGAGGTAAACTAGGTTGTGTTAATAAACTATCAATCAAACTTACAGCTTTTTTACTGCCAGTTTGTTGTGTTTGTGAAGGTGTTAATGCACCTGGTTGTAATGCTGTCGCCATTGTTATTTTCCTTGTCCTCTATTTTTTTTTCTTCTAGGTATTCGTTTATTATATTTTTTTGAATGTCTACCTGGTCGTTTTTTCTTTGTTTGTTTTACAAAATTATTAACGCCAATGAGGGATTTGCGTTTAGCCATTTTTATTTAAACGGTGGTCCTCCAAACCACATCACTAAAGATTTACGATTACCTTTAGTAACGGGTGTTACTCTGTGTCTTATAAAACTTGCAAAAAATATTGCATGACCTCTTTTCATTTTTGGTCTTTTTGCATCATCAATCATTTCTAAATCTCCACCTTCAAAATCATTTTCATCAGATAATAAAAGTGTCATAGATATTTTTCTAACAGGTGGTTGCATACGCATATCTGTATCATTATCAGTATGCCATTCATAAAAAGCTCCTGTTGGATATTCTGTGTATTGTGCATTTTCTGTTATTTGAATACCATCAAATCCAAAATGATTTCCATTTATATTTCTTACCCATTGTTCAAGTTTTAAATACATGGGTTGTGTTTCAGGAGAATTAAAAGGTAACCAAGATATTGTTGTTATTCTTTTTTTATGATCATTAGTTCCTGTATTTATTACTTTACTTGGATCATCTGTATCTTGTGTTTTTGTTGCAGTGCCAACTTTAGCATCTATTTGCTCCCCTGATTGTCCCATTCTTATAATGTGATCACATTGTTCGGGTGTAAAAATGGCTTGATTAGTTGATACTATATATGACTTCCATCTAGGTTCAAGTATTAACATTAATTCCAAACCTCCGCTATAGCTGTTTTTTTATCTTGTCCAAAATATTTTCTACCATCCATGGCAAATGATTTGTATTTTCCATTTGCTCTTACATAGTGTAAAAATACTTGCATACATTTTTCACCATCATAAGCATCTCTCCAATGTGAATAGTTACAACCTTCATAAACGACTGCATCACCTGGTTTAGTTATCAATGAAATTGGTTTTTCGTTAGGATCTACTTCTGTTGTGCCTTCCTTTAAAGTATGAAACCAAATAGGCCAATCTTTATCAGCTATAATATTTAATGTCATTGAAACTTCACAAGAAGGTCTATCACTATGTCTTTCAAGTAATCCACCTTTAAAATACATTCTAGAAAAAGAATAAGTTGGTAATAAAGGTTCTCCAACTACAGCTTCAATTATAGATTTTTTAGTTTTTAAAAAAGTTTCACTTAAAGGATCTGCATAAGTAGAGATTGAGTTAGGACATTGTTTACAAGGACTTAAACTTGGTTGCCTTACTAACCAATATTCTTTTGCTAAGTTTAATTCGTCTTTACTAAGATAACTATTAACTGTTTTTATCATTAGTAATCGTCTCCTTAGCTTCACCATTAACTTTTAGTTTACCTTCTTTTTCAAGTCTTTGTGCTGTCATAATTTGTGCAGCTATATTTTTTGCACCATCAGCATCTCCAGCTTTATCAAAAAATTGAAAAGTTTTTAATAGTCTTTTTGGTAATGCTTCTTTTTGATGTGTGTCTACGTTTTCTTTATCAAAGTTTGGATCTTGTTTTACAAGCTCATCTTTTAATTGAGACCATAATCTTAACTCTCTCATACGATCTTTTGCTGTAAGTTCCATACTAGCTTTATCAAATAATTTTCTTTCTAATTTAATTTGAGCTAGCTCTTTTTCAAATTGATCTTTTTCCTCAGATAATTTTTTTTCTAATTTTTTAATTTCTATATCATTTTCTCTATAATCAAATGATAAAAAAACCATCTGTTCAAAAAATACATTCTGTTCTCTAACAGCCTGCCAATATTTTGCACCAGGTGTAGGATGTTTAAGATCATTTAAAACTGATATTCTCATTTCAGTTTCTGTTCTAAACATTTGCTTCTTAATCCATGTATCTTTTAATTCTGCCCCCATGGCTTTGAAGTCTTTTACTTCGTCTTCACTTAATATTTTTAATAAGTGATCATCCATTGGCATTAATGGATTTATTTGTTTTGACATATATTGTTCTCCCTATTGTTTATTATTATTTATTTTTATTGTGAGGGAAAAATTATTGGTTGCCATTACTAAGTATAAATTAATTTAAATCTACTATAGCGTTTCCATCAGACCATTCAAGAGTTGATCTTGTTTGACCTGATGGGTTATTTATTGCTGGATTTGACCCACCATAAAGTAATCCTGATCCTGAAGACGCTGTATTTCCTGCAGTTGCTACACCACTTCCATAACAGGAACGTGGCATTGCAGTAGCTGATACCCATGATGATCCATTATATTTTTGAACAGTTGTTGTTGTATTATATCCTGGAGGTATCTCATATCCTGCTAAATAAAAACTATCTGCGTCTGCCCCAAAACAATAACCATTACCTGCTTGCGTTGATGGTTGAGCTGGTGCTGCTGGAAAAGTTGACCATGAAGATCCATTCCATTCATAACCTACGCCTGGATAAGGTGAACTTGGAGAGTTTCTACCACCAGCAAATGCAGCATTAGTTGGAGGACCTACCATTGTACCTCCTGCTTCAAAAATAGCTGTTGGTAATGATGTTCCTGATGACCAACTTGTTCCATTATAATCATAAACATTAGTTGTAGCAGGGCTTCCACCTACATACATTCCATCTGGAATAGTTCCTTGAGAAACTCCAGAATGTTGAGCTGTTGGTAATGCCCCACTCGCAGAGTGAGTCGTACCATTCCATTCATTTGTTTCTGTTCTAGTTGGACCACCAGGATTTAATCCTCCTGCAAACCAACAATTAGATCCAGGTGAACCTGGTGATCCAAGAATTCCTACAGTGTTTCCTGTTGGATAAGCAGGCCCTGTTGACCATGCAGACCCATTATAAGATTGTGTTGTACTTAAATAGTATGGCGAAGGTGTTCCTCTATATCCTCCACAAGTTGTTGCATCATTTTGAGTTCCACATCCAAATGTACTTTGATATCCACCTGGTGCGTTATGCATATCACCACCTGTAGCAAAAGCTAAAGGCCCTGCTAAAAATGCTTTTAAATTTCCAGGTGCAGATAAATCTGTTCTAAGAAACATATCTCCAAGACTTAAACTTGGTGTTGGCGGGTTAGAAGTAACAGCAGGAACTCCCAAAGGAACAGCAGGTGATATCTCAGTTGTTGTAATTGTTCCTGGTGCAATATTACTAGCTGCTACAGTATTAGGAGCTATTTGAGTTGTTGTAATTGTTCCTGGTGCAATATTGCTAGCTGCTATAGTAGCAGGAGCTATATTACTAGAAGCTATAGTAGCAGGAGCTATATTACTAGAAGCTATGGTTGCAGGTGCAATCTGACTTGTTGTAATAGTAGCTGGTGCTATTTTTGCTGCAGTTACCGCATTTGATTTTAATTTTGCTGTGCTTACAGTATCATCAGTAGGAGTTCCTACATCTAATACTGATCCTAACACTAAAATAAAGTCAATAACATCTGATGATGTTAGTGCACTTGCGAATACAATATTAGACCCTGATAAAGTAAATGCTGTACCTGGTGCTTGTATAACACCGTTTAAAGATACAATCATTTGATTTGCTGATTCAGGTGTAAATGCTGCACTATTTTGAGTTAGTGCAAATGTTGCAGTAGCTGAAGTTGTAATAGCATCTAGCTTTACAAAATTTCCTACTACTGGTTCTTTTCCTATATATGGCATATTTCTCCTTAACTAAATGTTGCTGGGGATGTTAAAATTGCTAATGCTGCTCCAGTGTATTCTGCAATAAGTGCTCCTGGATATGGAGGACTTCCACCTCCCATAACTATTCCTCCAGAAGTTCCGCCTCCTGTATTTCCACCGCCACTGTGAGAAGCAGCACTTGCTGGATAAGTTGGTGCATTAGCTAGTGGAACATCTGTTGCCCAGCTTGTCCCATTATATAATTCTGTACTATTTGAGTTTGATGGGTTCTCACCACCTATTGCTAAAACTCCTGTATTAGTTGGACCATTTGCTGTCCCTATTCTTGAACATTCATATCCTCTATTTACACTTAAACTTGGTCCTGCTGACCATGAACTTCCATCATATTCAATAGATGATGTTCCTGCTGGTCCTGGAAAAGAAAACACTATAAGATCATTTGTTGGTCCTGCTGCTGCTCCATATAAGAATGCTGTAGGCATAGTTACACCTGCTGACCAAGTTGATCCATTATAATTTTGAGATGCGTTTGTACCAGTTGGTCCTGACCAGCCTCCACAAATCATAGCATCTGTTTGACTTCCATGACCATGCTGTTGCTTCATAGATGATGCTGCATAATTTAAAGATGCTGTGTTTCCCCAAGCTGAACCATCCCATTCTGTTGAAATATTTGTTGCACTATAAGTAGGATGAATAGGTGAATTTGGACCTGCTGGATTACCATGTCCTCCAGCTGATAACGCAGCTGCTGGCGTACCAATACATGCTGCTCCTGAACATGCATAAGGGTGATTAGTCTCTTGTGACCAAGCTGATCCATTCCATTTAAGATGGTCATATCCTCTTGCTCCGTTATCACCACTTGTTCTAGGATGTGATCCATATCCACATATAGCTATTATAGCATTATTTGTAACTCCATTTACTGACCAACTTGAAGCACCATAAGGTATAGTTGTTCCAGCTGAAAATGCTGCAGCACCAATAGCAAAACATTTTAATTGTTTTGTATCTGATCTAAAGAATAAATCCCCTTCACTTAAACTAGGTGTCGGTGGATCTGAAGTTACAGCAGGTACACCTAATGGTACACTAGGTGCAATTTGTGTAGTTGTTATAGCTCCTGGAGCTATTCTATCTGCTGCTATGGTTCCTGGTGCAATATTAGATGATGCTATAGTTCCTGGTGCTATTTGAGTTGTAGTAATAGTTGCAGGTGCTATATCAGCAGCCGCAACTGTATTATTCTCAATTTGAGTAGAACCTACAGCTTGATCTGTAATTCCTCTTTGTCTTAATTTTGTGATTGCCATTTATATTCTCCTTAATCTGGTAGTACGATAGCTGCAGGTCTTTGTCTTGGTGCTTGTTTATCGATGTGATCATCATCTAAAGCATCCCAAGCTGCTTGTGCAGTTTCTACTTCTGCATCTACAATAGCTTGAGCTTCAGCTTTAGTCTTAACAACTCCACCGACTTTACTTTGCCACGCTTGACCTGTTGCATTGTCTTCAACACCCCATACATCTCCAGGAAATCCTTTTGCATTTAATGGATTTGCATTCTCTTGTTCTTCATGAGTTATAAATCCTTTACCTGTATTTGTTGCTGTACAATATATTGTTGCCATATGTCCTCCTTAATTTAAATCTGTTACTGCTAATCCGTATGTATATTCATTACAATTATTTGTTGGTGGTGATCCACCAGCAAGAATACCGTTACCTGATGTACTTGCATTCCCAGCAGAGCCTCCACCTATCCAAGCTTTACTTAATGGGTAGTTAGCCTGCGATACCCAAGTAGTTCCATTATACTTTTGACATCCATTTGCTACAGGACTTCCATCTTCACCTCCAACAGTATATAAATCTGAACTTCCTGAACCAAAACAAAGGTTATTTCCTGTATGTGAACTTGGTAGCATTGGTGGTCTAGGTGCTAAAGTAGACCAAGCTGATCCATCCCATTTATAAGCAACTCCAGGATAAGGTGAAGATGGTGCATCTCTACCACCAGCAACACACATATCTGAAGAAGGACCTACCATATTCATACCATTTTCAGCATGACGACCTGATGGTATCATAGTTCCACTAGCCCAAGACGATCCATTCCAATCTTCTGCAGTATTTGAACCTGGAGCTGGGTCTCCACCTACAACTTTCATTGCACTTGAAGGGCCACCACCTAAATGTAAATATCTAGCAACACTCAAACTTGGTCCAGATGAAAATGAGGTTCCATCATAAGTGTTAACAGTATTATTAGCTGAACCTGGATAAGTTCTACCTGCAGCAATTCTTTGACTTGAACCTGGAGAGTTAACTGCCATTGCGTGTCCATAAACTGATAAAGGATAATTAGGTGCACCTGAAAATGATGTTCCATCATACTCATTAGATGTATTTGTAGAACTAGAACCAGGCATTTGAAAACCACCTACAAATGTAGTGTCTGTTCCTGTTCCAGCTCCTACTAATGCATAAGCTGTTATAGGATAATTGGGAGCTGAAGAAAAAGAAGTTGCAGCTGTTAAATATGCTTTTAATTGATTACTCGTTAAATCTTTTCTTAACCACATATCTCCTTCATTTGGTGAAGGTGGATCAGATGATACAGCAGGAACTCCTAGAGGCACTGCTGGTGAAATTTGTGTAGTTGTAATTGTTCCAGGAGCTATATTACTAGCTGCAACTGTAGCTGGAGCAATCTGTGTAGTTGTAATAGTTCCAGGTGCTATATTACTAGCTGCAATTGTTCCAGGTGCTATTTGCGTTGTTGTTACAGTTCCAGGTGCTATATTACTAGCTGCAATTGTAGCTGGAGCTATATCACTAGATGCAACTGTAGCTGGAGCAATCTTTGCAGTTGTTACTGCATCTGCTGCTAATTGTGCAGTATCTACAGATCCTGGTGCTATATCAGCACTCGTAAGAGCTGCGTCTGCTGGTTTTCTGCCTACGTATCCCATATTATTATTCTCCTTATGTGCTTATACTATCAACACGACTTACTAAAACATCAATAGCTGTTGCTGTATCTGAAAATGCTTTTAATACATCACCATTTTGAAGAACTATTTTACTGCCAGAATCAATTAATTCTAATGATCCACCTGCAGGTATAGGTGCTCCAAAAATTACGTAATAATCAGTACCACCACTAGATATGAAAACTGAAATAGTAGCAGATCCACCTGATTTATTTACGCATCTTATAGATATTAAAGCATCATCTGAGTCAGTTGCAGTAAATGCAGTTGCTGATCCTGATGAATTAGATATTGATGATTTGTATTCTCTCTCAAAATCTTGAGCCATTATTTTCTCCTATTTATATATATTATACACCTCTATGCAAAAAAGTCAAGATTAAAGGGCGATTGCCATAGCTACGGCAAATCCTGCACCTGCTTTTGCATCGAGTTGTGTTTGAATAGCTGAACTTACTCCATTCAAATATTGAAATTCTGTATTAGATATAGATCCATCTGCTAGTTTTGTCGCATCTATACCTGTTCCTAACATGGTATTTGATACAGATCCTGTATCTCCTGTACCAACTAAAGTACCAGTTTGAACTGGTAATGTTAATACTGCTGAACTTCCAGCTGAGTGCGGTTGTGCTTGTAGTGTCTGTGCATGTGCATTATTAACCTCACAATAGAATTTTACTTTTGATACAGCTCCTGATCCTGCTCTAATATCTATTAGACCATCAGTTACAGCTATACCATTAGTGCTTCCATCTCCACCTATATTAACTTTTCCTGTACCATTTGGTATAATATCAATATTACCATTTGATACTGAAACAATATCTTGACCATTAACATCTAAATTACCACCTAATTGTGGTGTAGTATCTTCTACAACATTATTTAATGCAGAAGAAGTTGCAAGTCCTGATACAAAATTAGATCTTGTAATTTTTTTAAGAGTTGTTGCATCAGTATCATAAACTAATATTACATCATCTGAAGCAACTGATGTTAATTCTGATTGTCCTGTTACTACATTATCATTAACCATAGCTGTTTCAACTGCATCATTTGCAATTGTTACAGCTCCAGCTGAACTAATTGTAACATCTCCCGATATTGCTACTGGATTAAAATTTGTACCATCAGCAACTAAAACATGTCCTGATGTATTAGTTCCCATAAATAAATCATCACCAGTAACAGTTAAATCTCCAGTGATAAATACATCACCATCACTATCCATTTTAATACCATTACCAGAACCAACAGTTCCACCAGATTTAATTACTAATTGATCTGAATCTGAATCATCTACAGCAATATGAAATTTATCAGCACCTTGTGTATCTAATATAATTGCAGGATCACCTGTTGCTACATCTATTTCTACATTACCTGTAAATGTTGCACCACTTAAAGCAGCAAATGTAGAAGTTACGTTAGTTCCATCTAAAGTAATTGCATCAGCTTCTAATGTTCCATCAACAAATACATCTTTAAATTGTAATGAACTTGTACCTAAATCGATATCATTTGTTGTAATAGGAACAATTGCACCATCTTGTATTCTTAATTGTTGAACGGATGATGAAGATACATTTATATAAAATTCTAAATGATTATTACTAGAATCTACTAATACTTTGTTTAAAGTGTTAGCATCTCTAATAGATGTTATAGGCCCACCTTCACCCGCAGTTCCATCATGCGTGTGTCCTGTGGTTGCATTAAATGTAGATACTAATTGGTTAAACTCATCATTAGAATGAGCTGCTAATATAGTATCACCTGTTGTAAATGTGGATTGTCGTGCTGAATATCCTGCCATTATCTTCTTCCTCCTGGGGTAAATTCTAATTGAAAGCCTTTAACTGAAAATGAATCTGCACTATTTTGATCATCTATTTGTAATGCAACTGCAAAACCAGATCCTTCAATACTTTGTCTTAAAAGTGGTACACCTGATGCATCATATAATGCACTTCCATATTTTGCTGTACCATATAAACCTGCACCACCTGCATTGGGTAATGAGATTTTAGTTGGTTGTGGTGTAGATTGATCATCATAATCATATCTTAATGCTAAACTTGCATTAATAGTTGATCCTTCACCTTGGTAATTAAGATTAACTCTTTGCATATATTTTCTTAATCCTGGATCACCCATTACCATATCTGGTGATCTATAAACTGCCTGTATTGTATTATTAGTTGCTCCTGCTGCAAATGTATTACCACTTTCCATTTTATATAAGAAACCATCATAACCACCAAATACTTGTGTTTCAGTTCCACTAATAAAATCTGAATCTGTGCAAGCAGGTTTAATACCTAACATATCTGCATATTCAAAACCAATAGATCCTCTATTAGGATTATTTTTTAATACACCTATAATTCCTTTTGATGAACCTTGTGATCCACCTGTTG
>FUFK010070462.1_pt1 | contig 10250 bp, 5 predicted proteins | sample 1021851 | NCBI WGS metagenome assembly FUFK01 (sample SAMEA51879418, study PRJEB19060) | metagenome
GTTAAAGCTCAATATTATTTACCATTTCAAACGCATGCTGCTATGGAACCATGCAATTGTGTAGTCAATGTTTCTGATGGCGTTTGTGAAATATGGACTGGGACTCAAAACCCCGATAATGCAATCACTCGAGCCTCCAAGGTTACCGGAATTCCTGAAAAAAACATTAACCTGAACTTAACCTTTTTGGGCGGCGGGTTTGGAAGAAAATCTTTTAATGATTGGATTGAGGATGGTGTAAGAATTTCAAAGCGTCTAAAAAAACCGATTAAATTAATAAATTCTAGAGAAGACGATACTAAGTACGGGTTTGCTCGTCCTTCAAGCAAACATAATATGAGCGCTGTGGTAAGTAGGAAATTAATTAAAGCTTGGAAGCATATTGTTGTTTCTCCAGACCCTTTAACAGCAAATGCTGCAAACCAATATGGTGCCAGTATTCCCATTCTGAAATGGGCAACAAGTATTGGTATTGTTAAAAATAAAATAAGAAATTACCTTGTCACAGACGGTGCAGCCCAAATACCCTATGATTTTGAAAATATTTCAGTAAAAGCATCCCCTTTTGAAACTGATATACCATTGGGATTTTGGAGAGCAGTATTTCACTCTCAAAATGCATTTGCNAATGAGTGTTTTATAGATGAATTAGCGTANAAANCAGANATTGACCCAATNCAACTNAGNCTTAGTCANTTAAANAATAANNNAAGGTCAATTAAAGTAATTCAAAAAGTAGCAGACGAATCGAATTGGGGATCATCATTACCTAAGGATCACTTTCAAGGTTTTGCTTANCATTATAGTTTTGGTACACATGTAGCTCAGGTAGCAGAGTTNTCAATTNTGGATAATCAANTAAAGGTGCACAAAGTNTTTTGTAGTGTAGATTGTGGTCAGACAGTAAACCCAATGACNATCNGAGCTCAAATACAAGGNTCAATTATNTTTGGTATGGGAGCAACTTTAAATAGTGAAATGACTGTTAAAAATGGGAGAGTTAATGAAAGTAATTTTGATGATTATCCAGTGGTCAGGTTTGATGAGTCTCCTCAAATTAAAGTTTTTATTTTAAAAAATAATGAAAAACCTGGTGGAGTTGGAGAGCCAGGGTTGCCACCAATTGCTCCTGCGATAGCGAATGCGGTGTTCGCCGCTTCGGGTAAGCGTATAAGAAAACTTCCAATTCTTTCTAAAGATCTTTCTTAATAATCAGTATATGATTAAGGGTGTTTAGATTTCATTTTTTAGTTGAATTTTNAACTAAAATTAATCAGATAATTGCTTTAAAAGAATAATTACGCTCAAAACGCTTTTTTTGGTTGCATATGCAACTAAAAAATACATAGCTTTGGGTATGTCTAAAGATGCTTCTTTAAANTTCCATATGAATTTNGGTATGTTGATCAGATCNGCTCATAACTCGATGACGGAAAGNTTNGTTCAAAATGTATTTAATTCNGGCTTGGATATTTCTATGGANCAGTGGATGGTTCTTGGNCCTATNTGGCANTTNGANTCTCCTTCNCAAAAAGATTTGGGTGAAATTTGTCTTAGAGANAAGCCAACNATTACAAGAATTATAGATTCTTTAGAAGATAAAAGTTTAGTGGTTCGAGTTTCTGATCAAATCGACCATAGAATCAAAAGAATAGTNTTGACCAAAGCNGGNAAGCAGTTGTTTTATGATGTCCTTCCAATAATGGAGAAAACCAGGGAAGAAGTTCGGGGTAAAATACCAGACGAAGAGATTGAAATTTTTAAAACCGTATTATCCAAAATTATAAAAAATCTTAATTCATAATCANAATGCCACCTATNNANTTATTATTTTCATTCATTACTATTTTTGTGTTTGGATGCTACAATAATCCTCGTACATCCGTTGATGATTTAGGTATTAACATTCCAGAAAAGTGGTCAATGCCCATTCATGAAACATCTGATAAAAATGAGGATTGGATTACTGCATTCAAAGATAAAGAATTAATTTCATATCTTGAAGCAGTAAAGATTAAAAGTCCAGACCTTCTTTCTATCTTAGAGAATGAAAAAATAGGGCGTTACAATGCAAAAATAAGAGGAGCAAACATATTTCCCTATGTAAATTTTAGTTTCAACCAATCTGAAAGTCGTCAAAATTTGTCCGCATTTGGATTTGCGGATTCCTTTTTAGGGAATCAAGGATCCGATTCTTCAAGTCAAAATAATTCCTCCAGTAGTGGTGTAATATCATTTGAGAACAAANCGTTTGGNCTNGGTCTTAATTATCAGTGGGAGCTGGATATTTGGGGACGATTACTTAATGAAAGAATAGCGGCTAAAAAGGACTATGAAGCTGTAAAATATGATTTGTCTTATCTAGGCTTTTCTTTTGTAGTAAGGAGTGCAATACTTTTCTATCAAGGAGTAGAAGCATTAGAACAGTCTATGTTGTCAAAAGAATCCTATGCTAGCTTAGTTGAGATTAGAGATTTAGTAAAGAATAGGTATGAAAAGGGGTTGCGATCAAGTTTGGACTACAGGCTTGCGGAAACTTCGGTTTCTACAGCGATACTTGAAATGGAAAACAGGAAAAATCAGCTAATCAGTATAAACCGNCAGCTTGAANNGTTAGTAGGNGAATACCCTANAGGTACCTTACTAAAACAAAAAAAATTGCCGACAAACCTGCCTAGTATACCAAANAGTATNCCCGCTGCCATTATAGAAAGGCGTCCGGACATTCGAAGTTTAATATTAAAAGTAGAGTCCAACGTAAGCCGTGTATCGCAAGCAAAGAGGAATCTATTGCCAGGTATTAGCCTTACGGGGTCGCTTGGCACATCAACTCAAGATTTTGAACAACTATTGGACCAGGATTATGGTATATGGAATTTGGGTTTGAATGTGACTGCGCCTATTTTTAATGGAAAGCGTCTCCGGTCAGCCATAAAAGTTCAAGAGGCAGCTTTTGAAATATCAAGACAAGATTTAGTTAAGGGTTTACTCAAGGCTTTTTCAGAAATAGANCAGCTTATGTATTTTGACCAATCTTTAAAAGTTCAGATTAATGCTATGCGGTCAGGAGTTGATCAATCTAAAGATGCGTATAATTTATCTAAAGAAAGATATGACAAAGGCGTCACTACATTGGAATCAGTCTTAAGCAGTCAAAGACAATATAATGCGATTAAATCTCAATACTTGCAACTGCAACGTCAATCTATTGAAAATAGATTACTGTTGATTTTAGCTCTTGGTGGAGATTTTAGTTATACAAACGAAGGGAGTTAGTAAGTGCGTAATATGAAAAAATATTTTGGACCAGTATTTTTAATTGCATCCGTAATCATAGCTATAACATTAATTAGAAATAAACCAACTGCTGAAATAAAAGAAGTTGAAAAAAATATTCCTTTTGTTAAAACCATGATTCTAAAGTCTCAAAAAGTTAAAGCGAGAATTTCTTCCCAAGGTTTTATTAAGCCAAAATCAGAATTAAATATATTATCTGAATTGAATGCACGAGTGGAATGGATCTCTTCAAAAATGGAGCCAGGATCCAGTTTTAATGAAGGGGACACGTTAATTAAACTGGATAAAAGAGATTATGAACTGGCCTTAATCACAGCGGAAGCAAATGTATTAAATGCAAACGTTAACTTGGAAAGAGAAAAAGCAGAGTCTGATATTGCTTCAAAAGAATGGAANAGAGTTGGCGGAGGATCAGGAACNGACTTAGCTCTTCGTAAACCCCAACTTGCCCAAGCCAAGGCTACCTTAGAAGCCGCAAAAGCTGAATTGGAAAGGACTAAGAGGAATTTAGACCGAACAGTTTTTGTTGCTCCGTTCAAAGGTAGAGTTAGATCTAAAAATACNGATATGAATTCGATTGTATTTCCAGGTACTATGCTTGGGAGTATCTACGCAACTCAGTACTTTGAAGTGCAATTACCCATTACTGATCAAGATGTAAAATTNACAGGATTGAGTTTTAACGGTTTAGAAATTCCTAGTAATAAACAGCTTGATGTTACTTTTACAATTGGGGATAATATTCTAAACGGGAAAGTTATTAGGGCTGAGGCTGAGGTTGATCCTAAAACAAGAATGTTATCTGTTGTAGCAAGTATTGCTGAAAAAAATAATGATAACAAAAATTTGATTTTAGTAGGACAATACATTCAAGCAACTATTTTTGGAATGGAAATGGATAATATATTTTTACTTCCAAGAAATAATGTTCGGAATGAGTCAGTATGGGTTGTGAATTCTCAAATGGAACTAACAAATAGGGCAGTTGACATTGTTCGATTTGAAGGAGAATTTGCTTTAATTGGTGAAGGTATTGAAATTGGAGATAGGTTGCTTAAGTCAAGACTATCAAGTTTAATTAATGGTCAAAAAGTAACGTATACGCTCAAGTAGATTTTATGGAAAAAATAATACGTTGGTTTGTAAGTAATAAGGTTGTTTCAAATCTGCTAATGGTTNTAATTCTGGTTACAGGTGCAACTACAATCCCTAGCTTGAAAATGGAAGTATTTCCAGAAATTGAATTAAATATTATTAGTGTGACAACTGTCTACCCTGGTGCAACNCCNTCTGATGTTGAGCANGCAATTTGCATTAAAATTGAAGAAAGGCTTCAAGGGCTGGACGGAGTTAAAAAAATCACATCAACTGCTTCGGAAAGTGTAGGNACCGTTACTGTAGAAGTTATTCAAGGNGAAGATATTAATGATATGCTTGATAAAATTAAAGCNGAAGTAGATGCTATTGATTCTTTTCCTGAAAGCATAGAAAAGCCTGTTTGTCGGAAATTTGCTGGATCTAACCCAGTCATTTCTGTAGCTGTTCACGGGAAGCTAGAGGATTATATTTTAAATGAATTAACGGAAAATATAAAAGAGGAGATTGATGCTCTTCCTGAGATAACATTTACCTCTATTGTTGCTGATTTGGAGACAGAAATAGCAATTGACATTGATGAGAGTGCTTTGAGGAAGTATAACCTTACATTCCAACAAATATCCAATTCTATTCGAGAATGGTCATTAAACATTCCAAGTGGAAGTATTGAAACAAATGAAGGTGAAATTTTAATTAGGTCAAATAGCCAAGGTTACTCTGTTTACGATTTTTCTGAAATTCCAATCATTACCGATCAAGACGGTTCTATTGTGTTTTTAGGAGACATTAGCAAAATACGGGATACTTTCTCAGACCAATTTGAACTCGACTTTCTATTTAATGGAGAAAATGCAAATCTAATTACTGTTTTTAGGGTTGGTAATCAAAATGCTTTAGATGTATCTAAAGCTGTGAAAGACTATGTTGAAGTCAAAAGTGGACAGCTTCCTTCAGATGCTAAACTCACTGCTTGGGATGATGAGGCTAGAATATTAAGCGGAAGAATTGACACAATAGTACGAAATGCTCAGCAAGGTCTTTTTTTAGTTATTTTTGTTTTAGCACTATTTCTCAAGCCAAAATTAGCATTTTGGGTTTCTCTTGGAATCCCTATTTCTTTTATGGGTGGCTTCTGGTTGTTTGCTCCATTCAACCTTTCCATTAACATGTTATCACTCTTTACCTTTATTCTAGTTTTAGGGATAGTTGTAGATGATGCGATTGTAGTTGGAGAAAATATTGCGTTATTTAGNGAGAGNGGGATGGAACCTNATGAGGCGGCAGTNAAAGGAGCAATGCAAGTTGCAACNCCTGTATTTTTCGCAGTTTTNACAACAATGGTTACTTTTGCACCTATGCTNTCTGTNGATGGAGAGATAGGATCNATATGGAGAATATTTCCATTNGTTGTTATATCAGTTTTGATTTGGTCCCTAATAGAAAGTCTTACGATTCTTCCCGCACACCTTGCACACAGTTCAGATAAAGAATCGAAATTCTCCTACATTCGAAAGTTTTCCCGAAATTGGGGGAAAATACAGACTAAAATAGTAGATGGCCTTAACCATGTTATAGAAAATTATTACAAGCCGTTTCTAGAGAAGGCATTAAACCATCCATTTTCAGCGCTTTCATTTGCAGGAGGAGTATTTNTANTNACNGTGGGAATTCTTGCTAGTGGTTTTTTAAAATTCACTTTTTTTCCTGCTGTCGAAGATGACTTAGCTATTGCTACAATTGAATATGCATCAGGGACCCCTTTGGAGGTTACCAAAGAAGGTTTTGAAAAACTTGAAGAAGCCGCAACCTTNCTAGAAAACCANCTNTCAANTGAGTTTCCTGATGAAAAAATAATAAAAAATAGATTATCCACAATTGGGTACTTACCAATGCTTACCAAAACTTCAAGAGGACCAGGTAATTTAAATGCTAATTTTGCAGGATCCAATATGGCAGAGGTAGCACTGGAGCTTGCACCGTCAGAGACTCGGACGATCAGCACCGACCAAGTGGTTAAAAAATGGAGAGAATTCATGCCTGTCCTTCCGGGAGTTAAAGAGCTGTCTTTTAAGTCAGACTTATTTTCAGCAGGAGATCCAATTAATATTCAATTATCTAGCAGATACATCGATGATTTGATTCAAGCAAAAGATGAATTAAAATCAGAGTTGGTTNGGTTTCCAGGTGTATTTGATGTCAGTGATACTTATAACGTGGGTAAGGAAGAGATCTCCATAAACTTGCTTCCAGCAGCAAAAAATTATAANGTTAGTATGATGATGGTTGCGGCTCAGGTTAGGCAGGCATTTTATGGATTAGAAGTTCAAACAGTGCAGAGAGGTCGAAATGAATTAAAGGTCGTTTTGCAGTATCCAAAGGAAAAACGTTCCTCTATTTCTGATTTAGAACAAATGATGATTCTTACCCCTCAAGGTTCAACTATACCTGTAAGGCAAATTGCTGAACTAAGTTTGGGAGAAGGCTTGTCTTCAATTGAACGAAAAAATAGAAAAAGGTCTATAAATGTAACTGCAGATGTAGATTTAACCATTGCAAATGCAAATGAAATAATTGAATCTTTAACAAATGTAGTATTGCCAAAAATTTTAAAAAAATATGATTCCATAAATTATTCTCTTGAGGGNGAACAACAAGAACAAGGAGATAATTTAAAATCATTNGGNAAAAANTTNNTTNTAGCAATGATTGTGGTTTACATGCTNCTTGCAATTCCCTTTAAGTCCTANTTTCAACCTCTTGTNGTAATGTCATCTATCCCTTTTGGAGTGACTGGAGCNGTTNTGGGACANATAATCATGGGTATGAACTTATCGGTTTTATCCATGATGGGAATNGTCGCTCTTACNGGAGTCGTAGTCAATGACAGTTTGGTTATGGTGGACTTTATAAATAGATATAGAAAAGAGGGGAATACTATAAAACAATCTGTTTTAGAAGCTGGACCAAGAAGATTCCGTCCTATTTTTCTTACTTCACTAACAACTTTTGTAGGGCTTGTACCATTAATCCTTGAAAAAAGTACNCAAGCAAAGTTTATTATACCCATGGCAGTTTCATTGTCTTTTGGTGTATTGTTTGCAACAGCGATTACTTTACTGTTAGTTCCTGTATCTTATTTAACCTTAGAAAAATATATTTTAAAAACGGAGGAAAATAAATGAAAGTTGCTCTTATAGGTGGAACTGGTTTTGTCGGTTCNTATTTAATTGATGAACTNATTAAAAATGAACATACTCCTAGATTACTGGTAAGAAAAAACTCTGATTACAAGGTAATGCAATCAGATAAATGTGAATTAATCAAAGGTGATATTGANAATGATAATGCTTTAAAAGAAACNTTAGATGGATGCGATGCGGTCATTTACTTAATTGCATTAATTAGAGAGTTCCCTAAAANAGGATTAACAAATGAAAAATTACAATTTAGGGGATCAGAAAAAGTTGCGAAAATTGCTGAAGAATTAGGGGTAAAGAGATTCATGCTCATGAGCGCGTTAGGTGCTAACCCTAATCCAAATGGGTCTAAATATATGCAGGCAAAGCATTTNTCTGAGCANGCNNTTAANAATACNAATCTTAATTGGACAATATTTAGGCCTTCTTCTCTTTTTGGTGATCCTAGAGGAGGAGATAGACCCGAATTTTGCATGATGTTAGATAAATTAATGCTTAACCTAGTTCCTTATCCAAAATTTTTACCTTTTCCTGCTCCTTCTTTTTTTACATCTAGCCCTTTTGATGCAGGTCAATATGCATTGAGTATGGTACATGTGAAAGATGTGGCGTCTATTTTTGTAAAAGCTCTTTCCGATGAAACNNCTATAGGGCAGACCATTGAAATTGGAGGGGAAAAAGAGGTCACATGGAATGAAATTATAAAATCAATTGCTTCTGTGACAGGTCAAAAAGTTTTTATGTTACCAGCTCCTTTTTTTGTGATTTTTTCAATAGCCGGTTTATTGGATAGGTTTGAGTGGTTTCCTGCAGGACAAGACCAGCTTAAAGATCTTATAAAAGGAAGTGTCTGTAATTCAGATGAATTATTTAAAAAATATGATATTGAACCCATTCCATTTACTACTGAAAATCTAAGTTATTTAAGGACTTAACTAANTATGAAAAAACTAATACAACTNATAATNTTATTTATATCTTTTGCATACTCTNAGGGTGGTATTGTTTCAGGTTTTATTTCTGATTCATCCTCAGGAGAAGCCTTGATNGGTGCAAACGTTATGATTCAAGAGACTGGGCAGGGTATGGCTACTGATATTAATGGATATTATATAATTCAAAATATTAATCCNGGGAGCTATACACTTATGGCCTCCTATGTGGGTTTTAGAGTTAGNCNCATTCAGATAATCATATCAGATGAAGAATCAATTAAGAAAGATATTGAGATGGTTGAAGATCTTGTCCAACTGACTCAAGTTGATGTTACAGCTGAAAAGCTTCAAAGAAGAAACAACATTCAGCCTAGCAAGATTAATTTGAGTCCTAGAATGATGAAAGCGGCACCAGCACTTGCAGAGCCAGATTTGTTTAGAACTATTCAGGCTCTTCCTGGAGTGTTAACTACTTCTGAGTATAGCACCGGATTGNTTATAAGAGGTGGTAATACAGATCAGAATCTTATTATGTTAGATGGAATTACGGTTTATAATCCCTCACATTTGGGTGGCGTCTTTTCAAACTTCATTGTAGATGGGGTTAAAGAAGCTGAATTAATCAANGGNGCTTACAATGCAGAATATGGGGGTCGNCTTTCCGCTGTTTTAAATGTCATTAGTAGAGAAGGAAATCAGAAAGAATTCAAAGGGAAAGCAAANATTTCATTACTTTCAGCACAAACGACCTTNGANGGGCCTTNTTACAAGGGTGCGTGGATTTTAAGNGGAAGAAGAACATATTTTGATTTAGTCTTGCCTAAAGTTCTTCCAGATAATATTGCTACGAATATTCCTCCATACTTTTTTTATGATGTTCAAGGCCATGTTTTTTCAGATATTTCTTCAAAAGATCGATTCTCTCTTAGCTATTATACTGGCATAGATGATATTCTTTTCGATACTTTTGGATTGGATGGGCGTTGGGGGAATAATACAATAAGCGGTCATTGGCGTAGGGTTTTTAGTGAAAGACTAGTTGGAAATTTTTTAGTCGCAAATAGTAATTTCAGAACCATGTTTGGTTTAGGTGGAGATGGGGGACTTGTAAATGATAATATCATTGATGATCGAACTATCTCAGCAGATCTATCGTGGTTCAAGACTCCAGATCTAACAATCAAGTTTGGATTCCAGAANAAAATTCTAGGTTTTGAGTACTTTAGNGAATTTCAAGATTCTACTGTTTTTAGAATAAAAAACTCTCCCTTGGAATTTGGAACATATGCTAAAATGAAATACAATTTTAGTGATGTGTTAATTTTAGAGCCNGGGNTTCGCTTAAACTATTATGACGTTTTTCCAGATTCATTATACCCAGATCTAAGATTTGGATTAAAATACTTACTCACAGATGATAGATATATCAATCTTTCCGTTGGTAATTACCATCAATTTATTAGCACTTTTCAAGATGATTTTAACCCTTCTATNCTAGATANCTGGATAGCAGTGGATAATTCTTTAGCTCCTGGAAAATCAGCTCAATTTGTTTTGGGATATGAGGANTACATTCGAAANACATATAAAATACAAATAGAAGGNTATTATAAGGATTTAAAGAANCTNCTCACTTATGANGAAAGACGTTCTTCAACCGATGCCGAAGTTTCAGATGAAAAATTATCGGATATTGTTACTCCTGCGGATGGTTATGCATACG
>FUFK010074750.1_pt1 | contig 10250 bp, 11 predicted proteins | sample 1021851 | NCBI WGS metagenome assembly FUFK01 (sample SAMEA51879418, study PRJEB19060) | metagenome
GTCACGCCGCTCAGTCTCGGTATCGAGACCAAGGGAGGCGTGATGACCTGTCTCATCGAACGCAATACGACAATTCCAACCAAACGAACCGAAGTGTTCACCACCGCAGAAGATATGCAGCCTTCGGTTGAAATTCATGTGTTGCAGGGTGAGCGAGAAATGGCTTCGTACAACAAAACCCTTGGCAAGTTCCAGCTCGTCGATCTTCCACCTGCCCCACGCGGAGTTCCTCAGATTGAGGTGACATTCGACATTGACGCAAATGGCATTGTGCACGTTGCTGCGAAAGACCGGGCGACGAACAAAGAGCAGTCGATGACGATCACCGGTCAGTCAACCCTCGACAAAGACGACATCGATCAGATGGTAAAAGATGCCGAGGCGCACGCCGAAGAGGATAAGGCTCGTCGCGAAGAGGCCGAAGTTCGCAACAATGCAGACTCCCTCGTGTATCAGACCGAGAAAGTACTTCGGGAGCAGGGCGAGAACGTCTCCGATGAAGAGAAAGCTGCGGTTGAGGGACCACTCGCTGAACTCAAGGCTGCCCTTGAAGGCACCGACACCGCAGCGATCAAGGAAGCATCCGAAAAACTCATGGCGTCGAGCCAAGAGTTCAGCCAGAAGCTGTACGAGGCAGCTGCACGTGACAATGCGGCCGGAACTTCAGCATCAGGATCTGCAGATGAGTCAGCAGATGATGACATCGTTGATGCTGAGATTGTCGACGAACAATGAGTGAGATGTCGTCGCACGACGACGATGTTCTAGACCCTGAGGACGAACGAGGCTCAGAGGTGGAAGATTTCACCTCTGAGACTCGACGTCCATCTTCATTCTCAGCGTCAACCACTGCGGATTATGGAGCGGGTGATTCGATCGATGTCGAGGGTCTTGACGATCTCACCGAAGGTGGCGGTTCATCGGCTGAAGAAGAAGTAGATGAAGTTGCTGCAGAGATCGAACGGTTCCGAGAGCTCGCAATGCGAGCGCAAGCTGACTTTGAAAACTACCGAAAGCGAGTGACGAATCAGATCAGCGATGAGGTCGATCGCGCAACAAGTCGCGTCGCGGAGGCACTATTGCCGGTGCTCGATGCAACCGAAGCCGCCTACGTTCGTCACCCGGACGAAATTGGGCCGCTGCTCAATGTGCTTCTCGTCGAGTTGAAAAAGGTGGGACTCGAGGCGATGAATATTGCTGACCAGCCATTTGACCCTGAGACGGCTGAAGCGGTCGCCCATGAACCAGGAGAAGGCGCCGAAATCGTTGTTGCTGAGGTGCTTCGCAGCGGTTATATGTGGAAGGGCCGAACATTGCGTCCAGCAATGGTTCGAACGAAAGACTGAGGAACGACATGGCTGCACAGAGAGAGTGGTTCGACACGGACTACTACTCGGTGCTGGGCATTGGTCCAGAGGCTTCTGCGAAGGAGATCACTCGCGCTTATCGAAAACTTGCGCGCGAACTTCACCCTGATAAGAACCCTGGGGACACGGCGGCCGAAGAACGTTTCAAAGCGGTGAGTGCCGCCTACGACGTGCTTGGCGACGAAGCACGCCGAGCCGAGTACGACGAAGTTCGCCGGCTCGGGCCGATGGCCGGACAGGGCGGACAGGGCGGATTCAGCTTTGACGTCGGTGATATGGGTGGCTTTGGTGACTTATTTGGCCAGATGTTCACCAATGGCCGCCAGCGTGGCTCTGCAGGTCCTCGCCGAGGGGTAGATCAGTCAGCTCGTCTGACGTTGTCGTTTTACGACGCAGCAAAGGGCGTGACCACCAGCCTCAATGTGACAAGCGAAGGTCGGTGCGAGACTTGTACGGGTTCAGGTGCCCAGCCGGGGTCGGAGCCCCGGCTGTGCGGAGTGTGTGGCGGACGCGGTGCCGTTGATGAAAATCAGGGCCCATTCTCGTTTTCCACCCCGTGCAGGGGCTGCAATGGGCATGGTCGCATCGTTGATAATCCATGTGAAATCTGTGGAGGAATTGGCGCAACGGTCGGTCACCGGACGGTGCAGGTGCGCATTCCTTCTGGGGTGAACGATGGCCAAACCATTCGTTTGAAGGGAAGAGGAGGCCCGGGTCGAAATGGAGGCCCGGCAGGTGATCTTCTCGTTGAGGTCGCAGTTCAGCCACACGAACGATTCACCCGTCAGGGTGTCAATCTCGAGGTCACGCTCCCGGTGACCTTCTCTGAACTCGCACTTGGCTCTGAGGTCGATGTACCAACCCTTGAAGGTGAGTCTGTTCGTCTGAGATTGCAACCAGGCACACAGAGCGGATCACGGCATCGAGTGAGCGGTCGCGGTATTGAGGTGACGAAACGAGGAACGGTGACGCGTGGCGATCTCATTGTTCGCGTCGTGGTTAATGTTCCCACCGCTCTCACCGACGAGCAGCGCAAAGCGGTCGAACACCTCTCAACAGTGCTTGCCGAAAACCCGAGAGCCCAGACGATCTACGATGAGAGTGCATCATGAATATGAGAACTTCACAGCAAGCGGTCTACGTCATTTCGGTGGCGGCTGAACTTGCCGGCATGCATCCGCAGACTCTGCGCATTTATGAGCGACGCGGTCTTGTCCAACCGGCACGTACCGATGGTGGGAATCGGCGGTACAGCGACGATGACATTGAGTTATTGCGTCGCATTTCAGAATTCGTCGATGCGGGAATGAATCTTGAAGGCATCCGTCGGGTGATGGAGCTCGAGGCTGAAGTCGAGCGACTTCGGAACGAACTCGAACATGCACGGCAGCAAGTTGTTGAGGCGGTCGACGAAGTCGAACGTCGACACCGTCGAGACCTGGTGCCACTACGACAGAGTGTCGCCATTTTTGGTGAACGGCTTAGATTTCCCGAGGTTTGATCCGAACCGGATGATCATCGCTGGTTCGACACTGCCCCGTAGTGGTGTCAAATCTCCATCCGTGGAGGGTGCAGACCAAGTCATCGCCGTCAATTTCTCCAAAGACTGAGAAATCTGCATTTCGGTGAGGACACCGGCGTTGGACAATGAAATTTCCGACCTCGACATCGGTTTCAGGAATTTCCGCAGAGGCAGAAGCGGCAACCTTCGCACGTGCTTCAGCCTCGGTTCGAGTAATTCGCTCTATAGAAAGCGACTTCAAAAAGTTGTAGACGTTCTCGTTGTACTGTCCCCGGCGCCAGGCGGTGAATCGACATGACAGCAGAAGCGAATTTGACCAGTCGACTGCGCCAGAGTCAACGGTGAGTTCGAGAAGATCTCGTGGAAATGTGAATCGGAATCCGGGAGGCGATTCGGTGGAGTCGACAGTGCTGCCATCTACGACTTTTCGCTGCGCAATATCGACCAAAATCTCAAGCACTGACCCGTCATCATTTTTGGCTTCGATGAGTATTGAGTCCCCAATGAGGTTGCAGACGGTTGGCGCTTTCTGCATTAGTGGTTCCCACCATGCAGCGAGCCGAGCGACGAGATCAGTGGGTTTGCGCTTCCATGAGGCGTGTGTGTCGTCTATCCATTGCTGCCAGTCTGAGCGGTATTGCTGAAGGTATGACAACTTGTCGGTGAAGATCTTGTTGACCTCCTCACCCGACATGGGGTGATCGACTGCGATGTCGGTTGGTGTTACCGATACCACTGTGCCGGGGATTGCAAGGACACCGTTCTTGCCGGCCGCCGCTAACTGGTCAAGGAACCATCGCTGATCGGGGAAGATGCTCGCTTCTTCACCAGAGATCATGTTGAGCCCAAACAGGTCATCATCGAGAAATACTGGCGGACCTGCACTAGGGATGACCGCTCGGGCATCGAGTGCATCGACATATTTCATTGCTCGGTTGCCCTGGCTTTCCATTTTTGCTCTGCAGAGATCAGCCATTTCCTCCTCGGCGAGTTCATACACCATCGGGTACCAAATAGCTCCCGAGTATTGCAGCCAGTGCAGGTCGACGGGGCCGTGCGAACTAAGTGCCGCAAGATCGTGCGTTCGGCAGTCGTTCTGATTGACGATCCGATGAACGCCGTCGCTGACCATGATTGCGGAGTCACCACCTGGGCCGTCGGTAATTGAGGTCTCTACATGAATCGCAACGGACAGCCCGTCACGTAGCGCCTGTTCCTCACCATCAACAGTGTGGATGAACTTCGAAAAGCCGAGTTGTTCGAGTTCGCGCCGTTGTTCAGATGTTGGATAGTCCGGAAGGAGAATTGGGATGTCTCGCCTCAAATGTGACGCAAGCCAGTGCGCGTCGTGGTGGTCACCGTGTAGGTGCGACACATAGAGATAATCGGCATGTTCGATACGATGAAGTAGTTCGGCATCGAGTTGGTCGTTTCGGGGGAAGACGAACCACGAACCGAGAAATGCTGGCTCGAACCACGGGTCGCAGAGAATCGACCCGGCCTCACACTCGATGAGGATTCCGGCATGACCGAGAGATGTCGCGCGCACGGGTTAGACAACGGGAGGGTCGGTCGATTGCTGTCCCGCCCGCGAGACGTGCTCGGTCCATTTGTCTCCGTTCCAATAGCGGAGCTCAAATCGGCCCGAGGGGTCGGCGTACCAGCCTGCGGGCGCTGCCGCCGAGGACGCAGCCGAGGAGGGTTCGTTGCTCACCGTTGTCTCGGATGCAGTTGATTGCACTCCCCAGCCAACCCCGCCTTCTTGGGCTGGTTGCCCAGCAGCGGGAGCTGCCGCATGTTCTCGTGGTGCACCAGAAGCTTGACGTGAAAGATAGGCGACGATGTCGGATCCAGCGTTGACGATGGAGACCACCGTCCAACCTTCACCCGACAGTCGTTGAAGTTCATCTGAGAGATTCGACGCCTCGTATGACGACGCACTGACCGATGTGAACTCGAGCATGTTTCGAACCTTACCCGCTAGAAACTGCACGTGCCTGGTGAAACCGGCAAACTATAGGGGTGGGAGTTGTAGCGCTAACCAAGTATGAGATCACTGACATGGTGGAAAACTTGTCGGCAACCCTTGCCGTCATAGTTGGAGTTGCGACGCTCGTCATTGCCGTGAGTTGGATCGCAGGTCAAGAACGTGTTCTTGGAGCAGTTAGAGAGTTTCGGTCAACTATCACACTGTGTGTTGCGGGCGGCGCAATGCTCGGCTCGCTGTACTTTTCTGAAGTAGCCAACTACATCCCGTGTCGGTTTTGCTGGTTTCAGCGCATTGCGATGTACCCGATTGCATTGATTGGTCTTGTGGCATTCATTCGACGCGATGCTGGGGCACGTTTCTATGTTCTGCCTATGGCTGCGATTGGAGCGTGCATTTCGGGATGGCACTACCTCATCGAATGGCGGCCAGCCCTCGATACCGGGTCGTGCTCAGCAACCGGGCCATCGTGTACTGACATCTGGTTCCGCTCATTCGGGTTTCTCACCCTTGCTGGCATGGCATTGATCGGCTTCCTCGCTCTCATCGTCGTGAATGCGATTCCGGATCCGGTTGACGAGTGAGGACAGTTATTGCTGCGTTCTGCGCGGTTGTGTGCGCAGCGGCATGTTCAGCAGATGCCGTGGTGCGCTTTAAATCAAGTCCGTCATCAACGACGTCGCTCGTAATTGAACAGCGCGCCGAAGAAGACGAGAGCGAGCCGTCAACGACTGCGCCGAGAGGCGAAGACGGTGTACAACCGGACCCAATCGAATTTTCTGAAGAATTTGAAGATCAGGTTCGACAGGTCATCATCGAAGGAGAGTTTCTTCCTGATCTCGTTGACCCCCACACTGATGAATCTGTGGGGATACCAATTCCGTCGTTGATCGGCGAAAATTTTGACGGAGACGTCGTTGCGGTTCGTCCCACCGATGGGGTGGCAACACTCGTTGTGTTTTTGGCTCATTGGTGCCCCCATTGCAATAACGAGATTCCAGAAATCAACCGGATTCGAGATGCTGACGCCTGGCCATCTGGACTCCGTGTTGTCGGGGTGAGCACTGCGGTGGCTCCTCAACGGCCGAACTTTCCTCCACAACGTTGGCTCAAGGAGAAAGATTGGACCTACGACGTCATTGCGGATGCATACGATGCCAATCGTTCAACGTTCATTGCGGCCGAGGCTTTTGGGGTGACCGGATTTCCGTTCATGGTGCTCATCGACGAAAGCGGCCTCATTCGAGGGCGCTGGGGTGGCGAACTTGGGGCGCTTGCACTTGCCGAGCTCGTTACGTCGTTGATCGATCCGCCAGCAGATGTATGAGCGCTGGTTGAACTGACCACTCCGCCGCCAGTTGTAACGCACGCGTCCGCGCCGTCGCATCGAGTTCGCCTGTTTGGGAGCCACGAATCATGATGTTTTTTGCAGTGTGTTGATTGTCGACGAACTCGATGACATCGGTACGCCAACCGAGAGCAGCGAGGACATCGGCTCGAAATGTGTCGGTCAAGAGGTCACCGAGACGTTCCCGAACGATGCCGTGGCGAACGAGTGACTCGAACCCAGGAGGAATGTGCGAGCGATCGATTTGGCGCTGAAGATCATGTTGACAACATGGAGCAACGAGCAGATGTGTGCTCTTCCATGCAATCGCTTGAGCGATTGCATCATCGGTGGCGGTATCACACGCATGCAGCGCAATCATGAGATCTGGTTCGGCACCAGGCTTGGGTTGCCACTGGGAGATTGCTCCCGTCACGAATTCGATCGTTGACCATCCGAGTTGCTCGACCGTGTTGTTGAGTCGAGCCATGAGCTCACCCTTGAGGTCAACCCCAATGGTATGAACGTTCACACCTGAAGCCATCAGATGGTGGTGAGCTGCCAATGTGAGCACACCAGATCCGCATCCAAGGTCAACGATCCGGAGTGGAGTAGCACGATCGTGATCGGCGACAAGGTGGTCGAGAATGCCAACGAACTGTTGAACCTGCCGGAATTTGTCTCGAGCATTCGGTCGCACCGTGCCGTTGTCGGTTGAGATCCCGACGTGACGAAGAAACGGTGCCGATTCAGCGATGAGATGCTGCTTTTGACGGTCATGCTGGGTGGTCGACGGTTCTCGAGAGGCTGCGTGCCTTACCTGTTGCACCTTGCCGCGACGCGAGATGGTGACTTGAAGATCACCGGTAGTCGTTCGAATGAACGCGGTTTTCATTCCCGAACCAAAAAGATGAACAATGCGTTCGGTCGCTGCCTCGATGTCGAGGTTGATGACCTGTGTGTTGGTGCCGTCAAACTCTTCAAATTGGATGACGTCGGCATCGCTGATCGATACGGGTCGCATACGAACTCGTTCAAGAGGGGTGGTCGCTCCGGGGCGATGTCCTCGGATGGTGGCATCGATGAGCCCGTCTTGAAAGACGGTTGTCGCAAGGGCGCGAACCTCTTCTGCGTCGATAGGAAGATCAGTGGTCACGGAGCGAGATCCTTTGTCGCTGATGAGACGAGAGCGTTCCACACGTCGTCATCTTCGTATCCCAATGCCCACAACGCCACTCCTCGTATTCCAGCACGCCGAGCCATTTCGACTCGGAGTGCGACACCATCAGCGTCAATCCAATGCAACTGTCGTGTTTGTACACAACTTGAGACGCCATCATCAATTTCGAGTTCGTAGGTGGCAGACCATTCACCGGTCAAGGCATCGGCGACAGGTTCGATAGTGCGAAGAGCAATGAGATCGTCGAGGGTGCCCGGGTTGATGCTGGTGCGACCTGGGGCATCTGCTGGACAGTCACCAACGACGATGGTCGGCCAGTTATAGCCATACGACGGAATTCCAAGAACGACACGCTCGTGAAACTCGGGTGGCACCGCGAGCAAGACGCCGTCGATGACCTGTTGAACCCAGTCGAGTGGAGCGATTGGGCCGGGTTCTGCCACCGAGTAGTCGTAGGCCATGATGCGAAGCCCATCGACGTGTTCGGCGATCGCACCGTGGTCGTATACCCAATAGCCTGGGTCTCCGGTGGCGCTTTCGTCGTACACGGCTGGAATGCTGACCGACAGTGTGCGGCCGTCGTCGTGCAGCACCTCAGAAAGTTCTGTGATGAACGCAACCCAGTTCGGCCGCGTCGCTGACCATGTCGATGGGCTATCGGCAAATGCGAACTGCTCGTAGTCGATGTCGATCCCATCGACCTCAAGGTCGTCTGCAAACTGTCGAATCGCATCGACATGGGCTGCTCGAACGATCGGGTCGGAGAGCACGGTTGCCATCTGGCCGGCGTCCATCCGGTCGAGTAACGACGGCACGATTGCGACATCGGAATTGCGAAGACGATCGATGTAGGTCTGTGCGAGGTCGTTTGGAGCGAAGGTATCTGGTTCGATCGAATCGAACCCGTTCACAGAAAACCAGAACGGCGATACCTCTCTGAGGTTGCGCAGGCGTGAATCACCTGAATCGGGTTGCTGCAAGATTCGATCAAGAACCCAGTACGGCGTCCATCCATCGATCGTCACTGCGGCAGGGGGTTGCGGTGCTGACGAGACGGTAGGGCTGGTGTCATCTGATGCGCCAGACCAGATGGCAAACCCGATCACCCCAACACACACGGCAAGAAGTGACGCAAGTAAGGCTCGTGAGCGCCTTGCGGACCGCAACGTGGTGGTGTCTACGTCGTCCATAACGTGGCGGCGTCGATCTCGGTGAGTGACGAAACGATGCGAACTCCGTCGATGTGCTCAAGCGGTTTCATATTCGGCACGCCGATGACTTGGCATCCAGCTGCGTGAGCGGATGCCACCCCTGTCGGAGAGTCTTCGATCGCAACACACGTCGAGGACTCAACATTGAGCAGGGAAGCTGCTCGCAGATATGGCTCAGGGTGCGGTTTGCCGTGCGCCACTTCATCACCAAACACTGTCACCTCGAACGATGGTTGAGGAAGCTGTTCGAGGACAGCTTCGGCGAAGCGTCGCCATGACATGGTGACAAGCGCGCAGGGAATGCCGAGGGAGTGAAGTTCGTCGAGAAGTTCTCGCGCTCCCGGTCGCCATGGCAGACGCTGTCGACATGAGGTGATGACCGCATCGAGCAGGTATTCAACAACGTCTCTCGGTGCAAGGTCGACGCCCCCGTGCTCGATGATGTAGGCGGCCGTGTCTAGAAGGTCAAAGCCCACCACTGCATGGGCATGCTCTTCTGACCAGGTGTTTCCAAATGATTCGACGAGTTGATGCTCAGCAGCGAACCAATACGGCTCGGTATCGACGAGTGTCCCGTCCATATCCCACAGCACTGCTGCGGGAACGTTTGACATCGTCTTCGTTACTCTTGGACGAGTTCGATCAGGGTTCCGAAACTGCCTTTCGGATGCATGAAGGCAACGGTGGTGCCACGACTACCAGGTCGGGGCGCTGAGTCGATTGGCGTTGCCCCGGCGGCAACCATTGCCTCAAGAGCAGCAAGACCAAAACTCTCTTTTTCAGAAGGGAGCAAAAATAAATCTGAAGAACATAAAATTTCATCAACTTCATTTGTCTTTCCAAGAAAAATAACTTTATTTTTTAAATCATTTTTTCTTAGAAAATCCTTTGCTTTTTTCTTTTCAGGACCATCACCAACCATAATAAGTTTAGAGTTTATTTTTTGTGAAATTTTATTAAAAATCTTGAGCACATCTATTATTCTTTTTAATGGTCTAAAATTACTTATATGAACTATTATCTTTTCTTCACCCTGTGCAATCATGTTTCTCTCACATAAATGATGTTTTTTATCATATTTATCTATGTCAATAAAATTTGGAATTACTTCAATATCTCGTTTAATACCAAAAAACTCTCTAGTATCATCTCTCAGACTGTTAGATACACATGTTACGATATCTGACTTATTAATACTAAAGGTCACTGCTGGTTTATAAAAAGGATGATTACCAACGAGAGTTATATCAGTCCCATGAAGAGTAGTAATTATAGGAATGTTGTATCCATTTTCATCAAGTATTTTTTTTGCCATATATGCGGCATATGCATGAGGTATTGCATAATGTACATGAAGAACATCAATTTTATGTTTAGAGACTACATCATATAGCTTACTTGATAGTGCTAATTCATAAGGTTCATATTTAAAAAGAGGATAGTCAGGAACATTGACCTCATGATAGTGAAGATTTTTTGATAAAGCATCTAATCTTACAGGTTGACTGTAAGTAATAAAGTGTATTTCATGTCCTTTTTTTGATAGTTGGTAAATCGTATTCCAAAGTGAAGGGGGATAATTCTCTCTTATATTTTTAATCATATGTAAAATATGTTTTTCGGTAAAATGATTATTTTTATTTTTAATTTTATGAA
>FUFK010047194.1_pt1 | contig 10248 bp, 21 predicted proteins | sample 1021851 | NCBI WGS metagenome assembly FUFK01 (sample SAMEA51879418, study PRJEB19060) | metagenome
CCTGGTCTGCTGTTTTAAGTTTGTCTAGTTTTGTTTTATTACTCTCCATTTGTCTCGTAAGCATATCAGCCTTNTCATCATCAGTCATACTATCATCATTCATAATAGCATCTATGCCCTTTGTCATTGTATTAACAAACTCTGTNATCTTTTTTGTTTTATCGTTATCCTCTTTTTTCTTTGGTGCTACTTTTGGATTGTGTGTATTGCTGTTGCCATCGTCATCCTCNCTTGGTATTCCATAGATAGCCTGGAGAGAATATCTCTTAGCATAAGTTATAGCTGAACCTAAAGCCTGGCTGTCATCATACTTGTTGCCCTTTGGTACAACCGGATACCTGGATGTAAGTATAGTATCAGATGCTTTGTGCATTAGATTTGTTTTTACAAACATAGTAATACTTGTTTTACCATCTACGACTTCTTTGTCAAAATCTACGCATTGTGTAAATGCCAGGCCATACTTGGCCCCTTTGTTTGCAGTCTCTATTATATCCTCAAGAGATGCGTAAGTAGATTTAAAGAATGGATTGTTACTAGACTTAGATGCTGAGTTTGCCTCTTCTTGAAACTTACTCAATGCCTCTACTATATTTTTTGTATCACTCACTTGTTCCTCCATATTCTATAACCAGCAAATGGCTGCCCTCGTTTNTGNAGCTGNCTCATCGTTGCTGNTCCTTTGCCATATATNCTTCTTATTCTNGCTATCAAACAATTTGCGTCTGCATATACTTTTGATTGTTCTGCTTTTGGGTCCTTNTCCATNATCTCTGGTCTNGGTCTTAGAGCTACACTATCTCCAACTGCCATAGCTTTTGCNNTNNTATGATATTCGTCTANTTTCCAAGAGTGTCTTTCTATTNNTGGTACTGCTATATTTTTTTCTATCTCAAGCATTNTCTCCTCCTTTAATACTAAATCGTCTGTACTCAGTATATTGTTCTGGTATCGGTACTGACTTTGTTTTTTGTTTTTTGATTGTGCTGTGTGAAATAATGAAATCTCTGTAAGATACCTTTTCATTATTTTTTACTATCTGCTTGATTTGTTTTTCAACAACATCAAGAGCAACTTTGTTGTCCTTCTGTATTTCTTTTTGTTTTGTATATCTCTCCAACAATTCTCCNAGCTCATTGTTACCATCCATGTTTACAATATCCTNGGACCCATTACCTTTGTAAAGTTTACTGGCCTCCCTGGATGTATCTGGTGGATAGTAATAATCTTTGTTTTGTAATACTCCATCAAACCTATTCCAGAAATCTGTACCAGCCTCTATAAGTTCTTGTTGCATCTTATGATTTTTTTTTATTACAAAAAATTGTAAGTCCCATCCCATATATAATTGTATTAGGATGGCCCAGTCTGTTCCGGTGCAAAGCATCTCTTGTTGTACTTGGTATTGATAAAACAACCTTGGCATTTTATCGGCTGCTTTGAGGGAAGTATTTTTTATTTGACCAGGCCCAGTATCTTTTAGTTTGTATGTTTTGTTTGAGCTATCAGTCAGTTCAAATTCTCCACCAGTAATCTTTATCATACTATCAACAGAGCAGCCGAGTAATCCATTTTGTAATCTATAAAGTGCAGCATTTTTTGGTACACTAAAAGTCAATCTTACCTTTTGCTCCAAAGCCTTTTCTTTTAGTTTACTCATGGACCATTCCAGGATAGCTGGTTCAAGTTTNATACCAGCCTCCAATTTTGGATTGTGTGCTAAGTCATTTGAAACCTCCAATCCATTGTACTCATTTATTGCATCTTCCAAAACATCGTTGGGTGTTTTGAAACCATCAACACCAGGGACCAATGTTGGTGCAACACTAGCCCCTAGTTCTTTTCTTTTATAAGATGTTTTTCTGCCACTATCTTTTCTCATGTCAAAACCCCTGGGAAATAAAAATAGTAACATCTATCAATCAAAGCACACATCATAATCACAGAGAACAATATAGTCCCCAAGGCCAGAAGAAATACAAGCCCCTCCCCTATAAACTTCAAAGCATTTATGATTGTTTTAACTTTGTTCATCCTATGCCTCCCTTCTTAACACATTTTGTTCGTTTTCTAAAATGTTTTTTATCGTTGTAGGATACCACTTTTTTGCTCTCATCGTTGGGACCTGGTGTTTGTTTAGCAAATCAGCTAGGCCTTTGTACGATGTAACACCGGTGCTCATAAAACCTTTTATCATTTGTAATTTATCTGTTGCAAATTTTGAGCAGTTTTGCTTGTGTGTAATCCGGCCTTTGTCTCTGTGCTTTACAAGATTAATTACATTACCAAGTTTATCTCCATTCTCTTTTTTTCTAGCCAATGCTCTTTTAGTATTAGCTGATACCTGGTCTCTATAATTTTGTGCGATGACTGACATAAAACCAATGGTCATTGTGTTTGCTTGTGGCATATCAATACAAACAAAATCAACCTTGCTGTTTAATAACTTGTATGTAAACTCAACATTCCTGGACAGCCTATCAATCCTGGCAATAACTAATTTACATTTATTAATTTTTGATTGTGATATAGCCTTTGACAACTCCGGTCTGTGCTTATCAGTTTTGTTGCCACTCTCAGTCTCTTTATAAATTTTTATGATTGTGAGATTATTTCTTTTTGCATAATCTTTTATTTGTTTTATCTGGTCCTCCATACCAAGACCATCAAGGCCTTGTTTTTTTGTGCTCACTCTTGCATAACCTATCATAGTGTACTCCCTTTATTTNTAGTTTACAACCAACCCTCCTCCAAGACTGACTGATAACAGACAGCTCTCTGAGGAAGGTTTCTTTTTGTTGCTTTGTTGCGTTAATTAATTTTAGTTTCACTTGCATATCTTTTGTTGTGCTCCTCCTCTGTGATAACTTCATCACTCAAGTAAACTAAACCTGGTCCACGATGATAGATATATTGAGCAAATCTTTTTTTATTTTTTTTTATAATTTGCGTCTCTATCTCGTGGCCATCTTTTTTGAGATTTAAAATAACAGCAGCTAATCTAAAACAACCATATTGATTAAGTGCCTCTAATGGTGTGATAGATTTATGCTGCTGTAAATGAGCCAGGATATTTTTTGCTTGTGATACTGCCATTATCCTTCTCCATATCCATATTCAACTCCATCAAGACTTGGGTATGTTCCATCATGTACATGGTCCACATACTCATCAAGGCCACAAACAATGGCCCCATCTCTTACTGCGTCTTGCCAGTCATCTTCATACAATAGAGCCTCTTCAAATTTAAGCTCTGCTCGTAACTTCTCTATTCTTTTGAGAATGTTTTTTTGTTTTTTGTTTTTATCTAATATGCTAGGCATATATTTCTCCTTCTATTTTATCCAGTACATCCTGGAATGTTAGTTCCGGAGGCTGGTCCCAGTTTACATAGAACCAGCCATCCTCTATTGCTCTCTCAACAACCTGGTCCGATGTATAACCAGTCTTTGATAAATACCGGAATGTGCTTGTGTCTGTTACACAACGCAAATCCGGAACCCATTTGTCTGTTGCTTTGAGTTTGTTTTTTGTGAGCCAAGATAAAAATGGTTTATTCATTATAAAACCTCCTCTGGTGGTACTGCTCCGACATCTTCACTTTTACAATCATCACAAAATGCTTTTGCTTGTATTCCAAGTTCAGTTGGTTGAATAATATTCTGACTTTTACAACTAAAACAGACATCAACATAATCTGATAAATCTGAATAATAAATTTTCTTTTCTTTATCCATCATACCCCCACTCATCATCGTGCACTTTCTCCCAGTTAATTTTGGCCCAGTATTGTTGCTGTGGCCTTCCATAACCATCAACAAATTTAACTGGCCCAAGTTTTTTTGTTTTATCAAAGTCTTGGACCAGATACTCTGCATCTATAAATCCCTGGACCCAACGACCAACATATCCCTCAAGCTGTAACCATTTTCCAGAGTTCAAAAGTTTAAGAGCTTTTTTTGCGTCTGATTGTAAAGACATTTAGCCCTCCCTCTTTTCTAGTGCAACTTTTGTAACATTGTTAAGCCTCTTCTCTTTCTCTTCTGTGCTTAACTGGTCCCAATCATCCGGAAAATGTAAGCCAGGCACTTTCTCGTAAAATCTTTTTTGAAATTTTACTTTTGCCTCCTTGTCATTCTCAGATAATATTCCAAACATAGCTGACGCAAGACCCACCACTTTAAGCTGGTCCGGTGCTTTGTAGTCTGCCGGTCTGCCCTGGACTTTTTTAAGCTCTGCCTCAAATTTATCAGAAGGCAGTCTATACTTTTTGCTGCTTATCCAGTTTAAATGTTTGCCAGTAGTAGGACCCCAGTCATTCTCTCTGGCTGTTATCATGCCATCAACTTCAAAGGCTATAATCGTATTATATGATTTGTAATAATAGATGCCTTTGTCATCCTTCCATTTACTTGCGTGTCTCTTCTTGTAACTCTCTGATGTATTGTGAGAGTAGTTTCCATAAGTACCAACATATTCCATATTATCCTCCTTGGTTAAGTTCTTGGACATAAATTGTACATATATACAAAATATATATATTAGATATATTTGTCAATACATAAAATAAAAAAAATAATGGAGTAAATTATGGACAAGTTAATCCCTATATATTTAAAGATAAAACCCAAGTTAAAAGAAAAGCTACAAGCCCAGGCCAGAACCGAGAGAATTAGCATGGCCTCTTTAATATCTGAGATGCTGGAGATGGGCCTGGAGATTAGGCCTAAAATAAGGCAAGACCGATTAGACAAGTTTGTTAATGCTGCAAGAGGATATTCTAATGCCAAGAGATAAGGACCCAACAGACCCAGCTCATTATAATAATCTTACAATCCAGCCAAGGGACTATATAACCAAAAACAAGCTAGGATATAATGAAGGTAACATAATTAAATATATTTCCAGATGGCAGTCTAAAGGTGGATTGACCGATTTAAAAAAAGCTAAAAATTATATTGATTATTTGATAAACCTGGTAGAAGGACACAACCGGCCAAAGGTCGTAAAGCTGAAACCAGATGACAAAAAATAAACCAAGCTATGGCAAGGGCAAGACCCCAGGGCATTTTTGCGTAATACCTCAGAGAGCTGTAATAGACCCAAGATTTAAAAANCATAGNTCAGTTTTTCGTGTGCTCTGTGCCATTGGTAACTATACATCCAGACAAGGTGTNGCCTGGCCGAACCANCGAACCCTGGCCAGAGATTTGTCTATTACTCAATCAACTATTTCAAGACATATTAAAAAGCTAATTGAATTCGGTTACATAAGATATGCTAGAAAGCATCCAGGATTGAAGGGCCTAAAGTATTTTATGGTATTTGACCCAAGTATTACCGAAGATGACGCAAAGGCCATAGCCACCGAAAAGGACCGGAGCTTTACAGAAAAGCCAGAAATACCGAAGGGACCGAAGGGAATTGTGCATAAAGATATTCACAGAGTGAATACATCTATAACTAAGAATAATTCTAATATGGGCTCTAGTGCATATGCAGATATTCATTCAAGTGCATCAGTAACAACTAAACAGAACAATATATATTCTTATAAAGCTAAAATGCTATGTAATGAGTTTGTAAGAATTACCGAACAGATATTTGGGACATTGGTCCAGTATAATATTGATGAGATGAAATTGGTTGAGGAATGGTTACAGCAAGGATTAAATGAGCAGTACGCAGTTAAAAGAATAAAAGAAATCCTAGAATGGAGGAAGGCCAACCGGTACGATTGCCCTAAAAGAATAGTCTTTTATAAGGATATTCTCATGCGAAAGCCCAAGCCCAGGAATAATAAGGAGCTAGTAGAGGCCATTNTAAAAAAGACNACANGNAGNCTTAAAATTAAATNNTATATAAATTGTAAAGGAACCTTCACACAAAATAACTAGANNANANCGCAGAACAAAAAGCGAACATATCCCCCCCCACGCAGTAGTATATATAGGGGGGGTGTTACACAATTTTTTTGCAGTTTTTTCTCAAATCAGTTATAACGAATATACCGGTACGAAACATGAACATGGGNNNGGTNGTTCGGTTCTCATCCTAGGCTAGTCAATCGGACCACCAGGCCTCGTACCTGGAGAAAGGAAATATATGAGTGGACCAACACATAGCAATCGGAACTTTCAAGTTATGCGTTCTGTGAATATTACAGAAGGCAAATACATTATAGAAGTTTGGAGTGCATCTAACTTTAATAAGGACAAGGGGACCAGAGAAGAAGTCCCAGGAGCAATAGATATTAAGGTTTATAAGAAAGACGAGAACAAAGAATACAACAAAGGCGAGGCTGTATTTTTTGTAAGGGCTTTTGAGAACCAAGGTAAAGCTAAAGCTCCAGGTTATCAGATGGTTAAGGATACTCTTGGCGAGGCATCACTTGATGACGACTTCTAAGTCAAAGAGAATAGTTAAACCTCCTTTGGACCGGTTCGGAGGGGTCCGAGTAGTTCAGAGGAGGATTAAGAAATCAGAAGTGATTGAACACAATAAAGAAAATGTTGCTCAAGAATTAATAGATATAGCAACAGCCAATATTGACGATATTATGTCCTGGGATGAAACTGGGAATGTCAGCATCAAAGATGTAAATAGTATTTCTAAATCAGCAATCAAAGCAATCAAGAAGATAAAAGTNACTCCGACAAAAATGGGGCCACAGCTAGAAGTGGAGCTACACGATAAGGTTGGAGTGTTAAGAGTATTAGCCAAGGCATCTGGATTATTAGAACAGCAAGAAGATATGGATAGACCATCTGTTGTTGGAATAGTAATGCAAGGACCAGAGCCCAAACCAATAATTGACATGGAGGCAGATGAGCAAAGCGAGGTACATAAGTCATCCGGAGATAGACCGGATACAAGTACAAATGCTGAAAAAACAAATTAGTGATAGTGAGGCAGCTAGGATTTGTGGTTTACCACTAAATGAATATAAGAGTATTGTNNNAGGNNAAAAAAAATATGATGGCGATAGAATTGCTAGTATGGTACTTACAATAGAAAGCATAGTGAATGGCGAAAGCTAAAGGATTATTAAACAAAGTTGCACACGAACCTATATTCCATAAGACATCAATCGGAAGGAACCCTAGCCTAGCAAAAATGAACAAAGCAAAACGAAAAAATTTTAAGAAATACCGAGGCCAGGGTAAATGAGTATTGCAGATTTAAAATTAGATTTCAGTACATCTCCTACTGTCTGGAAGTTTCTCAAAGATAAATCATTTGTCAGAGGCCTCATGGGCCCAGTTGGAAGTGGTAAATCGTATGCGTGTGCTGCTGAGATAATGTTGAAAGCAGTATCGCAAGTGCCATCTCCNAAAGATGGTATCAAGTATAGTAGGTTTGTTGTTGTCAGAAACTCTTATCCAGAACTTAGAACAACGACTATAAAAACCTGGCAAGAGTTATTTCCAGAAAATGTATGGGGTCCTTTTAGATGGAGCCCACCACTTACACATCATATAAAATTACCATCAAGAGACAATGCACCAGGTGTGGACTGCGAGGTTATCTTTCTGGCCCTTGACCAGCCAAAAGATGTTAGGAAACTATTGTCCATGGAACTTACTGGGGCTTGGGTAAACGAGGCCAGAGAATTACCTAAAGCAGTTATTGATGGTCTAACGCATAGAGTGGGTCGTTACCCAACCCTATCGGATGGTGGAGCAAAACCATGGAGAGGTATCATTATGGATACGAACCCTATGGATGATGACCATTGGTGGTATAGACTTGCAGAAAAAGAAAAGATGAAAGGTAAGTTTGCCTGGAAATTTTTTAAGCAACCAGGTGCAGTAGAAGAATATACAAAAGAAGATTTACCAGAAAATCCAGAGGCTAATGGTTTTGTTATGGCAGCAAACAAATGGTGGCTTACAAATCCTAATACAGAAAATAAAAAAAATTTACCAAATGGTTATTACGAACAAACATTATTAGGTAAGAACCTNGACTGGATAAGATGTTATGCTCAAGGCCTATACACTTATGTTCAAGAAGGTAAGCCAGTNATATCTGAATATGACGACAACATCATGGCAACAGATTTTATAGAGCCGGATATAAGTTTACCTATACAAGTTGGAGTGGACTTTGGTTTGACACCAGCAGCTATATTCGGTCAAAGATTAAAAAATGGTAGATGGGTTATTCTACATGAGTTAGTTACATTTGATATGGGTCTTGAAAGATTTGGTACTATGCTCAAAGGAGAGTTAGCCAGTAAGTTTCCTAAGTACGAGGTGTTAGTACATGGAGACCCAGCCGGACAAAAANGAGATGAGATATACGAAGTAACTGCATTTGACCATCTAAGGTCTATTGGATTGACTGCTAGACCAACTGCATCAAATGATTTTAGGATAAGACGAGAGGCCGGAGCTATGCCTATGAACAGATTGATAGAAGGTAAACCTGGTTTACTTGTAGATAANAGATGTCAAAGATTAAGAAAGTCATTGTCTGGTGGTTATCATTTTAGAAGAGTACAAATATCTGGAGGAGAAAGATACAAGGACCAACCAAACAAAAATGAACANTCTCATGTCGGAGATGCTTTTATGTATCTTATGTTAGGTGGAGGAGAACATAGAACTCTTACAAGAGGACATAATCCTAAATTTAAAATGGCAAGAGCAAAAACAGATTTTAATATTTTTGAATGACATTTGAAACTGGTATAGGTATGCTTGTTGTAGGATTGATTGCAATATTCATAGGTGCGATNATTGCATATTACATAATTAACAAGGTTCAAGACGATGAGTAACACTTCAAAAAGAAAAGGGACCAGGGTTGAAAATAAAATAGTGAAACTATTTGAGAACCTTGGTATAAAGGCAAGACGACAACCAATGTCTGGTAGCCTTCAAGACTTTCCACACGATGTCAAGGTAGAACTACTTGGTGGTCTGCACATTGAGGTCAAAGCTAGAAAAAATGGAAAAGGATTTGCTACAATTAAAAAGTGGAAGGGCTCTGCCGATTTGCTTATCATGGTTGAAGATTACGATGAGCCAGGTGTTTATATTGATTGGAGACTATGGAAACAGATAGCCAAGATACTAAAAGACAATGGTTAGTTAGAGTTTGGTACAAAGGAGATATGGAACTAAGAAAAGAGTTTACCATAAGAGCAACTGAAAAAAGANTACAAAACTTTATTGTACCAAAAAAATACAGAGCCACTTATGAGATTAGCAACACTTGAAAACATATTTGGATGCGATGGTAAACAACTTATTGTATTGCCATTCAAATCATATCTACTCAATCTTATGGACTTATACCAGGAAGATAAGGACCATCTAAACTCTATACCTGGATACCAAGATTACTTAGACGCAGCAACAAAACAAGGATATGGATTTACTGTTTTAGATAATGGTAGGCCCATAGTTTGTTTTGGTATAGTGCCTCAATGGCCTGGTGTAGCTGAGTTATGGNTAATACCAGATATGAAACTCATGCGTAAATGGAAACTTAAATTTCACAAAGGCTCATTAAAATTTATGGAACTTGCAGCAGANGAACTNAACTTGCATAGACTTCATGTAACAGTTAGTGCTCAAAATGTTCGTGCAGTCAAATGGATAGAACATATATATTTTAAGAGAGAAGGTGTATTAAAAAAATATTCCTTTAATAAAAAAGACATGATAATGTATAGTAGGTTGTTTTAATTATGAAAAAANTTTTTAAAAGATGGGTATGTATGGTGTTTTGTATGAACATTTGTTTTTNTACNCCTTGTGCAAAGGATAAAAAATAATGGGTAGTCTTTTCAAAATGCCTAAGTATGAGCCACCTCCAGCAATCAANACAGCTAANGAGGCATTAGATAGACGAGAAGAAAGAGCAGACGCATCTGAAAAAAGAGAGTTAAGAAAANTCTCCTCAAGAAGGAGAGCAAAACGACAAGCTGGTAGATTACTGTTGTCTCAAGATAGAGCTATACCACAACTTGGTGTTGGCGATACACTAACTGGACAGTCAATGGTAAGAAACCCATACGATGATGAAAGGATGGCATAATGGGAGGAGCACCTAGAATAATTAGAAGAGTTATATCAAAACCAAAACCACCACCTCCTTCTTCTCCTATTGTAGATAGAAGAGAAGAGGTAGCAAAAAAAACTGAGGCTGATGCAAAAAAACTATCTCCAAGAAAACTTAAAAGAAGAAGTGCAAAAATAAGAGGTAGAAGAAGAGCAATAGTTGGAGGCGAGTTAC
>FUFK010048090.1_pt1 | contig 10248 bp, 10 predicted proteins | sample 1021851 | NCBI WGS metagenome assembly FUFK01 (sample SAMEA51879418, study PRJEB19060) | metagenome
CTTTCATATATAAGACTTTTAAAAATGAATATTGATATCAAACTCCACAAAAATGACTTACCAGATGATTTAAATTTAGGCAACGTAATAGCTGTTGATGGAGAATTCATGGGATTGAATATTAGGCGAGATCCCTTGTGTTTAGTTCAAGTTTCTTCAGGTAATTCAGATGCACACATAATTCAACTAGATAGATCTAATTACGAGGCGCCAAATTTAGTTAAAATGTTAAAAGATGAAAAAATTACAAAAATTTTTCATTACGGAAGGGCGGATTTAGCACACATTAAATATTACTTAAAAACTGAGACAAATAATATATTAGATACAAAAATAGCCTCAAAATTATCAAGATCTTACTCAGATAATCATTCATTAAAAACACTTATAAAAGAATTTATAAATATTGATGTAAGTAAACAATTTCAAAGTTCTGATTTTGGTGGAGAGCTTACCCCTGCACAATTAAAATATTGTGCAAATGATGTTATATATTTGCATAAAATTCATGAGGAACTTAATAAAATTCTAATTAGAGAAAATAGATATGAATTATATAAAGAGTGTTTAAAATTTTTAAAAACGAGAGTTGATTTAGACCTAGCATTATTTAGAGATGATATATGGGCTCACTAAATAAAAATACAAATTTTAAAAAAATTGCAAAAGAAGTTATTGATTTAGAAATCAAAGCTTTACAAAAATTAAAAAAAGCTCTGAATAAAAATTTTGATAAAGCCGTGAATGCAATAGTCAACTGCCAATCGAAAGTGATTTTATGTGGGGTTGGAAAAAGTGGAATTATTGCAAACAAGATATCAGCAACACTCTCATCAATTGGAACACCATCATTTTCTCTTTCAGCTAATGATTGTTCACACGGCGACATGGGCAGTATATCTAGAAAAGATGTTTTAATTCTAATTAGTTATTCTGGAAACTCAATTGAATTAAAAAATATAATTAACTACGCTAATAGAAATAAAATTTTATTAATTGGTATAACATCAAAAAAAAATTCTGACCTATATAAAAATAGCGATATTGGTTTGATAACTCCAGAAGTTAAAGAGGCTGGCTTAGAAATGATACCAACTTCTAGTACTATAAATCAATTAAGCATAGGAGATGCACTAGCTATTTCAACTTTAAAAAAGAAAAAAATTAATAATTTAGATTTTAAAAAATTTCATCCCTCAGGAAGTCTTGGGGAAAAATTAAAAACTGTAGAGGATTTAATGCTAACAAAGGATAAGATACCTTTCATAGACGAAAATAGATTGATGACTAAGGCATTAAAAATTATGACAGAAAAAAAACTTGGTACCCTAATTGTTAGAAATAAAAAAAATTATACGACAGGAATTATTACTGATGGTCAAATAAGAAGATTTAATTCGAAGAACATAAATCTTAATTCTCTCAAAGTTAAAAATGTTATGACAAAAAATCCCATAAAAGTAGATAAAAATATACTAGCTACAAAAGCACTTTCGATTATGAATGAAAAAAAAATTACCAGTCTTTGTGTATATGAGAGAGAGAGAAAGTTTATAACAATAGGTATTTTACATATTCATAATATTCTAAATAAAAAAATTTACTAATATTAATGGATACAAAAAAGGTTTTTCAGTACAGTCTTTTAATTTTGCTTTTTGTAGTTAGTTTTCTATTCTATTATAAATATTTTTTTAAGGATGATAAGAAAGTCGAATTAAATAAATCAGAAAACGTATTAAAAAAAAAAGATCCAGAAATTAATCAAAACGATGGGAATAAAAATATAATTGAAAATTTAAAATATGTTTCAGAGGATCTACTGGGAAATACATACACAGTTATCGCTCAATCAGCTACTTTAAAAGAGGACAAAATAAGTGAAGTTCAGCTTTTTGAGGTAAATGCTGAAATAACCAGACAAGATCAGGAAGCTATATACATTTACTCTAAAACAGCAAGTTACAATAAAATAAATAATAACACTGTCTTTAGAAGGAGCGTTAATGTTAAATATGGAGATCAAACAATAGACTCTGAGACTTTAAGTCTTAATTTTGAGGATAATTTGATAGAAATTTTAGATAATGTTTATTATGTCAATAAAGATACTAAGATTAATGCAGACAAAGTAGAGATTGATTTGCTATATAAAAAATTAAAAATTTCTATGATCAATAAAAATAATAAAGTAAGTATTATTAGTAGATATTAATTATGGCAATTATCAAAAAATTTAGAATTAAAAACTTTAAGCAAGAAAAAGAGCTATTAAGATTAGAAAAAATTTCTGTTTTTTTTGGTAAGCGAAAAATATTAGAAGATTTAAATTTAAATTTAAATCAAGGTGAAATACTTGGTCTACTAGGACCAAATGGAGTTGGTAAATCAACAATTTTTAATATCATAATTGGCTTATTGAAGCCTAATTATGGATCAGTTTACATAGAAAAAAAAAATGTAACTCAGGACCCAATATTTTATAGAACAAAAAATTATAAAATTGGATATGTTCCTCAACATGGGGGTTACTTTCATGATCTAACTTTGAGAGAAAACTTAAAAGCAATAAGTGAAGTGGTAATTAAAGACAAAAAATTAAGAGATGAAAAAATAGATCTTTTAATTTCTAAGTTTGAGCTTGAACCCTTGCAAAATATTAAAGCTGAATTTTTATCTGGTGGACAAAAGAAACGTTTGGTCATTTCTTTAGCTTTATTAAGTAATCCAAAAATTCTGTTACTCGATGAGCCATTTGCGGCTTTGGACATTATGACGATTAAAAATCTCCAGCAAATAATTGTTGATTTGCAAACTCAACATAATATTTCAATAATTCTATGTGATCATCAGGCGAGAGATCTCTTAACTTGTGTGGATCTAGCTATAGTATTGTCTAACGGAAGAGTAATTGCAAAAGATACTCCAAATAATCTTATTAAAAATATTGATGCGCAAAATGCATACTTTGGTGATTCTTTTAAGATTAACTAATTCATTTAAATGTCTAATTTTGTAAAAATTAAGAATAAAATAAATGGTTTTAACAAAAGTTTATCAATAGATGGTGATAAAAGTTTATCTATAAGATGGGCCCTCTTATCTTCACAGTCTCTTAAAAAATGTAGATCCTCTAACTTGCTCCTCTCGGAAGATGTTTATAGTTCTTTAAATTGTCTTAAAAAACTTGGGGTAAAGGTAAAAATTTCAAAAAAATTTTGTGAAATTATTGGTTTAGGCCTAAATGGATTTAAATATAAAGATAATACAATTTTGGATGCTGGAAATTCTGGTACACTTGGGAGACTTATATTAGGTTTGTTAGTTCACTCAAAGAAAAAGGTCAAGCTTAAGGGTGATAAAAGTTTATCAAAAAGAGATTTTCTAAGAGTCATAAAACCCTTAGAGAAGTTTGGTGCAAAATTTGACAGTAATTTTGGAAGACTACCAATTCAAATTCAGGGAACAAATTACCCAAAACCAATAAGATACAATGAGATTAAAGGATCAGCTCAATGTAAAAGTGCAGTAATGCTTGCTGCTCTTAATACTCAAGGAGAAACTATAATTAAAGCTAAAAAATCTAGAGATCATAGCGAGTTACTTTTTAAATATCTAAAGTTACCAATAAAAGTTATTAAAAAAAAAGAATATGATATTATTAAGGTTAAAGGTAAAAACAAAATACCTGCTTTGAACTATAAAATACCCTCAGACATAAGTTCGGCAGCTTTTTTTATTGTATTAACTGCACTTGTTAAAAACTCTAGTCTTAAAATAAGAAATGTAAATATTAACCCATCTAGAATGGGTGTTTTTTATATTCTTAAATTAATGGGTGTCAAAATATCGAAAATCAATGTCAAAAAATATAAGGGTGAAAAAATTGCTGATTTAATAATTAAAAGCACAAATAAAATAAAACCAATTAATTGTCCCGTAAACTTAAACAGTTCAGCAATTGATGAATTTTTGTTAATATTTTTAGTTGCTGCAAAAGCGAAAGGTATTTCATATTTTAAAAATTTATCTGAACTAAATCAAAAAGAGAGTCCTAGGCTTAAATGGGGTTCTAAAATTCTAAATATGATTGGTATCAAAAACATTATTACTAAAAGTAGTATTAAAATTTATGGAAATCCAAACTTAAAAATTGATAAAAAAATTATCATAAAAAACTTTCTTAAAGATCACAGAGTTTTTATGACAAGTGTGATTGCTGCTTTATCATTCGGAGGTGAATGGCAAATATTTGACAAAAAATCAATTAATACATCATTTCCCTCCTTTTTAAAAAAAATAGGTCAATTGGGCGCAAATATAGAATAATCTTGTTTAAAAGTTATAATAATCAAAAAAATTAGATATTTTTCTTGAAAATAATATTTTTTTGATGATTTTTCCTAAAATTCATTCTTGATTAAAACAATTATTTTATCTAAATATTCCATGTTTTAAAAAATAAATTACAACTTAATAGATATAAATATTAATGGAAATATATAAGGATCTTTCAAACCCAGCTTCTAAAGAATTTGAGAAGTTATTAAATAATCAATTCACTAAAAACACTATTGAAGAAGGAAAGATCATAGAAGGTAAAATAAATAAAATAACAGAAAAATTTGTTTTTTTATTTATAGAGGGATTAAAAAGTGAGCCAGTACTAGATATAAATGAACTGAAAACTATGGGTCTTTCTAAAAATATTGCGATAGGTGAGACAATTTCAGTTCTTCTAGAAAAAATTGAGGATAAAAATGGTGATGTTTTAGTTTCAGCAAGTAAAGCTCAAAAGATTAAAGGTTGGGATAAACTTGTTGAAGCGTATGAAAAAAAGGAACCTATAATGGGTAAAATTACATCTAAATGCAAAGGCGGATGTATTGTTGAACACTTGGACACAGGTTCTTTAATGTTTTTACCAGGATCACAGATAAGTGACAAACCTTTAAAGAATATTGATCATCTGATGAATGAACCACAAAAGTTTGCATTAATTAAATTAGATAAAGTAAGAGGTAATGCTTGTGTTTCAAGAAGAGAAATAATTTCAACATTTAAAAAAGAGGATAAAGCAAAAATAATAGAAAAGTACAAAGTTGGAGATGTAATTAAAGGTGCAGAAGTAAAAGGTTATAGTTCTTTTGGATGTTTTTTTAATGTTAACAATGAGTTAGATGTTCTCGTCCATCTACAAGAGATTTCATATAGTCGTGTCAGCCACCCTGATGAAATATTTAATATCGGTGAAAAACATGACTTAAAAGTTATAAGTGTTGATAAAGAAAAATTACAAGTTGGTTGCTCAATCAAGCAATTATCCCCAGACCCGTTTGAACATATAGAAAATTATGAATTAAAAAAAATCTATAAAGCTAAGGTTGTAAAAATAATGGACTTTGGTGCTTTTTGTGAATTAGAACCTGGTTTGACTACATTGTTACACTCAAGTGAACTTAGTTGGACTAAGAAGAATACATCTGTAAAGAAAATGTTTAAAGTTGGAGATGAAATTGATTGTGTAATCACCGAAATTGATAAAGCTAAAAGACGTGTTGCAATTTCTCACAAACTTACAAAAGAAAACCCATTTGAAATTTTTGAAAAAAAATATCCTGTAGGTACTGAGGTAAATGGTGAGGTGGTAAATAAAAACGAATACTCTTTATTCGTAAACATAGAAGATTTAGACATTGATGCATTCCTACACTGTAATGATTTAACTTATCTAGACAACAGCGAGGAAGAATTAAAGAAATATAATAAAGGTGATAAAATTAAAGTAAAAGTCTTAGAGACAAAGGTTGATGACCAAAAGATAAGGGTTGGATTAAAACAAACTCAGCCAGATCCATTTGACTGGTTCAAAGATAAAACTGTAAATAACATTATAACTGTGAAAATTACTTCTACGGATAATAAAGGACTGACAGTAAGACCAGAGGGATGTGAGATGGATTTTTTAATTAAAAAAAATCAAATAGCAATAAATCCTGGTGATGCGAGAACTTCTAGATTTACAGGTGGAGAAAGAATTGATTGTGCAATTTCTGAATTAGATTTTAGTAAAAGGAAGGTATCGTTAAGTGTAAAATTATTAGAAGAACTGCAAAAACAAGAGGCTTTAGAAAAATATGGTTCTGAGGGTTCTGGAAAAAACCTTCCTTTTTCATCACTTTCTGAGGATTTGAACAAAAAAAATAAAAAATAAAATTGGCGATTGTAAAATCAAAACTTTTAAATCAATTATCAAAAAACTACCCTAATTTTTTAAAGAAAGATTTAGAGAAATTTACAAACATTATTTTAAAAGAAATAAAAATTTCTTTAAAAAGAGGAGAGAGGGTTGAATTTAGAGGATTTGGAGTTTTTTCCACAAAAATTCAAAAAGCAAGAATATCAAGAAATCCCAAGACAAACAAAAAAGTTAATACTCCTGAAAAAAAAACAATTCACTTCAAAATGTCAAAAGATTTGTTTAAAATTTTAAATGATGAAAAAAAATAAAATATTCATTGCTTGTGATAGCACTAATATTTTAAAAATAAAAAAAATTATAAAAGATACACAAAATCCAAAGTTAAAAGTTGGATATAAATTTGGTCTAGAATTTTTAAACTCAAGATATGGTAGAAGCTTCTTATCTAAAATCAAAAATAAAATAATATTTGCTGATCTTAAAATCAATGATATCCCAAATACTTGTGTATCGACTATTAAAGCAATCAAAGATTTAAATGTAGATTACTTGACTATTCATATTAGCTCTGGCCTAAAAGCTCTCAAAGCTTGTAAAAAAATATCTGGAAAAACAAAATTAATAGGCGTCACAACGTTAACTTCTTTAAATAACAAATCTTTAAAAGAAATTGGTTACAATAAAAATATTAACCAACTAGTATCACATCAAGTAAAATTAGCTAAAAAGGCTAGCTTAGATGCTATTGTATGTAGTGCTCATGAAGTTAAGATTGTTAAAAAATTTTTCAAAAAAGAAATAATTACCCCTGGAATAAGATTTAATACTAAAACAGACGACCAAAAAAGAGTTGTCACTCCAAGACAAGCTTATGAGAATGGTAGTGATTGGCTTGTGATAGGAAGGCCAATAACAAAAGGCAACATAAGAAAAAATATACGAACATTAATTGATCATTTAAGTCAATGATAAAAGGTTTAAAAATTTGTGGGATCTCAGATCCTAAAACTTTAAATTATATTTTGAATCATCCACATCCACCAAAATTTATTGGTTTCATCACAAATTATAAAAATAGCAAAAGATATGTTTCATATGAAAATTTAAAAAATTTGGTTAATATTAACAAAAAACAAAGTAATTTTGTTTCAGTGCTTGTGAATCCAACTAACCAATTGTTAGAAAAAATTAAAGATCTTAATTTGATTATTACCAGCTTTATGATGTNAGNCCCTNTCAGAACTTNNGANATNAANNAAAANTACAAAATTAAGATAATTTCNGCNCTTACNATTTCAAATAANGAAGATGTNGANANATATAAAGATTATTTAGAAATCTCAGATATAATTCTTTTTGATTCAAAGGGTTACCATAGGTCTGAGAGCTTTGATCATAATTTATTAGAACAGGTACCTAGTGCAATAAATAAAATGATTGCAGGAAATATTCAAATAGATGATATTCCTAATTTTAAAAATAANGACTTNATAATTGATTTATCTGGNTCGATTGAAAATANTGAGGGAAANAAAGATATAAATAANATTNATANATTNTTAAAATTATTNGCAAATACATGAANCTTAAAAAANGAATTCCAGTAATAGATCAAGGTGATAAACTTGGATTTTGGGGAGGTAAATTTGGGGGAAACTTTGTCCCTGAAACATTAAAAAAACCTATCGAAGATTTAGAAATTCTTTTTAATAAACTCAAAAAAGATAAAAAATTTATAAATGAAAGAGATAAGTATTTTAAAAATTGGGTTGGAAGTCCTACTCGTTTCATCAAATTAGAAAATTTAACAAAATATGTGGGGGGAGCTCAAATTTGGTCTAAAATTGTATCTGATGCTAATGGAGGCGCACATAAAATTTATAATGCTACTGTCCACTGTTTGCTTGCAAAGCGTTCTGGAAAAAAAGTTATTTGTGGAGATACTGGTGCTGGGTATGCAGGTAAAATGTTGAGTATGGCAGCCAAAAAATTTGGTTTAAAATGTAAAATTTTCATGGGTGCGAAAGATATTCAAAGGCAACAGCCCAACGTAAGAGCTATGAAAAAAAATGGTGCTGAAGTTATTCCAGTATACTCTGGAAGTCAAACTCTCGTAGATGCAGTATCTGAGTGCATGCGTTACTGGGTTGCAAACTGTGATAAAGTTGCTATGTGTGTTGGGAGCACAGTTGGTCCAGCTGTGTTTGTTCGTATCTGTGGATGGAGCACAAGTCAAATATCAAGAGAATTAAAAACCCAATTAGTTGATAAGTTTGGATCAGTTCCGAAGAAACTCAAACTTTATAATTGTGTCGGAGGAGGAAGTTCTAGTTTTGGTTTTTGGAATGAGTTTATGGATTACAATAAAAAACAGTGTGAATTTATTGGTGTAGAAGCTGGTGGGCCAGCAAAAAGTAAAAAACATGCAGCACCACTCACTTATGGATCTAAAATAGGAATTCTTCATGGTGCAGCTCAATATGTAAATCAAAATACTGATGGTCAAATAGAAGAGACAGAGTCAATTTCTGCTGGACTAGATTATCCGGGTATATCTCCCCTTCATTGTTTTCTCAAAGATACAAAAAGAGCAAGATACACTGCGGCAAGTGATGAAGAAGCTTTAAGAGCATACAAACTGGTAACAAAGTTTGAAAAATTAAGACCTTCCTTGGAACCAAGTCATGCTTTCTCAGTTGCGATAGCAGAGGCAAAAAGATTTAGTGAGGATACAATTGTTGTAGTAAATAGTTGCGGGGATGCTTACAAAGATCGAGCAATAATAGAGAAAAGATTGGGAAAAAAATATGTCTAATCCAATCAGTTATGCATTTAAAAAAGCTAAAAGTGAAAAAAGGCCTGCTCTGTTAACTTATACCGTAGCTGGAGATAGTTCAAAAAAACAATCCTTGGAAATATTAAAATCAATCTCTAAAAAAGTTGATATATTAGAGATTGGTGTGCCTCACAACACGCCGGTTGCCGATGGAAGTCAGATTCAAACAAGCTCATATAGAGCAATCAAAAATGGAATTAAAATTAACGATATCTTTAAAATTGTAAAAGATTTTAAAAAATTTGATAAAAATAAACCAGTTATATTGATGGGATACTATAATATGATCTTTCAATATGGTGAAAATGAATTTTTAAGAAAATGTAANATTTCAGGNGTAAATGGATTAATAGTTGTAGATTTGCCTTGGCCTGAAAATAAGAAATTTGCAAGTAAATGTAAAAAAGGGTCAATATTTTATATCCAATTACTATCACCGACTACGACTAAAAATAGATTAAAGAAAATAATTAAAGACTCACATGAAATGATTTATTTTATATCTATGCTTTCTACCACTGGAGGAAAGCTTAAAGTTCCCTCAAAAGAAATATTGTCTAACTATGAGAAAATAAAAAAAATCAATTCAAAAAAAAATGTTGTGATTGGTTTTGGTATCACTGAAAAAACTATAAAATCACTCAAAAAAGCTGATGGTTTAGTTGTTGGAAGTGCTATTTGTAAGGAAATAACGAATTCTATAAAAAAAAGACAAAATCCTGTCACAAATGTTTATAATGTCGTAAATAGACTAAAAAATAAAATTAAATGAATTGGATAACAAAAATAATCAAAGCTGGTGAAAAAATAAAAACAGCAATTCATAAAAGAGCAACTAAAGAAGAAATTGCAAAGAGTGATTGGACTAGTTGCTGTAAAGGACCAATTTTAAAAAAAGATTTAGAGGAAAATCTCTGGGTATGCCCTGATTGCAACAAACACCACAGAATAAACCCAAAACAACGATTTGATATTTTTTTTGGAAAAAACAACTATGAAATTTTTAAAACACCAATTCCAAAAGATGATCCTCTAGACTGGACAGACTCTAAATCTTACAAAGATAGATTAAAAAGTGCTAGAAAAAAAACAGGACTGGATTGTGGTATGATGGTTGTTTCTGGCTCAATAAATAATATTAAAATTACTGCAGTTGCATCAGACTTTGAATTCTTAGGTGCTTCAATGGCAGCTGCAGAGGGTGAAGCAT
>FUFK010717792.1_pt1 | contig 10245 bp, 5 predicted proteins | sample 1021851 | NCBI WGS metagenome assembly FUFK01 (sample SAMEA51879418, study PRJEB19060) | metagenome
AGTAATAGCTTTCTCCATACCAAAATAATCAGTTTCATAAGTACCTTTGACAGCGCCCATAAGCATAATTAGCTTTTGTTCGGCTCTGGTGTAATCATCGAAGTCTTGTTTTGATGTTTGAATATTATGGTCAAGTTTCATGGTTCATACCTTTTAATTTAGTGGTTCATATTTGAACTATTAAAGGATATAGGTTTGAATTAGGATTAGCAAGTAGTTTATTGACAGTTAATTATTTATCTAATGCCTAACGCTTGCCCACAGCAAAAAGACGCTGTGCGCGCTACAGGCTGATAATTGAGGGGTCTCTATCGTCATTTATCAAAAGACTGTGACTGGAGGGCTGAGGGTTTAGAGAAATTAACAAGGTAGGTTTTCCGCATTTAAGACTTGGGCAGTTGCCAAGTCGTAAGTGCGCATTTAGAAAGATAGTGAAAAGTGGCACGAAGTTTCTACCCGAAGGGAGAAACTACTAAGCGTGCTTTGTTAAATTAGTCTATTAGATCAACGGCTGAAACATACTGAGCATAATCTAAATGGGCATAGCGCATTGTTGACTCAATATCACCATGACCAAGTAAATCTTTGACAGTATAGATGCCTACACCTTTTTGAATTAACCAACTGGCATAAGTGTGTCTTAAATCATACATAGTACAAGTGACACCAGCTCTTTTCTTACAAAGAGCAAAGCCCTTAGTAAAACTCTTATAACGATCATTGGTAGATGGGTTAGTAAATACATGGCGACCATGAGCACTAGTGCGTCTATCCAATAGGAGTGCTAAAGCTGTTTCATTGAGATACTTATACATTGTCTTTTTAGACTTACTATAGTGATTTCTAACAATGAATTGTTTTTTATCAAGATAAACGTTTGACCATTCAAGAGTTAGTAATTCGATAGGACGGCAACCCGTCATAGTCAATAAAACAATAAAATCATGTAAATCTTGATTATTAGTTTCTAAGGCTGAAAGAAGTAAACGATCATACTGAGATCTATTTAAATAATTAGCAATATAGTCTTTTTCGACAAATTTAACCTTTTCAAATGGATTAGGAATGCTCAATTCATAATCATTATTAACACAATTGATAGCAGCACGAGCATAAGAGCACTCACGGTTTATTGTGGCATTGGAGACAGTAGAGCGACGAAATTTAGCATATTCTTTAACGTGTACCTTTTTTAGTTCGCTAATATCATAATTATCAAAATAGCCTAAGTTATCAGCTCGGTACTGGTACTTATTTTTAGTTAAATGATATTCCTGGTAATACTCTATTAATTGAGATAGTTTATTAAACATGGTCTACCTCCAGTATCCTAGTAGTTTCTCCAGTATCTTCATCAGTGACAACAATGTAAGTAGGCAAGACCTCACCACTCGCATTATATTCAGCTAGGGCATCAGCTAAGTTATCAAGCGATACTTCACCCAATGGCACATCTTGCATAAACTCGACAGAATAACCAGAACCCTTGAGAAACTTATACAGAATAAGCATAAATGGCGCGTCATCAGCTATTACATCATCTGTCATAGTCTTAGGTACTTCTACACCTCTAAACAGCCCTACAGAGCCTTGTAAACGTGTTAAGCGTCCTGTAGGTGATAAAGTTTCGTGAGCTATCCATATTTGATAGTGGGTTAATTCTGTGAACTTCATCGCGTATTTGAATACTTCCATAAAGCCATCGCTATAATCTTCCTTTTGTTCCTTAGCGTCCATAGTATCTACTTCGACCTTGGAGGGTTTAACCCTACGAACATCAACAATAAAACTATCACCTGTGATGGCGTACCATTCAGCAGATAACTTGTCTTTATCTATCCAATCATCAACTAGCAAAATCATGTGTAAATGAGGGTGCCACCCTTTACCGTTATTTGTTATCTCATAGGCATATACGATGCCATGAGCCTTACAAAACTCATTATGACCATTACCACGCTTTAACCACTTTCGGCGAGCTGTCTGTAAGGTAGTGAAAGAATCCTTTAAGTGATAGAACCTCTCTTTGAGGTCATCACCATTTTTAACAGTAAGAGTAACAAATACGGGTTTTAGATTAGGATTCTCTTTTAGAAGGTGAACCATTTTGTCATGGTAGGCAATAGCTTGCTTACTAGCTCTGATAGCAGAACAGAAAGGGCATAGCATATGCTTTTTGCAGGTTTTAAGCCCTGATAGTTTATATTTATCTAGCGTGTAGTAGTGTTTGAATAGAAGGTAATTAGCGCAGCCTGAAAGCAGATTAGCAAAGTGTCCAAAGCGTGTGGCCATGAGTTCACCCATAGGCGTATCTAATGCTTTAGATTCGTCATGTTGAGTAAATAACCAGTTAGACATATCTTTTGATTGCTGGCGCAAATGTCCAAAGCGTGTTATTCTAGCTCTGTGTTTAGCACTGCTATCCACAGTTATTTGTAGACCCTGTTCTGATGCCTGCTCCGCCAAAAGCACATCATTACGGGGTTTTTTATTGTCTTTCATTCCGTAATCCTTTTTAAAAGTGGGTACACTTTAATTCCATAGTATCAAGTGAAAGAAAAACCGCTATTTTATGATGACACCCACGCTCCTTTAGTCGCTCAGATGACACCAAAAACAGCGGTTAGGCTAACGCTCCCAATGACAGTCAATTTGTTCCAAAAAGTCCTTAAGTATTACTTTCTTACCTTCCAAAGATTGAATAGCGGCAAGCAATTCTACTTGGTTAGGATAATCAGACGGTATGCCTAACTTTTTTCTGTAGTCGGCAATGGTTCTATCGTGTTCACAGATAGCATCACAAATAAGAGGCTCAATTGCGTATATCTCTTTTTGGTTTATCTGAACATCATGTATTTCACCATAAGGGATAAACTCGAGAGGATCTTTAGTATTCATTAGTATCACCTTCAACATTAGGCTTAGAGCCTTTTTTAATGAAATAAATAACTGTTCCCTTACTTGGAGCATAGACACCAATGTCTACAGTAACCTGCTTACCTTTGTGAGGTGTCCAATCGCTTAGATCATCCACTTTTAAATCAACTAAATCATGTTTTACGTCGCCATTGGGTAGATCGAACTCACCCAAAAGTTGAACTTTATGGCGAGCATCATATTTCTTGCCGTCTTTATCTTCTCCACCATCTTGGGTAAAGGTGTTAACTACCTGTCCTGTCATCTGTAACATTATTTTTGCTCCTTAGATTTATATTGATCCATCCATTCTTCCATTTTTTTACTTTCAAGCTGAGAAAACTTTTTCGCGTCCTCATCTTTAAGGTTTTCTTGAAGAACGCCAAAAGCAAGCTCTAACAGATCATTAATAACTATATTTTTACTAAGGCCTGATAATTCAGCTAAAGCATCTATTTTAGGAGCATTAATCACATTGGCACGGACAGTAATAGCTTTCTCCATACCAAAATAATCAGTTTCATAAGTACCTTTGACAGCGCCCATAAGCATAATTAGCTTTTGTTCGGCTCTGGTGTAATCATCGAAGTCTTGTTTTGATGTTTGAATATTATGGTCAAGTTTCATGGTTCATACCTTTTAATTTAGTGGTTCATATTTGAACTATTAAAGGATATAGGTTTGAATTAGGATTAGCAAGTAGTTTATTGACAGTTAATTATTTATCTAATGCCTAACGCTTGCCCACAGCAAAAAGACGCTGTGCGCGCTACAGGCTGATAATTGAGGGGTCTCTATCGTCATTTATCAAAAGACTGTGACTGGAGGGCTGAGGGTTTAGAGAAATTAACAAGGTAGGTTTTCCGCATTTAAGACTTGGGCAGTTGCCAAGTCGTAAGTGCGCATTTAGAAAGATAGTGAAAAGTGGCACGAAGTTTCTACCCGAAGGGAGAAACTACTAAGCGTGCTTTGTTAAATTAGTCTATTAGATCAACGGCTGAAACATACTGAGCATAATCTAAATGGGCATAGCGCATTGTTGACTCAATATCACCATGACCAAGTAAATCTTTGACAGTATAGATGCCTACACCTTTTTGAATTAACCAACTGGCATAAGTGTGTCTTAAATCATACATAGTACAAGTGACACCAGCTCTTTTCTTACAAAGAGCAAAGCCCTTAGTAAAACTCTTATAACGATCATTGGTAGATGGGTTAGTAAATACATGGCGACCATGAGCACTAGTGCGTCTATCCAATAGGAGTGCTAAAGCTGTTTCATTGAGATACTTATACATTGTCTTTTTAGACTTACTATAGTGATTTCTAACAATGAATTGTTTTTTATCAAGATAAACGTTTGACCATTCAAGAGTTAGTAATTCGATAGGACGGCAACCCGTCATAGTCAATAAAACAATAAAATCATGTAAATCTTGATTATTAGTTTCTAAGGCTGAAAGAAGTAAACGATCATACTGAGATCTATTTAAATAATTAGCAATATAGTCTTTTTCGACAAATTTAACCTTTTCAAATGGATTAGGAATGCTCAATTCATAATCATTATTAACACAATTGATAGCAGCACGAGCATAAGAGCACTCACGGTTTATTGTGGCATTGGAGACAGTAGAGCGACGAAATTTAGCATATTCTTTAACGTGTACCTTTTTTAGTTCGCTAATATCATAATTATCAAAATAGCCTAAGTTATCAGCTCGGTACTGGTACTTATTTTTAGTTAAATGATATTCCTGGTAATACTCTATTAATTGAGATAGTTTATTAAACATGGTCTACCTCCAGTATCCTAGTAGTTTCTCCAGTATCTTCATCAGTGACAACAATGTAAGTAGGCAAGACCTCACCACTCGCATTATATTCAGCTAGGGCATCAGCTAAGTTATCAAGCGATACTTCACCCAATGGCACATCTTGCATAAACTCGACAGAATAACCAGAACCCTTGAGAAACTTATACAGAATAAGCATAAATGGCGCGTCATCAGCTATTACATCATCTGTCATAGTCTTAGGTACTTCTACACCTCTAAACAGCCCTACAGAGCCTTGTAAACGTGTTAAGCGTCCTGTAGGTGATAAAGTTTCGTGAGCTATCCATATTTGATAGTGGGTTAATTCTGTGAACTTCATCGCGTATTTGAATACTTCCATAAAGCCATCGCTATAATCTTCCTTTTGTTCCTTAGCGTCCATAGTATCTACTTCGACCTTGGAGGGTTTAACCCTACGAACATCAACAATAAAACTATCACCTGTGATGGCGTACCATTCAGCAGATAACTTGTCTTTATCTATCCAATCATCAACTAGCAAAATCATGTGTAAATGAGGGTGCCACCCTTTACCGTTATTTGTTATCTCATAGGCATATACGATGCCATGAGCCTTACAAAACTCATTATGACCATTACCACGCTTTAACCACTTTCGGCGAGCTGTCTGTAAGGTAGTGAAAGAATCCTTTAAGTGATAGAACCTCTCTTTGAGGTCATCACCATTTTTAACAGTAAGAGTAACAAATACGGGTTTTAGATTAGGATTCTCTTTTAGAAGGTGAACCATTTTGTCATGGTAGGCAATAGCTTGCTTACTAGCTCTGATAGCAGAACAGAAAGGGCATAGCATATGCTTTTTGCAGGTTTTAAGCCCTGATAGTTTATATTTATCTAGCGTGTAGTAGTGTTTGAATAGAAGGTAATTAGCGCAGCCTGAAAGCAGATTAGCAAAGTGTCCAAAGCGTGTGGCCATGAGTTCACCCATAGGCGTATCTAATGCTTTAGATTCGTCATGTTGAGTAAATAACCAGTTAGACATATCTTTTGATTGCTGGCGCAAATGTCCAAAGCGTGTTATTCTAGCTCTGTGTTTAGCACTGCTATCCACAGTTATTTGTAGACCCTGTTCTGATGCCTGCTCCGCCAAAAGCACATCATTACGGGGTTTTTTATTGTCTTTCATTCCGTAATCCTTTTTAAAAGTGGGTACACTTTAATTCCATAGTATCAAGTGAAAGAAAAACCGCTATTTTATGATGACACCCACGCTCCTTTAGTCGCTCAGATGACACCAAAAACAGCGGTTAGGCTAACGCTCCCAATGACAGTCAATTTGTTCCAAAAAGTCCTTAAGTATTACTTTCTTACCTTCCAAAGATTGAATAGCGGCAAGCAATTCTACTTGGTTAGGATAATCAGACGGTATGCCTAACTTTTTTCTGTAGTCGGCAATGGTTCTATCGTGTTCACAGATAGCATCACAAATAAGAGGCTCAATTGCGTATATCTCTTTTTGGTTTATCTGAACATCATGTATTTCACCATAAGGGATAAACTCGAGAGGATCTTTAGTATTCATTAGTATCACCTTCAACATTAGGCTTAGAGCCTTTTTTAATGAAATAAATAACTGTTCCCTTACTTGGAGCATAGACACCAATGTCTACAGTAACCTGCTTACCTTTGTGAGGTGTCCAATCGCTTAGATCATCCACTTTTAAATCAACTAAATCATGTTTTACGTCGCCATTGGGTAGATCGAACTCACCCAAAAGTTGAACTTTATGGCGAGCATCATATTTCTTGCCGTCTTTATCTTCTCCACCATCTTGGGTAAAGGTGTTAACTACCTGTCCTGTCATCTGTAACATTATTTTTGCTCCTTAGATTTATATTGATCCATCCATTCTTCCATTTTTTTACTTTCAAGCTGAGAAAACTTTTTCGCGTCCTCATCTTTAAGGTTTTCTTGAAGAACGCCAAAAGCAAGCTCTAACAGATCATTAATAACTATATTTTTACTAAGGCCTGATAATTCAGCTAAAGCATCTATTTTAGGAGCATTAATCACATTGGCACGGACAGTAATAGCTTTCTCCATACCAAAATAATCAGTTTCATAAGTACCTTTGACAGCGCCCATAAGCATAATTAGCTTTTGTTCGGCTCTGGTGTAATCATCGAAGTCTTGTTTTGATGTTTGAATATTATGGTCAAGTTTCATGGTTCATACCTTTTAATTTAGTGGTTCATATTTGAACTATTAAAGGATATAGGTTTGAATTAGGATTAGCAAGTAGTTTATTGACAGTTAATTATTTATCTAATGCCTAACGCTTGCCCACAGCAAAAAGACGCTGTGCGCGCTACAGGCTGATAATTGAGGGGTCTCTATCGTCATTTATCAAAAGACTGTGACTGGAGGGCTGAGGGTTTAGAGAAATTAACAAGGTAGGTTTTCCGCATTTAAGACTTGGGCAGTTGCCAAGTCGTAAGTGCGCATTTAGAAAGATAGTGAAAAGTGGCACGAAGTTTCTACCCGAAGGGAGAAACTACTAAGCGTGCTTTGTTAAATTAGTCTATTAGATCAACGGCTGAAACATACTGAGCATAATCTAAATGGGCATAGCGCATTGTTGACTCAATATCACCATGACCAAGTAAATCTTTGACAGTATAGATGCCTACACCTTTTTGAATTAACCAACTGGCATAAGTGTGTCTTAAATCATACATAGTACAAGTGACACCAGCTCTTTTCTTACAAAGAGCAAAGCCCTTAGTAAAACTCTTATAACGATCATTGGTAGATGGGTTAGTAAATACATGGCGACCATGAGCACTAGTGCGTCTATCCAATAGGAGTGCTAAAGCTGTTTCATTGAGATACTTATACATTGTCTTTTTAGACTTACTATAGTGATTTCTAACAATGAATTGTTTTTTATCAAGATAAACGTTTGACCATTCAAGAGTTAGTAATTCGATAGGACGGCAACCCGTCATAGTCAATAAAACAATAAAATCATGTAAATCTTGATTATTAGTTTCTAAGGCTGAAAGAAGTAAACGATCATACTGAGATCTATTTAAATAATTAGCAATATAGTCTTTTTCGACAAATTTAACCTTTTCAAATGGATTAGGAATGCTCAATTCATAATCATTATTAACACAATTGATAGCAGCACGAGCATAAGAGCACTCACGGTTTATTGTGGCATTGGAGACAGTAGAGCGACGAAATTTAGCATATTCTTTAACGTGTACCTTTTTTAGTTCGCTAATATCATAATTATCAAAATAGCCTAAGTTATCAGCTCGGTACTGGTACTTATTTTTAGTTAAATGATATTCCTGGTAATACTCTATTAATTGAGATAGTTTATTAAACATGGTCTACCTCCAGTATCCTAGTAGTTTCTCCAGTATCTTCATCAGTGACAACAATGTAAGTAGGCAAGACCTCACCACTCGCATTATATTCAGCTAGGGCATCAGCTAAGTTATCAAGCGATACTTCACCCAATGGCACATCTTGCATAAACTCGACAGAATAACCAGAACCCTTGAGAAACTTATACAGAATAAGCATAAATGGCGCGTCATCAGCTATTACATCATCTGTCATAGTCTTAGGTACTTCTACACCTCTAAACAGCCCTACAGAGCCTTGTAAACGTGTTAAGCGTCCTGTAGGTGATAAAGTTTCGTGAGCTATCCATATTTGATAGTGGGTTAATTCTGTGAACTTCATCGCGTATTTGAATACTTCCATAAAGCCATCGCTATAATCTTCCTTTTGTTCCTTAGCGTCCATAGTATCTACTTCGACCTTGGAGGGTTTAACCCTACGAACATCAACAATAAAACTATCACCTGTGATGGCGTACCATTCAGCAGATAACTTGTCTTTATCTATCCAATCATCAACTAGCAAAATCATGTGTAAATGAGGGTGCCACCCTTTACCGTTATTTGTTATCTCATAGGCATATACGATGCCATGAGCCTTACAAAACTCATTATGACCATTACCACGCTTTAACCACTTTCGGCGAGCTGTCTGTAAGGTAGTGAAAGAATCCTTTAAGTGATAGAACCTCTCTTTGAGGTCATCACCATTTTTAACAGTAAGAGTAACAAATACGGGTTTTAGATTAGGATTCTCTTTTAGAAGGTGAACCATTTTGTCATGGTAGGCAATAGCTTGCTTACTAGCTCTGATAGCAGAACAGAAAGGGCATAGCATATGCTTTTTGCAGGTTTTAAGCCCTGATAGTTTATATTTATCTAGCGTGTAGTAGTGTTTGAATAGAAGGTAATTAGCGCAGCCTGAAAGCAGATTAGCAAAGTGTCCAAAGCGTGTGGCCATGAGTTCACCCATAGGCGTATCTAATGCTTTAGATTCGTCATGTTGAGTAAATAACCAGTTAGACATATCTTTTGATTGCTGGCGCAAATGTCCAAAGCGTGTTATTCTAGCTCTGTGTTTAGCACTGCTATCCACAGTTATTTGTAGACCCTGTTCTGATGCCTGCTCCGCCAAAAGCACATCATTACGGGGTTTTTTATTGTCTTTCATTCCGTAATCCTTTTTAAAAGTGGGTACACTTTAATTCCATAGTATCAAGTGAAAGAAAAACCGCTATTTTATGATGACACCCACGCTCCTTTAGTCGCTCAGATGACACCAAAAACAGCGGTTAGGCTAACGCTCCCAATGACAGTCAATTTGTTCCAAAAAGTCCTTAAGTATTACTTTCTTACCTTCCAAAGATTGAATAGCGGCAAGCAATTCTACTTGGTTAGGATAATCAGACGGTATGCCTAACTTTTTTCTGTAGTCGGCAATGGTTCTATCGTGTTCACAGATAGCATCACAAATAAGAGGCTCAATTGCGTATATCTCTTTTTGGTTTATCTGAACATCATGTATTTCACCATAAGGGATAAACTCGAGAGGATCTTTAGTATTCATTAGTATCACCTTCAACATTAGGCTTAGAGCCTTTTTTAATGAAATAAATAACTGTTCCCTTACTTGGAGCATAGACACCAATGTCTACAGTAACCTGCTTACCTTTGTGAGGTGTCCAATCGCTTAGATCATCCACTTTTAAATCAACTAAATCATGTTTTACGTCGCCATTGGGTAGATCGAACTCACCCAAAAGTTGAACTTTATGGCGAGCATCATATTTCTTGCCGTCTTTATCTTCTCCACCATCTTGGGTAAAGGTGTTAACTACCTGTCCTGTCATCTGTAACATTATTTTTGCTCCTTAGATTTATATTGATCCATCCATTCTTCCATTTTTTTACTTTCAAGCTGAGAAAACTTTTTCGCGTCCTCATCTTTAAGGTTTTCTTGAAGAACGCCAAAAGCAAGCTCTAACAGATCATTAATAACTATATTTTTACTAAGGCCTGATAATTCAGCTAAAGCATCTATTTTAGGAGCATTAATCACATTGGCACGGACAGTAATAGCTTTATCCATACCAAAATAATCAGTTTCATA
>FUFK010717505.1_pt1 | contig 10244 bp, 12 predicted proteins | sample 1021851 | NCBI WGS metagenome assembly FUFK01 (sample SAMEA51879418, study PRJEB19060) | metagenome
CGCCGCCTCGCCTGCGCCGCCTGACCTAGCGCAACGCCCGCGCGCTCGCGAGGTGGTGGGCATGGCAGATCGCCACCGCGAGCGCGTCGGCGGCATCGGCGCCTGCGATCTTCACCCCCGGGAGCAGGCGCGACACCATCGCATGGACCTGTGCCTTCTCGGCAGTGCCGGTGCCGACCACCGCCTTCTTGACGAGACGCGGAGCATATTCGCCGACATCGAGCCCCGCGCGCGCGGCCGCCGCGATGGCGACGCCGCGGGCATGCGCGAGCTTGAGCGTCGATTGCGGGTTCGAGTTGACGAACACCTCTTCCACCGCCGCCGCCTGCGGCGCGTGATCGGCAATCAGCGCGGCGAGCATCGCGTCGAGATGCGCGAGGCGGCGTGGCAGCGGTGCCTTCGCATCGGTCTTGAGCTGGCCATTGGCGAGATGGCTGAGGCGGTTACCCTCTGCGCGGATCAGCCCCCAGCCGGTGGTGCCGAGGCCGGGATCGAGACCGAGCAGGATCATGGCGTCAGTACCACATGTCGAAGCCGGGGTCGGTATCCTCGGGTACGGCGTCGGGAATACGGCCGACGGGATGGGCGCCGCTCCTGCACGAAAGCGTCGCCAGATCCTTGTCGCCGCGGCGGACATGGATACCCGACCACAGCCTGCCCGGCCGCTCGGTCAGGTTGCCCGCCGTGCCCCAGAAGACGACATAGCTGTAATCGGCGCGAGTGAAGCGGAGATAGGGCTGCGAGCCGCCGCCGCCCCCGACCACGACCTTGCGGCGGACGTTGCTCCAGTCAGGGGTGCTGGCGATGGCGATGTCGGGCTTGCCGGGAGGACCATAGCGATAGTGCAGCTTGCCGCCGCCGGAGCAGACGCTGCCCGCCGATTTGCCGAAGTTGCAGGTGTAGACGACCGCCTCCCCCGCGCGGCACTGGCTGGCCGGCGCGGGCGAAGGTGCGGCAGTGACCGGAGCCGCCGCGGGCGCCGCCAGCATGAGTGCGAGTGCGGTCAGGAGCAAAGTTCGCATCGGCACCTCCCATCAGCTCCTGGAGGAGCCCGTTTGCTTCAGGCCCTCCATCATGCCTGCCGCATGACCCCTCCCCATTCCGGGAAGGAGCGGATCAGCCCAGCTTTTCCATCACCGCGTCGGACACTTCGTAATTGCCCCATACGGTCTGGACATCGTCGTCGTCGTCGAGCGCGTCGATCAGCTTGAACAGCGTCGCGGCGTCTTCCTCGCCCACCTCGACCATCGTCTGCGGCTTCCAGGCGAGCTTGGCGCCCTCGGCCTCGCCCAGCACGGCTTCGAGCGCCTTGGCGACTTCGTGCAGGTCGGCGCTGGCAGTCCAGATCTCGTGGCCGTCCTCGCTCGACGTCACGTCCTCGGCCCCCGCTTCAAGCGCGGCTTCGAACACCTTCTCGGCATCGCCCGCGCTGGCCGGGTAGTTGATCAGGCCGACGCGGTCGAAGGCATGGCTGACCGAGCCTGAAGCGCCGAGGTTGCCGCCGTTCTTGCTGACCGCGGTGCGGACGTTGGTCGCGGTGCGGTTGCGGTTGTCCGACAGCGCTTCGATGATCAGGCTGACGCCGCCCGGGCCGAAGCCCTCGTAGCGGATTTCCTCGTAATTCTCGCCTTCGCCCTTGCTCGCCTTGTCGATCGCGCGTGCGATATTGTCCTTGGGCATCGACTGCGCCTTGGCCGCGTTGATCGCGGCGCGCAGGCGCGGGTTCATGTCGGGATCGGGCAAGCCCATCTTGGCCGCGACGGTGATTTCGCGGCTGAGCTTGGAGAACATGCCCGAGCGCTTCTTATCCTGCGCGCCCTTGCGGTGCATGATGTTCTTGAATTTGGAATGGCCTGCCATGGGTCGTCTCTGCGAAAATGTGTGGCGGCGTCTCTAGGCGAGAGGCGGGGCGGCGCGCAATGCCTACCCGTCACCCCGGTACAAGGCCGGAGGATGGTACAGGCTCAGACCCCGCTGACCGAGACCGCGGTGCCGGAGGCGGAGACCATCAGCATCGAACCGCCCTTGCCGATCACTTCGTAATCGAAATCGATCCCGATCACGCCGTTCGCGCCGAGCGCCAGCGCCTCGGCCTTGAGCTCCTCGAGCGCGGTCTTGCGCGCTTCCTTGAGGGGGCGCTCGTAGCTGCCCGAACGGCCGCCGACGATGTCGCGAATGCCTGCGAAGAGATCGCGGAAGATGTTGGCGCCGATGATGACCTCAGCCGTCACGATGCCGTGATAGCGGGTGACCGAATGGCCATCGACGGTGCTGGTGGTGGTCAGAATCATGGAATGAGATTTCCTTGCCTGTGTCAGCTTTGCTGACGCGGCACCGGCCCGCTCCCCACCCGGCCACCCATAGGATTCTGGCGCTGGGTAGCCGGATGGGGGAGCGGGCCGGTGCCGCAACCCGGTTCAGCGACCGCTGAACCGAACAAGCATTAGACCATGCCCAGCGCGTTGCGATAGGTCTCGAGAAGCGCGTCCTGCTCGTCGAGCTGGTGCTTCTCCATCTTGCGCAGGCGCACGATGGTGCGGATCGTCTTGGCGTCGAAGCCGGTCGACTTGGCTTCGGCATAGACATCCTTGATGTCGTCGCTGATGCCCTTCTTTTCCTCTTCCAGCCGCTCGATCCGCTCGATCAAAAGGCGCAGCTGCTCGGCCGAAATCGAGTCGCTCATGTCCCGCTCCAAAATAAGGTGCCAATTAGGGTGAACGCGGGCGTTTAGCGGCTGCGGCAGGGGGTGCAAGGGGGCGTGCGGCGGAACGTGTGGATAGGGAAGGATGCCCGCGCGCACCCCTAAGCGGCCCCATTACCTGCGACGTAATTGGAATGATTCGCGCCCGCGGCGAAGTTGCAGTCACCGCGGCGAGGGATGCCGCCCAAGGAGAACTGCCATGATCCGCTTTCCGCTCAATGTCCGCCAGGCGATGATCGTCGATTTCGCCGGCACCGGTGCCACCGCCGTGCTCGCCATCGTCGCGGCAGGGTTCACCGCTGACCTCACGGGGCTGCCCGAAGCCCTGATCCGCGGCGCCGGCCTCGCGCTGGTTCCCTTCCTCGCGCTGGTGCTGGCGATGGCGGTGAAGCCTGCGCGCGGCGGCGTGGTCGCGGTGATCGCGATCAACATCGCCTGGGTGATCGCGAGCTTTGCGACGATGGCCTTCTTCGTCAGCCCCAACGCATTCGGCTACGCCTTCATCACCGCGCAGGCGCTGGCGGTGGCCCTGTTCGCGGAGCTCCAGATCCTGGCGCTCCGCAATGAGGGCAAGGCGGCCGGCGCCTATGCCTGAGGCGGATGGTCCGCGCCCGCGTCCACCCGGTCATCGCGACGATGGCCGGGTGGAACCGTATCAGCGCGTCCGGCGCGCCATCGACCCGGTCGGCATATACTCGGCCGAGAGCGCCTCCGCCTCGGCGGGGGCGACGCCCGCGCGTGTGAGCGCTTCGACGAGCGCACGTTCCGGGGCGACCTTGATATCGGGAGTGACGCCGGTCCCCTCCCAGCCCTTGTCGCCCGGAAAATAGCTGTGGCCAAAGGGGATGAAGGCCGAATAGCCGCCGCCCAGCTTCACCGCACCGCCGTAATGCCCAGCCCCGGCCGTGGTATCGCCGATCAGCGTGGCCCGCTTCGTGCCCTTGAACGATGAGGCGAGATGCTCGGCCGCCGACGCCGTGCGCGGCGAAACGAGATAGTAGATCTTCGCATTCACCCATGGGCTGGCGGGGCTGACGGGCGTGACCCGGTGCTCGCTGCGCGCCAGCTCGGCGGGGGCATCCACCTTGACCAGCGAGCGGAACGGCAGCGGACCGTTGACTGCCGCGACCGATGCGCGGGTATCCATCACCATCACCGGCTGTGCCTTGGCGAAGATGCGCGGGAAGAGGACGTCCATTTCCTCGAGCCCGCCGCCGCGATGGGTGCGCGCGTCGATGATGAGGGTCTTCGCCCCGGCAGTCCGGTCGAGGAATTCGGCGAAGGCTTTCAGCGTTTCGGGCTGACCGTAGAAGCCGTTGAAGCGGACGAAGGCGATACCGGGCGCGATCATCCCGGCCCGCTCCATCGGCGAGGGCGGCGGCGCTACCGGTGCGCCTCCCTGAGCGGCCCGCGGCTGAGGCGACGGACCGCTATCCAGAAACATCGCCAGATGGCCGTCAGGCGCCACCTCCTGAAGGTCCGCCGTTACCGCACGGGCGAAGGCGACGCTATCGGTGAACCCGTCATAGCCCCCGGCCGCAAGCTTGGCGCGCAGCGCGACGGCATAGCGCTTGGCGACGTCGGGAAAGACGAACGTCTTTTCGATCTCATCGGCCAGCTTGGCCACCGCCTTCTTTGCTTCGGCGGCGTCATAGATCGCGATTTCGCCAGCGGGGGCCGTCGCCGCGGCCTGGGCCATGGCCGGCACCGCCGCCGCAAGTATCGCAACCGCCAGAACATGCTTACGCATCAACACTCTCCATCTTTCGACATAGAGCGTGTTCTATCCGGCCAACACGCCTTTTGCGGGCGATCTGAACCGGCTATGCGACGAAAAACGGCAAAGTCAGGGGTGCGGACGGCGAAGATGGGCAAGCTCGACGCATTCGACATCCAGCTGCTCAACCTGCTGCAGGCGGACGCGCTGGCGACCGCCGAGCAACTTGCACAGGCGGTGCCTCTCTCCGCCTCCGCCGTGACCCGTCGCGTGCGGCGGCTGCGGGCCGAGGGCTGGATCGCTGCCGATATCGCGGTGATCTCGGCGAAGCTGACCAACCGGAGGCTGCGCGCCCTGGTAAGCGTGCAGGTGCATGAACATGCCGAGGAACGCGGCATCGCCGCGTTGCGCGCGAAACTCGCCGCGGCGCCCGAGGTGCAGATGATCCTCGATGTCGCGGGCGCCAACGACCTCGCCGTGCTGATCAGCGCGCGTGACATGGCGGACTATAACGCACTTGCCGAGCGGCTGTTTCAGCAGGACCCGGCGGTACGGAGATACGAAACCGGCTTCGTCAAACGGGTACACAAGCAGAGCGCGGCGATCCCGCTGCGTCCGGGAGACGGCGATCTGACCTAGAAGGGGACAAGCGATGAGGCGGAAGCGGAGCAACTGGTTGACCTTGCCGCAGCTGGCGGGCGGCGCCGATCTGGCACTGCTGGCGGCGCGGCTCGTGATAGGCGGGTTCCTGATCTACGGCGTGTGGGACAATATCGTCAGCGCCGAGCGTATGGCCGAGTTCGAGAAGTTCCTGACGGTCAAGGGCTTCGCCCTGCCCGGGCTGATGGCCCCGCTGTCGGTCTATGCGCAGTTCCTCACCGGTGTCGCCTTCATCGCCGGTTTCGCGATTCGCTGGGCGGGCCTGATCTGCGCGTTCAACTTCATCGTCGCGCTGGTGATGGTCGATGCCCCGCTCGGCATCCGCCCGGCCTTTCCGGCGGCGGCGCTGGTGGTGATCGGACTGCTCTTCGCGACGATCGGCGCAGGACGGCTCTCGATCGAAGGCATGTTCGCGCCTCAGCGGCGTTAGCCGGTTGCGGCAGTGCAAATCTGGAGAAACAAGGGGCCATCCCTGAAGAGGATGGCGCGAGTGACGGGGCTCGAACCCGCGACCTCCGGCGTGACAGGCCGGCGCTCTAACCAACTGAGCTACACCCGCTCAAGTCCCGCGCCGCAGCGCTTTCCCTTGCGAGAGCGCGGCAACTAGACGGGGGGTTCGGGGCTGTCAACAGCCCTTTCGAGATTGTTTTGCGCAGTTGGGGATAATGGCGTTCCGCCCGCCACCAGCGTGCCGTGTTCGAACAGGAATCCGGCGATGTCCGGCTTGCCCGCGGCGTTGAGCACCGTCTGGAAGATGATCAGCAGCGGCACTGCCAGCAGCGCGCCGGGCGTGCCCCACACCCAGCCCCAGAAGGACAGCGAGATCAGGATCATGATCGGATTGATCGTCAGGCGCCGCCCGACGATCAGCGGAGTCACGACATTCGCCTCGATCAGGTGAAGCGCGATCATGATTCCCGCAGGCAGCAGCGCGGCCCACACGTCCTGGTACGTCATCAGCCCGCCCAGCGCGAGCAGCAGCGCGGCGAAGATCGGGCCGAGATAGGGGATGTAGTTGAGCAGGGTGACGATGCCGCCCCACATCAGCGGGCTGGGCATGCCGATCAGCCACAGTGCGCCCGCGACGACCAGCCCCAGCGAGACATTGATCGCGGTGATCGTGCCGAGATAGGCCGAGGTGTCGTCGACCACGTCCTGAATCACCCGCGCGGTCGCCATCGCCCCGCCGAAGCTGGTGCGGCTGGTGATCGCCTTGCGCCGCAGCCGCGTCCATCCCGACAGGAAGAAGAAGATCACGAGGATCGCAAAGAACATCTCGATGAACGCGGCCGGCGCGGCGGTGGTCACGAACTCGAGCAGCGAGCGCGGCGGCTCGGCCGCGGCGCGGGTCGGACGAATCGGGCTCTGGGCGAAATCCTGGATCGTCTTGTTCACGAAGGTTTCGAGGTTCGCGTAGAAGTCGATCAGCGGCCGGACGTTCGACTGGATGTTGTCGATCCGCTCGGGGATCGCGCTCAGCCAGCTCCATGCCGGGACGACGATCGATACGATCGCGGCGTTGGCGGCGGTGAGGAACAGCAGCACGCAGATCAGCGCGGCGAGCGGGGTCGGCACGCGATGCCGCTCGAGCCACTCCAGCACCGGGACCAGCGCGACCGCGACGACCAGCGCGGCGGTGAGCGGCAGGAAGAAGGGCGAACCGGCCTTGAGCGCAAAGGGAAGCGCGAGGAACAGCCCCGCGCCGATCATCAGCGTCAGCGCGGCGAGCAGCCGATCGCGGCGATTCTCTGCCTCCGTATCGTGCGCGGGCGCGACGATCGGCTGTAGCGGCGGCGCGGGCGACGATACCGCACCGGTCTCCGACGCCTGCTCTCCCCTGCCCGCTTGCTGATCCAAGTTTCGCCCGCCTTTCAACGGCTTTCTAGCGCGATTTGCGCGGCTTGTAATCCCGGCTAACCTGCGATCATGGGTGAGAAACTGCTGGTCATCGACGAGGGAACCACCTCGACCCGCGCGATGCTGTTCGCGCCGGATGGAACGCTGCTCGCGAGCCGATCCGCCGAGCTGGCGCAGCATTATCCCGCGCCGGGGCTGGTCGAGCATGACGCAGCGGAGATCTGGGAAAAGACGCTGGGCTGCGCCGTCGCAATGGTCGAGGCCGCGGGCGGCGCCGACCGGATCGCCGCGATCGGCATCACCAATCAGCGCGAGACGATCGTCTTCTGGGACAAGGCCACCGGCGAGCCGCTCGCGCCCGCCATCGTGTGGCAGGACCGGCGCAGCGCGGCGATCTGCCGCGAACTCAAGGAAGCGGGCGAGGAACCGGGCGTGCAGGCGCGCACCGGCCTGCTGCTCGATCCTTATTTCAGCGGAACCAAGATCGCCTGGGCGATGGCGAACTGGCCGCAGTTGCGCGAGGCCGGAGACCGGCTGGCGATCGGAACGGTCGAAAGCTGGCTGGTCTGGAAGCTGACGGCCAATGAGAAGCGGGGCGGCCTCCACATCACCGACGCGACCAACGCCTCGCGCACGCTGCTGATGGGCCTTGGCAGCGGCGGGTGGAGCGACGGCCTGATCGACCTGTTCGGCGCCCCCCGCGCCGCCCTGGCCGAGATCGTCGATTGCGCCGGGCGATTCGGCGAGACGACGCTGTTCGGCGGCCCCATCCCGATCTGCGGCATGGCGGGCGACCAGCAGGCGGCCACGATCGGACAAGCCTGTCTGTCACCCGGCGATACCAAGGCGACGTTCGGTACAGGCGCCTTCGTCCTCACCAATGCCGGCGAGCGCCAACCCGCGTCGAAGCACCGGCTGCTCTCGACCGTGCTTTGGCAGCTCGGCGGGCGGCGCACCTATGCGATCGAGGGATCGGTGTTCGTCGCGGGCAGCGTGGTGAAATGGCTGCGCGATTCGCTGGGGCTGATCGAAAGCGCAGGCGAGACCGAGGTGCTGGCACGATCGGTGCCGGACAATGGCGGCGTCTATTTCGTCCCCGCGCTCACCGGGCTGGGCGCACCCTGGTGGGAGCCCGAAGCGCGCGGCGCGATCAGCGGTCTCAGCCTCGCCAGCACCAGAGCGCATGTGGTCCGTGCGGCGCTGGAGGCGATGGCGCACCAGAGCCATGACCTCAAGGCCGCCTTCGCCGCCGACGGCGCCGACTGGTCGAGCCTGCGGATCGACGGGGGCATGGTCGCCAACGACTGGATCGCGCAGGATCTGGCCGATGTGCTCGATCTGACGGTCGAGCGGCCGGACTTCACCGAGACCACCGCGCTGGGTGCCGCGATGCTGGCAGGCGTCGGGTACGGACTCTTTGCCGGGCTGGACGAGGCCGCGGCGATGCGGGGCAAGGTGGAGCGATTTGCGCCGGGGATGAAGGTAGAGGCACGTGATGCGCGGCTGGCGGGCTGGAAGGCTGCGGTCGAGGGGGTGATGGCGTGATGCGAACCCAATTCATCGCCGGAATCGGTATTCGCCATGACGTCCGCGTAGGGGATGGCCGCGTATTTGTCCGCCCGCTGGCAGGCGACTTCGCGAGCAAGCATGTCTGCCGGGCCCCCGGGGCAAGCCCGGGGTGACGAAATCGGTCCATTCTGGACCGATAATGCCTAAGCCGCCGCTTCCTCCGCGAACAATCCCTTCAGGTCCTTCTTGAGGATCTTGCCATTGGCATTGCGCGGCAGCGTGTCCCTGGTGAAGCGGATCGCGACGGGCACCTTGAACGCCGCGAGGCGATCGCGGACCCATTGCTGCAGTTCCGCCTCGCTCGCCTGCTTGCCCGGCGCGAGGTGAACGACCGCCACCGGTTCCTCGCCCAGCGTACGGTGGGGAATGCCGATCAGCGCGGCATCGGTCACCGCAGGATGCGCGTAGAGCACGTCCTCGACCTCGGACGAGTAGATATTCTCGCCGCCGCGGATGATGATGTCCTTGGCGCGATCGACGATGAACAGGAAACCCTCCTCATCGACCCGCGCGAGGTCGCCGGTGCGCACCCAGCCGTCGCGGAAGCTTTCGGCGGTCTCCTCGGGCTTGTTCCAATAGCCCTTCACGATCATCGGCCCCTTGGCCCATAATTCGCCGACTTCGCCGATGGGCAGTTCATGCTCGCCCTCGGCATCCATGATCTTGAGCTCGGCCACCGGTACGGGCGGGCCGGCGCTGGTCGGGCGGTTGAGGTAATCCTCGGCCGAATGCTGCGTGACCGTCGCCATCGTCTCGGTCATCCCCCAGCCGTTTCCGGGCAGCGCGCCGAATTCGGTGTAGATGCGCTTGACCAGCTCGGGCGCCGAGGGCGCGCCGCCATAGGCGATCATCTCGAGGCTGGAGAGGTCGTATTTGGCTCGCGCGGGGTGCTCGAGCAGCTGCCAGGCGATCGTCGGCACGCCGCCGGTCAGATTGACCTTCTCGCGCTGGATGATCTCCATCGCCTGCTCGACATCCCATTTGCGCATGAAGATGGTGGTGTGGCCGGCGAAGACCGCACCCATCAGGCTCGCCGAACAGGCGGTGACATGGAACAGCGGGATCACCATGAGGCCGACGCGCGGCGTCGGATCGGGTGGCATCTCGCCGCGGCGCAGATAGGGACGCGCGCCGCAATAGCCGCTCGACAGGATATTGGTGATGAGGTTGCGGTGCGTGCCGAGCGCGCCCTTGGGGTGGCCGGTGGTGCCGCTGGTGTAGAAGATCGTCGCGTCGTCGTCGGGCACCAGCGAGGGTTCGGCGGGCAGCGGCGCGTCGGGCAGTTCCGCCCAGTCGCCGGGCTTGCCGATCAGGTCCTCCAGCTGCCGCACGCCCTCGCCCAGCGGACCGCGCGCGCGGCTGACGACGATGTGCTTGAGGTCGGGCAGCCCCGGCAGCGCATCGGCGAGCCGATCGTAGCGCTCGCCATCGGTGAACAGCACCACGCTGCCCGAGTCGCGCAGGCCGTAGTCGAGCTCGCCCGAGGTCCACCAGGCGTTGAGCGGCACGAGGATCGCACCGATGCTGACGGCGGCGAAGAACACCACCGGCCATTCGGGCAGGTTGCGCATCGCCAGCGCGACGCGGTCGCCCTTCCCCACCCCCATCTCGCGCAGCTGCGTCGCGAGCCGGGCGACGGCACGGAAATTGGCTTCGAAGCTGACGCGCTCATCCTCGTGGATGGTGAAGGTGCGGTCGCCATGCATCCGCGACGCCTGGATCAGCCAGGCCAGGCTGGGC
>FUFK010843512.1_pt1 | contig 10244 bp, 10 predicted proteins | sample 1021851 | NCBI WGS metagenome assembly FUFK01 (sample SAMEA51879418, study PRJEB19060) | metagenome
AAATGAACCAAGTCCCGCATACCTGAAAAAACCCCCGGATATCCCGGAGGCTGTTGACGGATGTACTGAAAAACGGCTGCGAAATGGTGTATTTACCAATCCGGCTTCTTTAATAGAGAACTTCCAAAACAAATTCATTCGATCGAAACAGCATTTCCAACGACTTTTCCTCAATCCTGACCCTGGCAATGAGTTCTTGCGGGTTGGCAAAGCATGCGGCATCCTCCGCGCCATATTGGCAAAAACAGCGGCCGTTTGGAGTATTCGTGATGGAGTAGCGCTTTTCTTTATACGTAAATTCCACTTCTCTGCCTTGGAACAAATCAAGCATAAATTGATCGTATGTATAAGCCATAAGCGCCTCCGCGAAGATTAGTGCCTTTTCATGTGGATGCTTGTTTTGTCATAAAAACAGCTTTTCGCTGCCGATTAAACTTGCTCTCGCGTCTCTTGCCCGCTTCGCCTGGTTGTTCACCTGCCGCTGCCTGTAACCAATCTCATCCAAACACGTACTTCATGGCGAAAGGAGCGCTCGGTATGTATGACTTTTTCTCTGTCGTGTTTGTCGTCATCTTTCTCCTTGCCTGGGGTGTAATCGTACAGGTCAGGTCGCTGCCGGGAAAATGGCTGTGTCTCGTTGTCATGCTGCTGTTTTTGTGGGGGCTGGCCGAGTTGCTGGACTATATGCATCCTTCGGCGCCGCACTACGAGTAGGCATCTTGTCTTACCAACTTGTTACGCGGTTACGCCCCTCTGATCCATCCCCTCGACATGCTGACCGTTTTTTAGGCTTGAAGACGGCATCACCTTTATTCCTTGTTCTTAGCAAAATACCCTTTTTCAAATACACACACGGTTTCAACCGGAAGACTTGTGTTCTCGAAGGCAAATTCGGCATAAACACCAAAGCCCAACGCTAATGAAATAAAACCCGTTCCGTTCGTTTGGATGTCAGGATCATATTGCCTGACAAACGTTTCTGCTTCCTCGTAAGGAATATTCATGAGGTTTTTTCCATGAAACATGACCGAAATCCGCTCCGAATAAAACTCCATAAAATGACATTTATTGGTATCATTTTTAAAATACACAAAACAACAACGGTAATCATCCATTTTGTCATATGTATCCGTACCATAATGGAACCTGCGCCCCGCACGAGGTTGAAAATTCAGCGCGGCCTGCACTTCGTCGGGAGTCATGCCAAGCAACAGCTCTCCCGCCCCTTTGTATGGGTCTATATGAAACTCTGTAGTTGCCGGATATTCTGTCCTATTTCTCGGAGGTGGGAGTCGTTGCTCCGAGTTGAATGGCGTTGGTTTCTCCAGATTGTATTTCTTTTTCAGCCGTTCTTTTACATCATCGGGAATCATCTGCACTCTCCCTGCTCTGGTTAATGTTCCCCCAATCGCTCCAGCCACTTTGCGAGTTGTTTCTTGGAGAACTGCATATCGTGGGCAGCGTGTGCTCCTTCTCGGCTTACCCACTTTTCCCCAATCTCCATGACGATGTCTATGGTCAATTCGTCTGTCTGCTGAAACAAGTCATCCTCATCTGCTCTCCAGCGCGACCAAAAAAGCCAGCACCATTCCGCTAGTTCCGCCGCGGTGTGCGAGTTTGCTTGGGCACATGATTGCTTTAGCAAGTGGAGCAGGCTTTCTTTCGTGTGCGGGTAGTCTTTCAAGGGGATCATCGTATGTTCACTTCCGTTTGTAAAATTGGGGGAGTTTGTTTGTTGAGCGCTCATAAATTGGTATAATTTACAATAAACGAAATCAATTCGATTTTCAATTTCAAGCAAAAGGCGGGCATTTTTTGTACTACTGGCGAAATCAGCGGGGCTACTTTTTGGCGCTGGTGTTGATGTTATCGCTTTACTTCACGGTTCAAATCGTCTGTTCATACAAAGGCATCTTTATTGACCAACATTTCGAGCTTTTTTTAACACTACTCGCAACAATGCTTTTGATCCGTCTCATCTTTTCCCCAAAAAGATAACATTCTTTGGCTTGATACACGTTCTTATGGTCCATGAAACAGCGCTTTTCTCTGATTAGGGGCGCACTCTGCCGACAAAAAAGAGGCGCAATCGCAGCCGCCTCGTTCGCTAGTTCACTATCGGATTTTTGACGCTCAGTAACAGCTTATCTTCTTTTCCAAAAACATCGATCGTCTGCACGTGCCCCTGGAGCACGGCTCCGTTTTCATTGACCATGCCCAAAAACGGATGCGTCAGCTGGTCAGCGATTTTCTTGCTTTCTTCTGATTCCGCCAATCCGGTGTAAAGGCCAAGCTTGTAAAAACCTTGCTCGCCCTTCGCGATCGCCAGTTTCAGCTCTTTTTGGTACCACGATGTCATCGAGAAATTTTCGTGATAGTCCTTTAGCATCACTTTTTCAAGCTCGGCCAATTTTTCAGCCTGAAGGACCGCGGACTCCTCCGCCCCCTTGGCCGGAACTGCCTTTTCCGTCGATTCATTCTGTCCACTCGGAGCAAAAAGCCCCAGCGCGATGGAAACAAATCCTACAGCCGCAATGATGTTCATTCTCTTAAAAATTCGTTTGGCTTCATTCTTTTGTTTCTGCGCGTCCTTCCTCATCCCGACAAAAGCCATGACAATGGCAACAACCACCGCGATAAACCCAATTGGCAAAAATAATACAAAAGACACGCTGTTCCCCCGTTTCCTCGTCGTTTTCCGGCGTCTTCTTCTATCGCTATCTGCATCGATTGTACCATTAACCTCTTGGTAATGAAATCGAAGCGCACAGCAAGAAGGCTTGGCCATCGTTAACAGTTCTTTTGGGGCTTTTTTTCTTTTTCAGCACTTCCATGCAAAAGCAAGTCGTAGACGCACCCAAATGTTATACTATTCACAATTCAACGAACAAAAGAAGCGCCACAAACCGCAAAAGGATGATTGGATTGAAAAAACTGCTGCTGTTCCTCTACGACTCATTCGCAGAATTTGAAGTAATTACATTAGTCACGGCACTCAAGAGAACCGACTACACGCTTGTTACTTTTTCGACCAAGCCGAAAGGAGAGGCTGTTACAGCCTTATCTACGCTATGTTACCTTCCTGCCCGATCCGTTCGAGATATCGATGTTGACGAATTTGCAGCCCTGGTTATTCCGGGCGGCGCCCCCCATCCGTTTCTGCACGACCCAAAATTGATACAAGTTATTCGGTCATTTTACGAACAAAACAAATTAATCGCAGCGATTTGTGGTGGGCCTTCCTTGCTCGGCGCAGCCGGCATTCTCAATGAAATTGCCTATACTGCCTCTATTGAACCGAGCGATCTGGAATACGAGCTCGTGATGAATTGGGAAAACAAGCGAAATGAACGGCTTGTCATCGATAAGAACGTGATTACAGCTACAGGCTCCAATTATCTTGATTTTGCAGAGGAAGTGTTGCGAAGGCTTGGCGGTGTAGAGCCTGAGGACAAAAATCCCTTGCAGTACTTTAGAGAGCCGTCGATGTCGTAGGTGCAAGTTGCTATCGATACTGCAATCGGTCAAGGAACCACTCATCATAGAAGCACTCTCAACCTCTTCTACTTTTCATTGTAGTTTAGGGGTTGAGAACACACGAGTAGTTTTGGTTCCAATAACACAGGCATATATAGATTGGTTAAATCGCCGAACAGATTTCCTTGTTTGTTTGAAATGAAGAACCGTCACACCAGCCCTGTCCACTCCCCAAAATGAAAAAAATCCGACTGTCCAACCGAAATCAACAGTAATCGCCAAATCCATTCCAGAAGGCACTCATAGCGGGAACTCAGGCTCAATAACCACCGATAATAAGTCCTCAAAACAAGACCCTGTTGTAAAAGAACGTATTGACAAAGATAAAGAAGCACATGGTGTTGTTGTGAAAGACCATAGAGATAAGGATAAAGATTTACATGGTTATACCAATACTAAACCGAAATCTAACAAAGACACCTATGACCCCTATGCCATATTTAAGCTGAAAGCACAGACTACGCTCCCCAATAAGAATCTAATCAAAATACTTAGCAATCAACCTTCTCAGCCTTCTATAACAAATTCTAAGTCTGAATACATAAAACAAGAGAAAAAGGTCTCAACAAATACTTTTGAAGGTCCTGTTGGAGAAATTGATTATATTTCATTTGGTGGAAGTGCAATTGCAGGCGGTGGTGGTGGTGCCGCAATCACAATTGACAAAAACGGAAAGGTATACATAGGAGGAAATATCGGGATTGGCTTTGACGTCGGATTCAGTGGTAAAGCTGGTTACATACCTGATGATATTAAACCAGAAGATTTCATCTCAGGAACTGCAATAAATGAAAGCATACAACTTGGACCAATTTCAGGAGGGCTCACTAAACCTTACAGTTCTACAGGTAGTTCTCCAACGGGACTCGAAGTTGGTGTAGCAGGAAAAGTACCAATTGGTGGCAGTATTACTTACGGAGGAACTAAAGAAATTCTCGATATTAAAAGGGACATTGTTGAGCCTGTTAAAGACATTGTTGAGGACGTAAAGGACCTATTTAGAGAAAAAAGATCAAGAGACCGAGAAGAAAAGGAGAGTAACGATAGAAATATTGTCGAAAGAGTAATTCGATCTATTTTTGGTTAATCAAATTAAATCATCAATAGTAGGAGTGTATATTTCTTGAATGACTCGCCTTGGATATTAATCGGACTTGTAATCCTTTCCACTATAGGTTTTTTCACTGCGTTCAGAACCAAGGACGTCCAAAAATTACGTTCTAGAATAATTGGATCAGCAAGCGATCCTCATAGCCAATTTGATTATTGGTTATTTAAAATCATTGGATTCTTGATGTTTGCTATTGGAGCACTCGTAATAATAGCGAGAATATTAAACCTACTTATTTAGTGTCCCCCTCTTCTGCTTGTATAGCAAATGCAAAGCATGCAGCTAGAAGATGAGGGCATCGTTAGAAGTCCCATTGGGGCTTCTTTTCTCTTAATTACTGCTAAGTGGGTTACTTGCTAGATCAGTGAATCCGCTCGGCATTTCTCATCTTGTGACGATGATGCAATAAGGCCCTATTCAGTTGCCTGATCCGCCCCTGACTTTGATTGTAATCGTCCGTCCATAAAATCATCTCGGCAACAATGTTGTTTAGACTTAACTAAGAAAAACTCTCTACCTTAGGCTCAAAAATTTCCATATTTTGTTTTACAAAAACTAACTCAGTGCTCTATATTTTTATTGGTTCCTATTATCTTTTTTTGAAAAATAAGGATGGTTCTTGTGCGTCTTGCAAAAGGGTATAACTCAATTTTAGTAAGTCTTGTACTGGCATTTTCTATCTTATTTCGGGACAAAACATTGCTTTAGCAGAAGATCAACAGCCTACTAAAGATCTTGTTCCAGCAATGACTGACTTCGATAAACCTGCTCCCATCGTCATTAGTGAAAGCGCCCATTATGGGTCTGGTGGACGTAATGATTATGGATGGAAAGCATTTGATGATTCTGTTGATTTTAATCACTTAGATTTTTGGTATGTTTATGCAACAACCCCCCCTGAAGGCGGCCATTTTCACGTTCTCTGAATCGGCTTGGCACTTTCGCTGTCTGCCCCTCCCGATTATCCAATCGTCAACTATCGTAAAACGACGTTGGAAGAGATATTGGTGAGAGATCCTTCATGATTGTTTCCACTTCCTGAGCACAAAGCGGTTTGATTTGACTGAAATACTTCTGTTTTGCGAGCGACATTACAGTTGTACAAATATGCGTATTAGTCACCGCTGGAACTAATGCACATCATCCATGCGGCAAAAATAAACACTCGCCCAGTCCACACAGCTGCAACAGTACATACGTATAGCAATGAGGCACCTCGTTTAAGGAAGGAGTGATTCGATGCCCATCGCGAATGACAACAGGCAACAGATTTTGCAGACATTCGGAAAAAGTCGTCCTTTTTTCGTCCCGAATGTCGGCCAGGCGGATTCCCGACTTCATTATTACGTAAAAGGAGCCGATTATGAAGCGTACTTCATGCCGGGAGAAGTTCTCCTGACGTTTCAAGAGAAGCCTGCCGGAGATTTTTCGCCCACAGCAGCCCTCGGCTCTATTTTTCCTCAATCCGTGGAGAAATGGAACAAGCAGGTACACGGAGTCCGGCTGTCTTTGGCTTTTTTGGACTCCAACCCGGCAGCAAAGCCGACAGGCCGCAAGCTCGCTACAAGGACAGTCAACTATTTGAAGGGCAACGATTCTTCCAAATGGCATACAAATATTCCTACGTATGAGCACGTCGTCTATCCGAAGCTGTGGCCGGGAATTGACCTCGTGTTTCACGGTGATAACGGCCGGATCAAATACGAATTTGTCGTTCAGCCCGGTGCGAAGGTGGCAGACATCCGTTTTTCCTATCGCGGAGCAAAATCGTTATCTCTGGATGAGCAGGGGAATCTCCTCATACACACCGAAATCGGGGAGCTTCGCGAAGCACGTCCGTTCAGTTACCAGCAGATCGGCGGGCGGAAGGCAAGCGTTGGCAGTTCCTTTTTGCTCGAACAGCAACTAGATGGCGCATCCGTCATCCGCTTTCAGATCGGAGCTGACTACGATCCGCATTACCCGCTCGTCATCGATCCTGAGCTTGAATACTCCACGTATTTGGGCGGAGGGAATTTCGAGATAGGCTTTGCGATCGCCGTCGATGCAGCAGGAAACGCCTACGTGACAGGCTCTACAAACACTCCCGAAACGGCTGCCGTTCCTTTTCCCGTCACTCCCGGGGCCTTTCAAACAACATTTGGCGGGACATCGGATGCATTCGTCGCGAAACTGAATCCCGCCGGAAACACTTTCCTGTACTCCACTTACCTTGGTGGAGGGGGAATCGACCAAGGTTCGGCGATCGCCGTCGACTCCTTGGGAAACGCCTACATCACAGGCAACACGAACAGCTCTCAAACAAATCCGGTTCCGTTTCCCATCACTCCAGGGGCCTTTCAAACGACTTTTGGCGGAGCGTTGGATGCATTCGTTACCAAACTGAACCCTGCGGGCAACGCTCTCGTTTACTCCACCTACCTTGGCGGGGATTCCATCGATTTCGGCTCGGGCATTACCGTCGACGCCGCCGGAAACGCCTACATCGTCGGCACTACGGCAACTTCTCAATTGGATTTCATACCTTTCCCCATTACTCCCGGCGCTTTTCAAACGTCGTTTGGAGGGAACACAGATGTGTTTGTCACCCAATTGAATGCCGCGGGCAACGCGCTCATCTACTCTACCTATCTGGGCGGAGGATCGTTCGATTACGGGGCCGCTATCGCCGTCGATTCCTTGGGAAACGCGTACGTCACGGGAAATACCTCTACCCCCGAGACCGATCCCGTTCCCTTTCCGATCACTCCGGGTTCCTTCCAAACGCTTTACGGGGGCGGCAGCTCTGACGCGTTTATTGCCAAACTGAACGCCACTGGCAGCACGCTTGTCTACTCTACCTACCTGGGCGGCGGGCAAAACGATGCAGGAGCAGCGATCGCGGTGGATACGGCAGGCAACGCATACGTGGCCGGAAGAACCGCTACCCCCCAGACCGATCCTGTCCCTTTTCCAATCACCCCGGGTGCCTTCCAGACGGTCTACGGAGGGGGTCTCTTAGATGCGTTTGTCACCAAGCTGAACGCGACAGGCAGCGCACTTGTGTTCTCTACCTATCTGGGCGGCAGTCAGGACGATCAGGCTTTCGGGATCGCGCTTGATTCCTTGCCAAACGTCTACGTGGCGGGTATCACCAACACACCTCAAACAGCACCCGTCCCTTTTCCGATCACACTGAATGCCTTTCAACGCAACTACGGGGGCGGCAGCCACGATGCATTTGTGACCAGCCTGAACACCGCAGGCAACGCTCTTCGCTATTCCACCTACTTGGGAGGGGGGCAAGACGACCAAGCTTTCGGCATCTCCGTAGATAGATCGGGAAACGCCTACGTGACCGGCATTACTTCCACTCCTGAAACAGACCCGGTTCCGTTTCCCATTACACCAGGGGCAGCACAGACTTTATTTGGAGGGAACCTGGACGCATTTATCGTCAAAATCATCGTGCCAGCTCCGCCGATCCCTATCAACGTCCTCGAAGTCTGCATCCGCGTCCCCAAAATATACGACTGGGTCTACACTGCGCTCTCGAGCCGAAACGAAGTACGGATTCCAGACGAGTGCCGCCCGCTGGTGGAGGCCGCAATCCTGGCCGGTCAGCGTATCGATATCCAATGTACAGCGCCGCTTGCTCCACCATCATCCGGACACGTCCAGCCACCGTGCTGTTCAAACGCTGCTTGCTCGATTATCGGCATCCGCCGCGACACCAGTCTCGTTTACGGAAACGCAGTGCGCATAGGCATCGTCCACTTTCTGCTTCGCTCCACGCAGTTAATCCGCGTATTTGCCGACGGCGCGCTGCTGTGCGAATTTTCGGCTCCTGCCCAGCTCGACAGCGAAATCGCGCTTTGTTTGCCCGAGCCTCTGAATGCCTCCAACATCCGCTGCCACATCGTCGCCAGCGAGTGTACGCCAAGCAGCCATGTACTGTTGGACGGCAGGGTCGTCATAGACATCGTCATCTGCATGCAGGTCCAGGTGGAAACGGATGTGAAGCTGGAAGTGCTCGCCAAGCTTTGCGCACCTCGTCCAAACTTGTTCCCGGTTCCCGTCCCGCTCCCATCGTTTCGTTGCCCGCCCATTGCATTCCCGCCGCAATGCCCGAGCCTGTTCCCGCAATGAGCAGCGATCGTCAAGCCGGGAGACGTGCGTATTTTGCAAAAAGGCAGCTGGCGCTTCGGACTTTTCATTCTCGTTCCAAGCTCGGCTGCCTTTTGTTTGCTGTCCGGATAGTCCCCTTTTAGTCAGTGATCGCCGCGCTCAAAATTTTGTATCGCAAGAAGCGCGAAATGGAAAACATCAAGAATCCATATTATGGTATAATTTTCGGTTAGCAGGAACAGTCTGGGATTACTCCCGACCTTCGCAACTGTTCAAGTTGTCCGTTCAAGTTATCCGAAGCTCCATCGCACGCAAAAATCAAATTGGTAATGGGTGACCGCTCAATGATAAAACAGCTCGCAGTTAAAATGCCTTTGGTCTACAAACTCAGAATCCTTCAGCTTCGTTTAAAGAGAACAACTCGCAATCTGTTTGTGAATTTTGCCAATGAGCGAATGGTTGAACACTTCCCTCATGTAGTCAAACGCCATCAATCGCTTTTAAGGAGAAAATTGGGTACATCCGATCCGATGTTACAGGAAAATAAAATTACCAATCTACGCATTGCCCTAAAATCCATGGACGGGATTGTTTTGAAGCCAGGTGAAACCTTTTCGTTTTGGCATTTAATCGGGAAACCGAAAGCGAGCAAAGGGTATATTGACGGATTGCTGTTATCGCAAGGTGAAGTGAAAACAGGTGTTGGGGGAGGTTTGTGTCAGTTAGCGAACTTGCTTTTTTGGCTTGCCTTGCATACACCGTTAGAAATCACCGAGAGACATCATCATAGTTTTGATCCGTTTCCAGACGAGCATAGGGTCTTGCCTTTTGGGAGTGGGGCAAGCGTATTTTTTAATTACGTGGATTTGCGTTTCTTTAATCCCACCAATAATCAGTTTCAATTTCACGTTTGGCTAACCGACCAACATCTAAAAGGAATTGTCTTTTGTGAAAACGAGTTGCCATTTTCCTACCATTTGGAAGAAAGAAATCATCAATTCCATCATATAGACGGGAAGAATTTTAGAGAGAACGAAATATGGAGGAGAGTCATTGATAAACGAAACGGGAATCTTCTGCATGAAGAATTGATGATTCACAATTATTCTGAAGTCAAATATGAAATATTTCGTTAGGAGATCCAAAGAACTACATCCTCTTTGATTTTCGCAACCTAACGATCTTTTTTCTCATGATGTTATATTCATCCCCCTTTCGGCCTCACTTTGCTGCTCCGGCGGAACAAATCTCATCGCGAACGGATTGTCTATCTGGAATGCCATCTCAACACACCAATCCTTCCATATGTTGCAAGAGATCAGACAGCATGGCGGTTCGCCACTGACTGTACCGCAAGGATGTTGTCGATTACAAAGACACGCGGCGCTTTTCTCGTGAGGCAGTACGCTTTCAGTCGGTCGTCTGAAATTTCGATGGGACGCAAAATTCGCTGTGTAGTGCGGCCGTCACTGCCAAGGTAAATAATCCG
>FUFK010043917.1_pt1 | contig 10243 bp, 17 predicted proteins | sample 1021851 | NCBI WGS metagenome assembly FUFK01 (sample SAMEA51879418, study PRJEB19060) | metagenome
TTCTAAAAAACAAAGGTATTTTTATTTAAAAAATAATTTAGAAAAAAAATATAGATTTGAAAGAATTATTTTTCAGCTGCAAGATAATAATAAATTAGGTATTGTAGTTCATTCAAAAGATATAGAGTTCATTAATTCTTGTTTAAATGCAAAAGATGAAGAAGTTTTTAAACAAAAATTAATTACAAATTTCAATAAACTTTTTGAAGATAATTCTGTGGTAAATAAACTAACTTTTGATGAAAAAATCTCTATTATGAAGTGGAGAGCTTCACAACCTTCGGGCATTGCCGTCCCATTATCTTTACAAGTTAGTAGAAAATATAGAATTGGATTCTGCGGAGACTGGTTTGAAGGTGATGGATTTGGTAGAATTGAAGGCTCAATTTTAAGTGCTTTAACATTAGAGAAAAAAATTAATGATTTAATTAAATAATTTCTTCAGAATGTGATTAATATCAGTTTTTTTTTCAATAATGAATTTATTTTTACTATTTTTTAAGTTATTAGGTTTGTATTTTTGGTAATAAATTTCCCATGATTTTAAGAAATCAATTTCAGCTTGTTTTTTATCCTTCCCCCTTTCTTTTATATCTCTTTGGACAACTCTTTTCTTGCATTCATTTTTTTTAGTTTTTAGTTCTAAAAAATAATAATCTTGATTATTTAAACTGTTGGTGAATTCTTTGGCAAAAATACCTTCAACAATTAAAAAACTAATATTATTAGTTTCGTTTAAGATATTTTGAATTGTTTTTTTTTCGAAATTATAATAACGATCACGGATTGAAATTCCATTCTTATAAATAAAATCAAAATCTTTTTTTAATAGTTTTTTATTCAAACTAATATTTCTATCAAAAAAACCTCCTACAAATTTTGATAGTAATTTACTTATTAAACCTGTCTTATAGTAATTGTCAGTACTCAAAACAATACCATTTTTATTTTTTTTAATTATTTGATTTGATAAAGTTGTTTTACCGCTTCCAGAAGGCCCACTTATAAATATAATCTTCATTTTTATGAACTGCTCTTTATTAAGATTTTAACTTTACTAATAATAAATACTTTAACTTTTTGAAGTACATTTTTTCATTTTTATAGTTATTTGAGTAATATTAAATACCTTGCAGTGGCTCGTAAGCTTGCATAAATATTAAATTTGTGTCTTTATATAATTGTAAATAAATTTTTTCTATTCAATTAGCTATTTTTTTGTTATTAATTCCCCTTGGATTTGATAATATATCAAATTGAAGAGCTAATTTTATTACTTATATGTTGCAATGATTTCTAAATTTCTAAGCAAACTAAAATCAATTCTATTTAAAAGTGCAGTACCTCCTGAAACTCCTTTAAAGAAAGAAAAAAAAGCAGCTAAGTCTGCAAAAGCTTCAAAACCCAAAACTAAACCCAAAACCAAAACCAAGACGGTTAATTCTAAGAAAAATATTGAAACTTTAACCACACTTCCTGGTGTAGGAGCAAAAAGCGCAAAAGCTTTGTATGAGGCTGGATTTAAAACAACAAAGTCAGTAATTGATGCTGATGAAAAAGATCTACTCGCTGTATCAGGAGTTGGAATAAATCTTGTTAAGAAGCTTAAAAAGCTTAAATAGTTAAATTTTCTATTTTTAAACCTTTCTAAAATTAATAATATTAAAGGTTTGCAAAAACTTTATATGATTAGCAGATCATCTTCTTCTTGCTTTTCTTCTCTGCTGCAATTTTCTTTTGTATTTTTCAATTGGGGTTTCGTGATGCCTAAGTCTCTTTAGATCAGCAAATATTCCCGATTTAGATACTTGTCTCTTAAATCTTCTTAGGGCTGACTCAATACCCTCGTTCTCTCCTACTGTAACTTGTGTCAAAATTTTCTAAATAAATAATATTCTAGCACCTCAATAGATATATTTAAACTTAAAACTTTTATTTTAGAATTGATGTTTTATTTGGCTAATTTTTTGCCCACTCNANAAATCTTTTTTTATTACTTTTTATNTCTTGTAATGATTCAAAATAATATTTTTCCCAATTATCNTTAGGCAGNCCAAGAAATAACATAAGNTTTAATGGGTATTGATNGCTATCAGNACAATTTCTAAAATCATCCCTGAATAAAAAGATTTCCTTTTTTAAAGCAATTGCGATACCCAATTCAATCATTACNCCTTCATCTGGAGGATTTCCATTAACAATCGCAAAAATACAATCACATTCTTTTAAATCATNGAAATTACTACTTGCAACTTCATATGCCCATTGACTTCCTTTTTGTATTAATGTTTTTGCTCTCTCAAAAGGTTCAAATACTTCTATATTTAAATCATTGAAGATTTCAATAAATTCATTTAAAAGTGTTTTAGTTTGTTTTGAAAATCCATATGGATTTGCCAAATATAGTTTCTTACTCAACTTAAACCTCTTTTTTTTAAGTACTCTTCACGGTCACTTTTTGAATTTAAAGTATTTTCCCAAGGAAAAACAATCCATTGGTTTTCTTGAGATATAAATACTGTATTCCACCATGTAGGTTTGATTTTACTAAATAATACAAAAAACATTGCTCCTTCAATATCCTTAAAGGTCGTTAATGTAAGACCAGTTTCATAAACATCATCTACTATTAGTGAATTTTTTAGTGGTTCTGAAATTAATTCAATTTTTAATTTATGGCTTAATGCTACAGCAAGACATAATCCACCACGAGGAACTCCATATATTCCAGAAAAATCCTTAAACCTACATTTATTAGCTATTTGTTCTACGCTCTTATCAAATTCGCCCCAAGTAAAATAACTTATCATCTTAATTTTCGTTTTTTTCTTTTGTAATAGCGTAATTTGAAGCAATCACGCTTAAAAGTGCTACCACTTGCTCATTTGGACAATTAGTATTTTTCTTTAAATTTTCACATTCATTTATTATCTTGGCGTATGTATCCTCTACAATTCCATTCATTTGATCAATATTAAAAGAATATGGTTTATTCATTTTTTAATTAATAGTTATTTTATTTTTACTTAAATATCCAACGAAGTAAATATTTTTAGTATTAAAAAGATAAAATTATTCCCACATGGGATCATTTAATTTGTCAATTCTAAGTGAAGAAGGAACATAAGAATGTAAATTTTCAATTTTTATAGCCCATTTTTTTGAGTTACCCTTTAAACTCTCGCTTTCAATAAGGTTCGTTAGAGGAATCCTTTTTCTAACTTTAAGAAGACCTAGACAAGCTTCCCAGGCTTCTTGATTTTTATAAATATCTAACCAAAAATCAAAAATATTTTCCAANATTTCTAAAGGGAGATCAAATGAAATTCCCACTGAAGGACTTCCAATTATATAATTTTTGTTTCTTAGTTCATTTAATAAATTATTCAAGTTTAAATTAATAGCTAAAAGAATATCTTTTGCTGATTCATTCCCTATTAATTCTTTTCTATGGCAATCTAATAGATTTTTATCCTCAAGGATATTTTCATCGCAATTTTTTATTCCCACTATCCAAAAACCTTCCCCATTATTTACTCCACTAGCAAGAAATAGATATTGAGGTGAATTCTCCAAGCTTTCTAATCATTTTTTCCATTTTTAACATTTTTTGCATGATATGAAAATAATTTTGTAGTGCTATTAACAATATAAACTCCTCGTAAAAAAAATTTAAATGTTAAAATATAATTTTAGAAAAATGTTTGATTTAAAAGAGCTAAAACTTATGTTTTTAGATCCTACTGATTTGATTATTAGTAATATAAATAAATACCTTATTAGTAACAAAACAATTAAATTTATTTTTTCTTAGGGAACAATTTTCCTATCCTCTCCTTTTGCAAGAACTCCTTTTTGGTTCTTATTTTTTTATCTTCTAGTGATTCTTTATTAGTACTTACTGCGTAAATAATATAGAAAATCATACCAGTAAATATTAATCCCAGAAAAATAATTAATATTCCTATAGGTTCACTGGGGCTTAAAATTTTAAGATCTAAAGCTGTATTTAGGAAAATTATCATCAATTATGTAATTCCTTTAAGAAATTTATGGAAATCTAATTGATTTCTTCGTATCCAAAAAATGTTGTATTGTCTGAGTTTTTATATCCACTAGCTGCTTCCTGTGGGTTCTGACTGTCAATTTTCCTTGCTTTAGCATGAATCATATTGAAAGGAAAAATTACAGCTCCTACGAAAAAATGAAGGATTAAAAAGTCTGAAGGTAGACCATTTGTCCAGTCAGGAAAAAATAGCAATGTCATCAATGATTCGTACATATTAGTAGTCAAATAAACCTCTGACTATTATTGCTGAACTTATCGCAATACTTTTAATTTTTAATAAATTGAAATTTAATTTGCTGTTAATAATCATCAGATTTGATTGTAAAGACAATAAGAAAAAACTAATGTATTATTTAAAGTGATTTATAAATATCTATTGTTAAAATTTATTATTTGTTTTCTTTTTTTTATAGTTTATTTATTAAAACCTTCAATAGGTTTAGCTTTTGATACGTCAGATCCTAGTGTTAGTTTGCTGCAAAATAGNATCTCTAATAATTTCTCNAGGAAGTATTGCACCGCTATTNANAATGGTTTTTCTAAAGATGAAGCAATGAAATCAGCGATTGTAAAAACNGAAAANATTATATCTTTTTCTTATAATCCNCAGAAAAAATGGATTGAGAAAAGTGACTTGGCTAATCAAATTTCATTGCAAGTAGTAAATGATTGTGGACGGTCAATTGGATTGATTGGAAAGGATGGAGTTAATTATTTTAAATCATATTTTCTTGAAATTTATGAAAAAACGACTCCTGACAAAAATTTTTCTAGATAGATTAGGTTAATGAATAATATTTCAGACAAATTAGTAATGACAATCATATTGATTACTATTCTTNTTGTATTTGGATTGATTTTTTCAGTAAAGTCGCCAGAGAGAAAGGTTNTAGATTCNCCAATAATGTGGAAAGATGACTACTCTAATATTTCGCTTTTCAGGAGCAATAANATAAATTCAGAAATAAAAAGATTAATTTAAANAAAAATTCANTACTTACCAGAATGGCAAGATCCTATTCAAACATATATAAATATTATTTCGAATCTCAATCAATTTGTCATTTCATTTTTAATTTAAGTAGTTCAAAAGAACTGACGCNAGTTTNAAATCNTCATTAAACCATGCNCGTATCGCCATAGCTCTTCGAGGNTCATAAAAATTTTGTTTTCTGTACCAACTAAGAACTTCTAAATCTGATTTCTTCCCATTACATGACAAACAACATGGTACGCAATTACTTGCACTGCTTATACCGCCTTTTGACATTGGATGAATGTGATCGAGCGATTCTGATGGTTTGCCGCAATAAATACATTTATTTCTAGTAAGTTTATGGAGTGACTCCCTCCAACTTTTGTTACTTATTTTGGGACATAGTTGATCAAGGTAAATTGCATCTTGTCTATGCATAATATTCTTGATGTTTTTTTGATGATAACAATTTTTATTAAACTATGATTGAAATTGTGGGATGAGAATTTTAAATTTATGCGTTTCTTTCAAAATAAGTACATTTATAATAATTTGATTTAAATTTAATGCTTTATTTATTAACAACGTTAGTAAATAGTTCTGATTATTCTTTTTTAAAGAGTATTGCTATTTTCCTGATATCCTTTTTTTCGAATACGTTCTCAGCCATTTCTGGAGGTGGTGCAGGTTTACTACAATTACCAGCGCTTATTTTATCTGGTATACCTTATTATCAGGCTTTAGCCAGTCATAAATTAGCAACAGTAGCACTAGGATTAGGCGGTTCATTAAGAAATTGCAAATCTCTAAAAAATGATTTTTATATAGCTTTGCAAATTTTAATTTTTGGTTTGCCTGGAGTACTTTTTGGTGCTTCTATTGTTGAATACATATCAGAAAAGTATTTATATTTGTTATTAGCAATAATTTCAATATCATTAGCCTTCTATTCATTTTTTAAATCAGATTTGGGATTATCAGCCGGAAATAATAAAATTAAATTAATTCATAAAATTAGATTTTTAATTCTTATTTTCCTAATAGGAATCTTGAATGGTTCTATTTCTTCAGGAACTGGATTGCTAGTGACAATACTTTTAATAAAAACATTTCGGATGGATTTTCTTAGTGCTATAAGTTTGACATTCTTTACTGTTGGCATTTTTTGGAATTTATCTGGGGCAATTTTTTTGAGTAAAATAGGATCAGTTCCTNCAAATATATTATTATTATTATTAATTGGTTCATTTACAGGGGGATATTTTGGAGCTCATTTATCAAAATTAAAAGGAAATAAATTAATTAAAAAAACCTTTACTATCGTTTGTCTTTTTGTTGGTATTAGTTTATTTATTAAATCAATAATGAGTTTTATATAGATTAATTAATTGTTAATAAAAATATTTTTATGGCCAAAAAATGCAATAAAAAGATGGTAATGAAAAAAAAAATTAATTCATTATCCCCTTACTTGATATCTTATTTATAATGAGACGTATTAAATAATACTTTATTTTAATAACTTTAAAAAAAGAGTATAAAAAAAGGCCTCACATTAGTGGGGCCGGATGATGGGGAACCTTATTTCTAAACCAATTTCTTAAAAATTGCAAGCCCCTATCTGTAGTGCAAAAATGATACCTACGACACACTACAGATAGTGCCAAGCTAATCCTAAAATATTTAAGTCTTAGAATTATGAGATTATTTTATTAATTTAAACTTCATAATTAAGATACTTTTTTCTAGATTGAAAATGTTTTAAGTAATTAAACTTGTTAAAAATGTCATGCATTGTATTATTCATAATGACTCCGTTAGTTAAAAAGCTTTAATGATTGAATTAACATTACTAACACTTTTAAACTATGTTGGAGATAATTTTTGTGAATATAGAAATTTAGGCCATGACAATTATAAATCTTTACTTCTTTCTTATAGTGATGCAAGTAATAAATTTGGTCCATTAGAAGTCAAAAGTGTTATTGAAAAATCAGAAAATTTTAAAATTACAGCTGTCGCTATTGCTGCAATTAAGTGCCCTCAGCATATAGTTAAATGAAGTTTGAATTAAAAACTGAAAATGATACTTACTTCAAGTCTTTTTCAAAATTCTTTGGAGTTTTTATTGTTCTGGCTTTAATAATAATATTATGCGATAGTGCACTAAAATTAGGGGTTATTTCAAGGCATTATCAAATTGAATATAAATGTAGGCTTTTAGCTGTTAAAAAATCACCATTTATTTTTAAGAAATTATCGAAGATTTCTAATCTAAAAAGTAAGCAAGGAATTTGGGAATTTTGTAGAGACTTTGTTAAATAATAATTAGCTTGAAGCTGATGAATAAAATTTTAATGCAAACAACCAGAATTTTCTAGAAGTAAAAAGAAATACAAATGCTACCAAAACTTCAAGCAATATTTTCCATAATTGAGAAATGCCAAGGAAAACTTCAGAAGGTATTGTTGTTATAAATGCAATAGGAATAAATACACTAAAAAATATCCTTAGTGAAAATGAAAACGAATTCAAAGGAAACCTTCCAATGTAAAGAAACGATCTCAATACTTCTGTAGCATTCCACGTTTTAACAAACCAAATAGTAGTTGTAGAAATAAAGAACCATAAACTATATAAAATACAAATTGAGCATATTATCGTAATTAGACTTAAAGTTAGAAAATTTAAATTTAAAATTACTTGGTTAATTCTGATGCAGTATAACAATAAGCAAAAACCAAGTAATATCTCTAAAAAACCAGAAGGGCATATTTTTTTTGAGGAGATAAAAAATTGACTATCAATAGGTTTTAAAAGTACGAAATCTAGGGTACCTTCTCTTATGTGTTTAACAATTTCTGAAAGATTTGGATTGAACCACGTATTAGTTATTCCATTCAAAATCGTATAAATCCCTTGAATTATTAGTGCTTGTTCAAATGCCCACCCCCCGATACTTGAATTGCTTTGAAAGAAAATAGATAATAAAAAAATACTGCCTAATAAACTTAAAATTGCAGTAATTAAATCAATTAATATATTTGCTTTATATTCAAATTCAGAGGCAAGAGAAGTATGTAGAAATTTTTTATAAACTTTAAAATATTTTGTTATTTTCATGATCCCATAGCAGTATATTTTTTTGTTCCTTCAGACCATATTTTCTTAAATAATGGAAAAAGTAAAAGGATCCAAATAATTTGCATAGAAAAGCCTCCACTAATATTTGTAGTGTTACCAGAGAGTAAGTTTGCAGGGAAATCGATTAGATATGGAAAGGGGGTAAAATAAATCCAAGATTTAACATATTCGGGAAATGAAACTACAGGCGCTAGAAGACCAGAGAGAAATAAGGTTGGTATAAATAACAATTTTTCTATTGATGATGCTTTTTCTGTCCAGAAACAAAGACATGCAACTATAGATTGAATTAAAAATTGAATTAAAAAGGATAAGAAAGTCGATATTGTCGCTAAAAATAAAATCCCAATATTTGGAATCCATAAACTTTCAGGATTAAAAATAAAGAAGAAAAATGCGATTATCAAGGCAAAAGGAAATCTAGTTATTTGTTCAGCAATATGTTGCGCAAAATATCTAAAAAATGGATTTAAAGGTTGGATTAGATAAGGAGATAATCTACCCATAATAGAGTCTTCTTCAAAGCTAAATACAACCCACACTACAGAAAATTGTCTTACAAAAAAAGCACACAAGAAATATCTAGAAAGCATAATATCATTAATTTTTATGGACTCGTTAAGATTATTGCTTGTCCATATATTTAACATGAAAAAAGGAATAATTCCTGAAATCGCCCATAATGCAATCTCTACCCTATATTCCAGCATATTTGAATATTGGACCTTCAATAAGGTGAATATTTTATGATTAATTAAATTAGATTTCATAATCCTTTTTAACTAAAATCTTTCCGATAATTTCATCTATGGGCGGCTCATTTATATAAAAGTCTTCAATATCAAAATTATTAAGGATGTTTTTTAGTGAAGAAGTAATAGATTTATTTTCAACGTTTATTGTGATTTCATTCTTAATTTTATTTTTGACAGTAAAACCTGATTTTTCTAATTTTATTGCATCTTCTTCTGAGCGACAAACTATTAATATTTCTTTAACAGGAGAAAGTTTTTTTAATAAAAGGTCTAGTTTGCCATCATATGAGATAGATCCTTCATGCACACATATAACCCTCTTGCATAGAGATGTAATATCTTTCATGTAATGACTGGTTAGACATATAGTGGCATTAGTTTCCTGATTATATTTTTGAAGAAATTTTCTTAAATTTCTCTGTGCATTTATATCTAAACCAAGTGTTGGTTCATCTAAAAAGAGAATATTTGGCTCATGTATCAAGGCAGCAAGTAATTCTGATTTCATACGCTGTCCTAGCGATAGTTTTCTAACTGGTATGAATAACTCTCCATCAATTTCAAGCATATCTGATAATTTTTTTATTCTTCTTTTTGCTTCGAACTTATTTAAGTCATATATTGATGCATTCAAATAAAATGATTCAATTGGTGGAAGATCCCAAATTAGTTGCTGTTTTTGCCCCATTATTAAGGTGATATTCTTTAAGAAATTGTCATTTCTTCTGAATGGTAAGTGGCCTGAAACTAAGATTGAACCTTTGCTTGGATAAATTAAGCCACAAAGCATTTTTAAAATTGTTGTTTTCCCAGCTCCATTAGCACCAAGAAAACCTACTATTTCTCCTTCTTTGATTTCAAAAGATATATCTTTTATAACCTTTAAAGTTTTTGTTTGTCTTCTAAAAAAATGTTTAATTGTTCCTTTTACTCCTGGCTCTTTGGATGAAATATCAAATGACTTAGATAACCTTCTGACATCGATAATATTTTTTTTCATTTCAAATTTAAATTTTTTAAACTATTTTTTGGATCCCTCTTTATCTTAAGGAAATTTTTAAAGATTTAAAAAATATCTTTAAAAGAAAAAGCCAGCCATAGAAAAAAGTTTATTGGATTAAGTAATTCGCTGATCTTACTTTTATTTTCATAGCTTATTCCTTCTAAAATATCTAATATCAGACTGGGTTCCTTTTTTATGACATTCGGTATTTTTATAACATCACCATTTTCGTCAAGTAGATCAATTTCATCTTCAAAAAACCATTGCTCCTTTCCATTAGATAATTTCAAGACAAC
>FUFK010049811.1_pt2 | contig 10243 bp, 9 predicted proteins | sample 1021851 | NCBI WGS metagenome assembly FUFK01 (sample SAMEA51879418, study PRJEB19060) | metagenome
AGTTGGTACAGGAGCAGCNGANGCAACNATNACATCAAGTGGNGCACACAATTTAATATTAGATACTAATAGTGGTACAAACTCAGGTGTAATTACTATTGTAGATGGTGCNAANGGTAANATTACTATNACACCAAATGGTTCAGGAAACATTGTTCTTGATGGATTNACTTTTCCAAANGCTGATGGATCAGCAGACACATTCTTAAAAACAAACGGATCAGGCACTTTATCTTTTGCAGAAGTATCTGGTGGTACTTCATGGCAAGCTGTAAAAACTTCTAACTTTACTGCAGCTGCAGGTGAAGGATATTTNATAAANACAACTAGTGGNGCAATTACAATGACACTACCTNNNTCACCAACAATTGGNGATGANATAGCTTTCATAGATTACGCAGGAACATTTGATACAAATAATTTAACAGTAGGAAGAAACTCAGAGAAAATTAATGGGTCAGCAGCAGATCTAACTGTTGCTACAGAAAGAGCAGCGAATACACTCGTGTATACAGATGGAACACAAGGCTGGTTGCTGAAGAATAATTAAGGAGGTTGAATGACAACCTATAGAGAAATCAGAGGCCAACTAATCAGAAAGGTCAGTGAAGATCCAACTAATCCTGTTGAAGGACAAATTTGGTATAATACTAATACTGGAACTTTAAAAGGATTACCTGCTATAACAGCATGGGCTAGTGCTGCAAATATGACTAACGGTAGAGCTAGTTTAGCTGGTGCAGGCACACAATCAGCAGGAATGGTATTTGGAGGTGCTGGTGTTAGTGCTAAAACTGAAGAATACAATGGATCTGAATTTTCTTCTGGTGGAGATATGAATACCGCTAGACAAGCATTAGGTGGTGCAGGAACTCAAACTGCTGGTTTAGGATTTGGTGGATATACAAGCACATTAGTAGCTATTACTGAAGAATACAATGGAAGTAGTTGGTCAGAGTCTGGAGACTTATCAACAGCTAGACAATATGTTGCAGGAGCTGGAACACAAACCGCAGGATTAGCTTTTGGTGGTAAAGCAGCACCAGCAAAAACAACTTCAACTGAAGAATACAATGGGACTTCTTGGACATCAGGAGGAGCTTTAAATACAGCAAGAGCTTATTTAGCAGGGTGTGGAACACAAACATCTGCTTTAGCTTTTGGAGGATCTGCAACAACAACTACAGGAATTACAGAGGCATACGATGGAACGTCTTGGACTGAGNNNGGAGATTTAAATACAGNTAGATTATCTCTAGCTGGAGCAGGTGAAAGTAATNNATCTGCAATAGCTTTTGGAGGTAGTCCTAGTAATAAAAATGAAACAGAATTATTTGATGGAACAACATGGTCTGAGACTGCTAATTTAGCTACAGGTAGAGCATATTTAGCAGGCTTTGGAACAGCGAGTGCATCTGTTGCAGCTAGTGGAGGAAGTAATGTAGTAACAGCTGAAGAATTTAATAGATCANTANATGTAATATTAGNTGGTGCTTGGGCAAGTGCTAANAATTCTAATACATTATCAGAAGGGCCTGCATCTTTTGGAACNAAAGCAGGACTAGTTGCTGTTGGTGGTTATGGACCATCAGGACCTAGTAATGCACATTCTGATGCCGTAGAAGAGTATGATGGAACTAATTGGACAACTGCAACCGCATATCCTACAACTGTTTATGCTGGACAAGGGGGTGGTACTTTAACTGCTGGAATAATATCAGGTGGTAATCAAAGTGGTTCTACTTATTTAACTAATTCTACTACTTATAATGGTTCTTCTTGGACAGCAGCACCTACATTAAATTTAGCAAGAGATGGAACAGCATCAAGTTTAGGAACACAAACTGCCGCTTTACACTGTGGTGGTTATGATAGTTCTAGTCCTTTAGCTGGTCAAACTGAAACAGAAGAATATAATGGTAGCTCATGGTCAGAATCAGGTGATTTATCGACAGGTAGAACAAGAGGGGGCACTGCAGGAACTCAAACAGCTGCACTCTATTTTTGTGGTGAAACAACAAACACAGGTCCAATTCCTAGTAGAGTGCCTAACACAACTGAGGAATATAATGGAACTTCTTGGACAGCGGGTGGGACAGTACCAGGACGTTTTACAAGATTAAATGGTTCAGGAACTCAAAACAATGCTTATAGAGTAGGTGGATCTGATGGTACAGCTGTTGTAGCTACAACAGATTTTTATAATGGAACTTCTTGGGCTTCAAGTGATAATTTAATTTCTGCTCAAAATTGGGCTAATTCTGGTGGATCAGGTTTTAGTGATTCTATCATAGGAAGAGGTAGAGGATCATCTACATATACTAATGTTACACAAGAATATTCAAGACCTTCAGGAACAAAAACAAACGTTAAAAATATAACATCGAGTACATAATATGTCAGACTATAAAAGTATACTTGGAAAACCTATAAAGCTTGTATCAGCCAATTTAGATAATGCTCAAGCTGAAGGACAGGTTTGGTACAATAGCACAACTGGAGAATTTAAAGATCTTCCACTTGTTAAAGCTTGGTCTAGTAGTGGTAATATGGGAACTGCTAGATATTTAATAGGTAGTTGCGGATCACAAACTGCAGCCCTTGGTTTTGGTGGATACAGTGGATCTAATAAGAATAGCACTGAAGAATATTTTGGATTTAGTTGGTTTACTACTGCTAATTTAAATACAGCTAGATGGGGTATGGCAGGAGCAGGAAGTCAATCAGCAGCTTTAGCTGCTGGTGGATTTGTTTCTGCAGCATCAGCTCTAACTGAAGAATATAATGGAACTGCTTGGTCTGAACAAAATGATATGCCTACAGCAATGAGAGATACTACAGGAGCTGGAACGCAAACAGCAGCTGTTACTTGTGGTGGTAATCCTCCATCTCCAGGTTTATCAGGCGCTACTCAAGAATATGATGGAACTAATTGGACAACAAGTCCAGGGAGTATGAGTGTTGCAAGATCAACTGCAACAGCTTTTGGACTTCAAACTGCTGCAATAGTAGCTGGAGGTAATGAACCAGGAATAAATAGTGCAGAACAATATGATGGAACTAATTGGACATCAATAAGTAATTTAAATTCACCTGCTTATTCACTTGCATCTGCAGCAAATGGAACAACTTCAAGCGGTATAACTTTTGGAGGTGCTTCACCAGCAGGGACAGGACTTACACAAACTGAAGAATGGAATGGAACTAGTTGGACAATTTCTTCTGGATCTTTAGCAGCTGGAAAATGGAAATTAGGTGGCGGAGGAACTGCTTCAGCAGGATTAAAATTTGGAGGAGGTCCACCACCTTCTGGAAACGTAGCAACCGAAGAATACAACTCGAGTCTNACTGCAATTACAGCAGCAGCTTGGTCTAGTGGTGGAACTATTCCAATTAGTGTTCATAGTTCAGGCTCTGCAACTAATGGACCACAAAATGCAAATTTAATGTTTGGTGGATATACAGCACCTGGAAGAGTTGATACAGTTAATGAATATAATGGTTCTTCTTGGACTTCTGGAAACACTACACCATCTGTATATGCAGACGGTCAACAAGGTGGAACGCAAACAGCAGCTTTTGGTGCTGGAGGTTATCAACCTTCAAGAACAAATGCTACCATAGAATATGATGGAACCAACTGGAGCGCTGGTGGTGCACTAGCTCACCCTCTAAGTCAAGGAGGTGGTTGTGGAACATTGACTGCTGGTTTATGTTTTGGTGGAGAAGGAGCTCCTTCTCCTGTAGGACACAACTCAACACAAGAATATAATGGGTCTAGTTGGACAACTGTTAATAACATGGCCTCTCCTATTAAAGGAGATCCAACAGCTTTTGGAATTCAAACAGCAGCTATTCAAAATAGTGGAACNAACCCTGCTTCTTCAGAAGGAGCGATGCCTACTAGTCCAACAAATTTTGTACGTACAAGTCAATCATATGATGGTACAACTTGGACTGCAGTAGCCTCTTCATCAATGGGTGGAAGAAATTGTGCTGGTTTTGGAACGCAAAGCGATGGTGTTAGTGCTGGAGGTGAAGCGGCACCTGCAACTGCTGGTTTATATAGAACAGAACAATGGGATGGAACAGGATGGACAAACGTAGCAAACTTATCAACTAATTCACAACACGCAGCACCTGGTGGTGATGCACCTGCTGGATTATACATGGGTGGTACAGGAGCTCCTGGACTCGTAAATACAACACAAGAATTTACTAAATCAACAACAGCATTAAATATTAAAACAATAAGTACCAGTTGATAATGAATACAATTAAGTATATAACAATAATATAAGAAGGAGTAAACTATGGCACACTTTATATACGGAGTCGCTACAAATACTGGAAAAGGATTTTTCACTGCAAATGACAGACAAAAATTCTTTCTTAGAGGTTACCCTGCAGACGTCTGGATGATTGGCAACAATGTCGATGGCGCTATGTGGTTAGCTGAAAAGAACGGTGTTGAAAAGACTAAAGCCGAAGCTCAAGCTTTGATTAACGCTGAAATTCAAGCTGCACAAGCTGAGTACGATGCTTTATCTGATGAAGAAAAAGCTCAAAGACCAGGCGGTAGACCATCAGATATAACTCTCCCATAAAGGAATTTATAAATGGCTGACTACGAGAGTATACATGGCACACGAGTAAAATATTTAACTTCTGACCCGACGTTAGATTCGTCGTATGAAGGACAGGTGTGGTATAACTCGACTACAGGTGTAAACAAAGCATTAGTACAGATTAAAGCAACATCCTCTGGTGGTAATTTAAATACAGCTAGATTTGGAGGAGCTGCATCTGTTTCTGGATCGCAATCATCAGGACTATATTTTGGTGGTGCAACAAACGTGCCCGGTACTTCTATTTCAGCCAATACAGAAGAATATAGTGGTTTTGCTTGGNCAGAAGAAGGTAATTTAAATACCTCAAGATATTATTTAGCAGGTTTTGGAACACAGACTGCGGCAGTTGCAGCGGGAGGATTTAACACTGCAAATAAATCAGAAGTTGAAGAATATAATGGAACTGCTTGGAGTGAAGTTACTGATATACCCGCAGCTGCTAGATCTCAAGGAGCAGCTGGTCCTCAAACAGCAGGTTTAATTTTTGGAGCAGCAAATAGCCCTCAAGTTAAAACCTTTGAATACGACGGAACTAATTGGACTGCAGGTGGAGATTTAAATACAGGTAGAAAATATATGGCTGGTGCAGGAACTCAAACCGCAGCTTTAGCTACAGGTGGAAGTTTTGGACTTCCTGTGCAATCAGATGATACTGAAGAATATGATGGATCAACTTGGACTTCGGTAAATAATTATAATACTGCTAGACGTGCTTTAATAGGTTTTGGAACTCAAACATCTTCAGCAATAGGTGGAGGAACAAATGGTTCAAGTAATCAAGCTGGTATAGAAGAATATGATGGAACTAATTGGACAACTTCTCCAGCAACACTTTCAACAGCAAGAAGATATTTAGGTGGATTTGGAACTAGTTTAAATGCTGGTGTTTTTTGTGCAGGAAAAAATGGAACTGTTTCCAATAACACTGAAGAATACAACTCGAACATTAATGCTCTTACAGCTGCAGCATGGTCTAGTGGTGGTGCTTTAGGGACTGGTAGATATGGCTTACAAGGTGCTGGTACAACACCTGCTGGATTAGGTTTTGGAGGATATGAAGTTAGTGGTGGTTACAAAGGTGAAACAGAAGAGTATAATGGATCCTCTTGGTCAGAAGATGGTGACATGAATACTGCTAGAGGTTACATGGTTGGGTTTGGAACTCAAGCAGCAGCATTAGCATCAGGTGGTAATGATGGTAGTCCTCCAGGTAAAACTTCTGCTACAGAAGAATATAATGGATCATCTTGGTCAGAAGTAAACAATGGTAATGATCAAGTAAAAGGCGCAGGCTGTGGAACACAAACTGCAGGTTTGACTTTTGGAGGTCAACCTGGAGCTAGAACTGATACTGCTGAATATGATGGAACTAATTGGACAACAGGTGGTGCTTTAAATACTGGAAGAACTACATTAAGCGGAGGTGGAACTCAAACTGCAGGAATGGCTATGTGTGGTAAAACACCTCCAAACGTCAGAACTGCACACTATGAAGAATATAATGGTTCATCTTGGACTGCAGGTCCTAGTTTAGCGATTCTTAGATTTGAAACTTATGTTAGTAATGTGGGAACACAAACTGCAGGTCTTATGTTTGGAGGAACAATTTCTGAACCTCCTCTTGTTCTTGGAAATGCAACAGAACAATACAATGGAACAAGTTGGTCAAGTGTTGCTAATTTATCAACTGCAAGAACTAAAGATGGAGGAACTGGTACTCAAACAGCTGGCTTATCTTTTGGTGGTCAAACTTCTCCAGGTAATGATCAAACTACTACAGAAGAGTTTGTAACTGGATCAGAAACAATTACAGCTTCGACATTGACAACTAGTTAATAAAGTATATATTAACTAACGAAAGGATTATTATGACAGAAAAAAGAAACATACATGCGTTAATAGAAAAAGAAGCACCAAGCTTAAATAACTTATTAGATCCAGAAGATGTAAAAGAGTTTAAGGCGATGACGTCCGAGCTTCGTGATACATGGACCAAGAAACAAGTATTTAGAACAGAGACAGAAATGAGAATGTCTGTGTTACAAGATGCGAAGTATCCAACAAAGGCTGCAAAGTATTGGCAGTGTGTTAGAGAACAAAACGTATTTTTAGAAAACTTAATGAGTTTATCATTTGATTGCAGAAGACAAGAAGCAAAAATAAAATGGTTAGAGAAAAAGATTGAGACAGAAAAAGACGAATACAAACTAACTAAATATCAAATAGATTTAGATGAAGCTAGATATGGTCTTGCTAATATGCAATTAGTAGCTAGAGATAGAATGAGAGAAATTAAATTATGGTCAACTCTTAAAAAAGAATTTGACGATGGATCGTTTGATACTCAAGATGTAAATAGACATCAACTAGATTCTTATCATTTAATTATGAAGAATAAAGCAGANACCTTGACTCAAGGATCAAGTCAACCTGAAGTATTTAATGTATTAGGTCAGCTACAAACAATTGAAAGAGTTAAAAAATCTGGTGAAATGATTTACAACAAGAAAGAACAATTAACGAATGGACTTGGAGCCAAAGAAAAATAAACAATTATTTTTTTTAGTTGCTCTTCCTAGATCTGGTAATACTTTGTTTGCAAGTATTATGAATCAGAATCCTGAAATAGCGGCTACACCTAACTCTATAACATTAGAAATAATGAAAGATTTATTTTTGTTAAAAAATACTGATGTGTTTTTAAATTATCCAGATCATAAGTCTTTAGATAATNTTTTAGATTCTGTGTATGATANTTATTACAAAGATTGGCCACAAAGAATAATTATAGACAGAGGTCCAGTGATGACACCTGCTAATTTTCAATTAGTAAAAAAACATTTTAAACAACCATTTAAGTGTATTGTGATACTTAGAGATTTAATGGATGTGTTGGCATCTTATATGCAGTGGTACACAGAAAACTCTGATGCGTTTCCTAATAGATTTAACTTAAATAGTGATGAAGAAAAATTAAGTATGATTATGAACAAAGATGGTGCAGTTGCAAAAGATTTAGAAGCAATAAAAAATGCATACAATTATCCTGATATTTGTCATTTTGTAAAATACGATGACATAGTTTTAAATCCAGAACAAGAGTTTAGAAAAATATATAAGTTCCTTGGTGAACCTTATTTTGATCATAGGTTTAATAATGTAGATCAAGTTAATGTAAATGGTTTATCCTATGATGACAGAATAGTTGGTAGCAACATGCATAAACTATTTGATGGTCCTGTTAGAAAAGTATATAACCCTTACATAGAAAAAATTCCAGAAAGGATTAAACAAAAATATGAACACATCAGATTTTAATTTTGTATTTTTAGGTCAGTCAGTATTAAGGTATCAGGTGCCATTAGATGTGTTTAATATAATTAATCATATTTATGAATCTAACTTTCAAAATCTCAGACCTGCTAATGCACAACTAGTTGGTAAAATACAAAACGAACATAGTTTATATTATGATGGTGAAGATCAATCTAAAATGCAAAGACATAATCTATTACCACAAAATATATTGCAGTGGTTTAATGAAAAATTTAATCATTATTTAAATTGGAATAAAATAAAAGATTACAGATTGCATATGAATTCGGTATGGGTAAATCAAATGAAAGCACATGAATACAATCCAGTGCATGTTCATCAAGGCACATTGTTTACAGGTTTATCTAGTGTTATGATTTTAAAACTACCAGAGTCTTATGGTGTAGAATATTCATCAGCACATCAACCACAGAATGGAAGACTACAAATACTAGGATCATCTAGTGGTCAATTTGCAAATGTAGATTATCAACCCAATACCCAAGAACGAGATTTTTATATCTTTCCTTATGACATGAGACACTGTGTGTATCCATTTAATGGACCAGGTATGAGAAGAACTTTAGCTGCAAATTGTGATGTAGATTATAATCCAATTAAAAATAGAGGAGTAAGTTAATGTACGAGAACATACATATAAGTGAACCTAAATGGAAGAGTTGGATCATACAAACGACAACACCATTATTTACACCAGATCAGTGTAGACAGATTATAGAATGTGGGAGAAGGCAACCACCACAACAAGCAAAAGTTGGTATGGGTAAACCTGGTGGTGGAACAGACACTAAGAAAAGAGTAACTACAATATCTTGGATACCGTTTAAAGAAATGGAACCTATGTATCATGATCTTTATAAGTTTATACAAAAAGCAAATGAAAATCATTTTGGTTTTGGTGANATACAAGTAACAGAAAATGCACAGTTTACAGAATATCCTGAAGGTGGTTTCTATGATTGGCATATGGATTGTGATGTAAATATGGAACACGAACCGCCTGTTAGAAAAATATCTATGACTTTATTATTAAATGATCCATCAGAGTTTGAAGGNGGNGATTTAGAATTAATGGCACCNGGTAAATTTGCANAANTNAAACAAGGTCATGCTATTTGTTTTGCATCTTTTTTAAATCACAGAGTTAATCCTGTGAAACGAGGAGTTAGACAATCTCTTGTTGTTTGGTTTGGAGGTAAACCTTTTAGATGATTAAAGAACAATTTTTTCCAACAACTATATATGGTAAGGACGTAAAATTAGATAATCAATTATTTACTAATGAAATTGTTGAATGGTCCAAAAAAGATTCTGGTGTGAAAAAAACAAATGTTAATGGTTGGCACTCTACGACTGAAATGCATAAGATGCCTGTATTTAAACCATTAGTTAATGAACTATTTTTGATGATGAACGATATATGGAAAGAAGAATGGCTAGATAGAGAACCAATGTTAGGTAATATGTGGGCTAACATAAATCCACCTGGAGGATATAACAGACCACATGTTCACCCAAATAGTTTATTTAGTGGTGTATATTATGTAAAAGGTAATAAAGAATCAGGAACCCTTTCAATGAATGATCCAAGACCAGGCGTGCAAACTGTGATGCCTTCAAGAAAACCAGGTAAACCACCAAAACATTTATGGAGAGAAGTTCATTTAGATCCTGTTCCAGGTAGAATTATAATATTTCCCGCATGGTTATGGCATTGTGTTGAACCTAATAAGACAAATGATATAAGGATATCAGTTTCATTTAATTTTGTACAACATGGCTTTTAATAAATATCAAGTAATCAAAGGTGCGCTTAACTATGAGTTAGCTAATTTTATATTTAATTATTTTTTACTTAAACGTGATGCAGTTAAATTTATGTATGATAATAATATAATCTATGACAATGGTATGCTTGGAACATGGACTGATCATCAAATTCCAAACACATACAGTCACTATGCAGACCATGTAATGGAGACGCTATTAGTCAAGATGTTACCAGTCATGGCTAAAGAAACAGGGCTTAATTTAGTGCCTACATATTCATACGCTAGAATATATAAAAAAGGAGATATATTAAGACGTCATAAAGATAGACCCTCTTGTGAGATATCTACCACTCTTAATTTGGGTGGAGATCCATGGCCTATATTTATCGATGGTACAGGGGCTGACAGCGTCATAGACGAGTATAAACAGATACATAAACCCAATGCTCCAGAAGGCACGAAAGTCTTGCTTGATGTAGGGGATATGCTAGTATATAGTGGTTG
>FUFK010064077.1_pt1 | contig 10243 bp, 10 predicted proteins | sample 1021851 | NCBI WGS metagenome assembly FUFK01 (sample SAMEA51879418, study PRJEB19060) | metagenome
GCAACCGTTGAGCGTGCACGGGATTTCTCCTCGACAATTAAACTCTCTACGCCGGGTAGAATCGTTGTCCGTCGGGCTGCTCGAATCCTGTTTGTCATGGCATAAATCGGGATTCTCGGACGGTGTGCGGCCATCAAACGAGCAGCGTTACCGTGCTCAGTACCAACAATCAGGTGCTTTGCGCTCGTTTCTCGAGCGATTTCTATGGCTGCGCCAGCGATGACCCGTGTTGAAACATAAGCTGCAAGGGCCGGAGGATCGGGCAATCCTTTGGTCGATTGTTCGACGGTTTCAGCGATTCTCGCCATGGTCTCCACGGCTTTCACAGGGTGTTGACCATTAGCCGTCTCTCCGGAAAGCATGACTGCGCTTACATGTTGCCGAATAGCGGTTGCAACATCGGTCACCTCTGCACGAGTTGGACGTGCATGATTTACCATGCTCTCCAGCATTTGAGTGGCAACAACAACCGGGGTGCCACGCTCGAGACATGCTGAGACAATTCGTTCCTGGGCAGCAGGAACTTCTTCCAGAGGGATTTCAACCCCAAGGTCGCCACGAGCAACCATGACGATGTCAGCCGACTCAACGATTGCAGTCAAATCTTCGAGTGCAGCGGGGTGTTCAATCTTCGCAACGATCCACGTGTGAACTCCAGCCGCCCGAATCCGCTCCTTTGCAGGGAGCAAATCATCTGCACTTCGGACATAGGATACGGCAACAAAATCCACGTTCTGTGAGAGTGCATGATCGAGACAGTCCAAGTCGTGCGGGCCAACAGCCGGCAATTTCACGAGAGTTCGAGGGACGTTGATTCCCTTACGCTCGGTTAGAATGCCGCCGTCTTCTACACGACAACGGACAATTTCACCTTCAAAATCAGGCGCTGAAAGTACCTCAAGACGGATTAAACCATCGGAGAGGAGGACAGGGTCTCCTTTCTGCAAGTCTTTGGACAAGCCACTCCACTCAACGGGCAACGTCTTGACCATTTCTCCAAGAATGGTCGTACTTTGCGGAGGCAGACCTTTTGCAAATCCACAATGAAGGTCAACAAGTTCACCACGCGATAGTTCTACTTCACCATCAAATCGTCCTAGTCGTAGTTTAGGCCCAGGTAGATCCGCGAGCAAACCGATGTGCATACCGGTTTGAGACTCAGCATCTCGGATGTTCTGAATCGTCTGTTCCTTTCCCTCAAAATCGCCATGCGAATAGTTGAGTCGTGCAATGTTCATGCCCGCTTGCATCATTTCTGAAAGGGTTTCAACGTTGTCGCTCGCTGGCCCTATGGTTGCAATTATTCGAGACCGCATTTGCTTCGCCTTGATTCCCTACGCATGGACATAATCAATAGTCCTTCCATAGAATACGGTTCTTGCAGTTAACATTCAGAACACTGAAAAAGTCATCAAGAACGAGCGAAGAATCAAACCCTTGATGCGCTCAAGGCTTCTTTGAGGGGAACATTGTGGATGATAAGAAAGACCAACTTCTTCGCAAGGAAGCGCTTGATTATCATGAGAAATCACCTCGAGGGAAAATCAAAGTCGTACCAACAAAACCTCATGCAACAGCCCACGAACTATCGCTCGCGTACTCGCCTGGTGTTGCTTACCCTTGCTTGGAGATTGCAGAGCGTCCAGAAGATGCTTATCGTTACACATCGAAGGGTAATCTCGTAGCGGTAATCTCCAATGGGACGGCCGTTCTTGGCCTTGGAAACATTGGAGCATTGGCAAGCAAACCGGTCATGGAAGGAAAGGGGCTTTTGCTCAAAACATTTGCAGATATTGATGTGTTTGACATTGAAATTGATGTCGATGATCCTGAGGAATTTATTCAAACAGTTGTCAACATTTCCAAGACATTTGGAGGAATTAATCTCGAGGATATCAAAGCCCCAGAATGCTTTGAAATCGAACGTAGGATAGCAGAGGCAACAGATATTCCGGTCATGCATGACGACCAACATGGCACCGCAATTATTTCTGGAGCAGCGTTGTTGAATGCCGTAGAATTACAAGGCAAAGAATTGAACAACGTATCTGTAGTTGTTGTCGGTGCTGGAGCCTCTGCGTTTGCCTGTGCTGAGCATTATGTTGCCCTCGGTGTAGAGCGCTCGAACATCAAGATGGTGGACTCGCAAGGCATCATCACCAAAGCGAGACTCGACCGCGGTGAATTGAATGTGTACAAAGCAAAGTTTGCAGCTGAATGCCCAGATGGGCAATTGGTTGATGCAATGAAAGGAGCAGATGTTCTGCTCGGGCTATCGAAAGGTGGACTTGTAACTCAAGAGATGGTTGCAGCAATGGCAGACAAACCCATTATCTTCGCACTGGCAAATCCAACACCTGAAATCATGCCGGAAGAAATCCTTNAGATTCGANACGACGCCATCATCGCCACAGGACGCTCAGATTATCCGAATCAAGTCAACAATGTACTTGGATTCCCGTATATTTTCCGNGGGGCGCTTGACGTACGTGCTCGCGATATTACTCAAAACATGAAAATGGCGGCGACGCGTTCGCTTGCGGAGCTTGCTAAACAACCGGTTCCAGACTACATCTCAGCAGCATATGATGGGGCTACGATGGAGTACGGGCCAGAGTACATCATCCCGAAACCATTTGATCGACGGGTCTTGATTTGGGAGGCTTCGGCTGTCGCCCAAGCAGCCGTTGAGGAAGGTGTTGCTTCTGTTCCTTCTGAGGAGTTCTCACTGCAAACGTATCGCGAGAATCTTGAAGCTCGATTGGGTATGACGTACTCGATTATGCGCAGCATTATCAATCAAGTTCGCCGCCGTAACAAACGCATTGTTTTCCCCGAAGGCGACAATGAGAAAGTAATTCGCGCTGCAGCCCAACTGGCCGAGCAGAAAATCTGCAAACCGATCTTGCTTGGCCCAGTTGACCGAATCGCTCGGATGATGGAAGAAATGCATTTCAATTTCGATTATGAATCCTACGACCCGCGCTTTGATGAGCGGAGAAAAGGCGCTTACACCGATGCATTGTTCAAGCGAAGAAAGCGAAAAGGCGTAACGAGAGTTGACGCTGCCCGCCTCCTCAAAAGTCGTCCCTATTTTGCAAGTCAGATGGTTGAATCCGGTGACGCTGATGGTTTCGTCGGAGGAGTAAGTCGGAATTACAGCGACGTACTCCGCCCAGTCTTGGAAACGATTGGAGCCTCGAATGATGCACATTGCCTCATCGGATGTTACATGGTCACAATCAAAGGCAAGATTCTCTTCCTTGCCGATGCAACTGTGAATGTCTATCCAGACAGCAGAACTCTTGCAGAAATAGCAGTTCAAACTGCGAAGGTGGCTCGTAGATTTGGTGTCGATCCGAAAGTCGCTATGCTTTCGTTCTCCAATTTTGGAAGCACTCGGGCTCAACGAAGTGACCGGATTGAAGAAGCCGTTGAGATGGCCCGCGTCCTTGATCCAACGTTGGTAATCGATGGACCAATGCAGGCGGACACAGCCTTGGATTCAAACGTGCAGCAAGAATATCCTTTCATGGAGTTCACGGGTGCTGCAAACGTTCTGGTTCTTCCGAATCTCGCCGCTGCAAACATTGTCTATAAGATGCTTGAACAACTTGCTGACGCAGAAATGACAGGACCAATCCTTGAAGGAATGCAACACCCAGTTCAATTGGTTGCTCGCCAAGATGGCGTTCGTCACATCGTTAATATGGCTGCAATTTGCGTTGCAGATGCAATGCGTAAGGACTCTTACTGGGAGACATTGGCCAACAATCCATCCGACTCTTGAACACCATCTTCGTATGGTATTGAAGGTCGACGTGGACGCCAAATGGCACCAGTAACAAATCCAGCAACAAGTCCTCCGAACAAGAGATTGGCCCAACCGTCAAGGGCATACGATCCGAAACCACGCAGAACTGGAATGAGGAACGAAGGGATGATTCCAAGCAATGTTGTCCAGATGATTTCAGTACGGAGGTTGCCGAGGACATCAGCACTCATTGGAACACGACGCGCAGGTTCGACTCGAGGCGGAGAGAGGACGAGTCGTACCACAGTGTTTGGAAGCGGGCGGTCGACTGGAATATTTGATGTTGCATGCGTTCCTGTTTTCCGAGGATGCATTTCAACTGCAAGTCGATGATGCTGGAGTGGGCCATCGGTTTCAACGGGGCGTGGTCGCCCATCCATCATTCCCCCACGGTGGCTCGTTGCAGCAGCATCGCTGAGAATTTCGACAACACCAGGTTCAAGTTCAATGTTGGAAAAGGCGTGGCTCCACTCAGGAAACGATGGTAATCGTGCTTCCAATGATTGTTCCCTTTCCATCGATTCGAGGGTTGATTGAACCGTCGCCTGCAGAGATTCAATCTCATTGATTGTGAGGCCAGTCATCGGTTCATCAGCACCTTCTGGTGCATCTGACTCTCCCAGAAGCATTGCAACTTGACCACGCGTTAATGGATGTTGAAGGATGTAAAAGGAGGGCAATCGGACCTCATATCGAGGCCGCTGACTTGCGTAAATCCAACCTCCACGATCGCTTCCAAGCCATGAACTACCCGAGGTGATGGAGATGAATTCCAAACCATTGAGATTGATGCTTTCCACAAAATCACTTCAGCTGCTGTTCCATCAATCTGTACCACTTCATACCCATCTCGTGTTCTTCGAGGAGTTTGAACTGCTTGAATGGAGAAATCGAGCGCATGTAGCCAAAGGCAGCAAAATCAACGAGGTTAGGCTTCTCTCCTCCGAAGTAGGATTGTCCGTCGAAGGAAGCGGTGTACTCCGTCAGCAAATCGTGCCAGAGTTTCTTCGGCGTTCGTCCATCTTTCTTGACCCGTTTTCGAGCAATGATGCCCCACATGATGGGGAAACCTGCCCATGCGTAGAGCCTTCTGGAGATGAATCCAAACTTTTCCAATTTTGATACACGTCGGGTTGTGCTCAGAGCAGCCCCAAGCGAACCGTAGAGAATGGGTATCGTGGCTCGTTTCCAGGCTTCATCAACATGGGCGAGCATTGTATCGTATCGATCGCTACCCTGTTCGCTTGAAAGCGTCGACTTGTTGTATTTCTCATCAATGTACTTCATGATCGGGGTCGAATCAACGACAACTTCACCGTCACCGTCGGTGAANACAGGAACCTTGTTCCACCCATCTGTAAACGAGAGTTCCTTCTTGGTACGCATTGCATTCACTTGGACTTCTTTGACATCCAGTCCAAGATGCTCGATGAGTCCACGTACCTTCCACGAGAACGGACACGTTTGCAACACGTGCAACGTTGCTTGGCTCATAGTTAGTTCCACCTGAGGGCCCTTCTTCAATCCTCGTCAAGGTCTTGGTCAGGACGCCAACCAGGTTTCCAAAACTCTTCGTTGTCCAACCATTCCATCCATTCATCGTCTGCGCAGGAGAGTAAGCGAAAGGCTCGACTTTCAAGCCCTTCCCTGTTGTACTCGGGCAGCGTACCTTCAGCGTAGGCTTGATGCCAATTGACTTGCATTTGACGGATTTCTCGGCGGGCTCCTTCTGGATTATCAAAATTCATCTCGCAGACGTCTCGAAGTTCGGAGAGCCACTGCCGTGTGTCTTTGCGAAGAGGATCATCGATTCGGTGCCTGGTTGAGGATTTCTTACCGAACGGCCACCAACCCATGAGGTCTGTTTTCGCACCTACGTTTTCATCTTTCGCATGAAGATGAAAAACAAGAAGGCATACGACCAACCATGGGACGAATCCACCTTCATCTCCACGGTAAGTTGAAAGATTCATCTCTCAAAGCCCTTGCAGAATCCTATCAAGCACGGTTGCAGAACGCTGGAATCAGCGTGCATGTCCACAACGATGCATTGCCAAAGTATCTTTCAAAACTTCAATCATTGAACGGGCAATTGCTCCTTCTTGATGAACGGGGCGTAACCTTCACCTCGGTTGATTTTTCCAAGAAGGTTCAGTCTTGGACGCTTCAGGCATCCGACACACATGTTGCGATTGGTCCTGCGGAAGGCTGGAGTAACCTCGGACAACACCTGCCTCGAATCTCGCTCTCTGAAATGACGTTCCCACATGAGTTTGCTGCAGTGTTGTTCCTTGAGCAATTGTACAGGGCATTTCAAATTATCAAAGGAACATCGTATCACAAGGCTTGAGCGAATCCTAATCAACAGAAAGATGGAGCAATGACCATGGCGGTCCCATTCAGCGATGAGGCAAGTCTGCGATGGGTTCTCATCGCGTTCGAGTTTTTCATCGGACTGGCTCTTGTCTACAACAGCAAGAATCAACCGTTCCCTCGACCAAGTGCTCGCTTTGGCTGGCTTGTTCTTACGCTTGCAACTCTGGTTTTGATTGGTCAAGCAGCACCAAAGCCGATGACCATTTTTGCACATTTCGTCATGCTGTCCGGACTCGGCGGATTTGGTTTGGTTGCAGGCGTTTACCAACTTGCGCAAACCCAACGAGACGTTTTGGTTGCGCCCTACTCAGGAATGATGTTCTGTGTTGGTGTGGTCGGTCTCATGGTTTCAACCTGGGATGAACTTTCAACAGTTGAACAATGGGCAGGATTCCTCACCATCGTTGTATTGGGCGGTGGTGAAACGTGGCTCATTTTCCGTGGTTTGCTGATCGGCAAACTTCCAAGGGCTTGGTCTCAAGCAGGGATGGTCGCACTCATGCAAGGTCGATTGACGGGACGAAATGGAGCCATCGAATGTTTCGAAAAGGGGTGGGATGCGGATGAAGAGCACCTGAATCCTATGGCATACATCGCTTTGCACCGAATACACATCTTCCTCGGCCAAGATGAGGAAGCTCAGAACTGGAAGACGTATCTCGACCGGGAGGGAGGAGAGTCTGCAGTTGCTCGAGAATACATACAAGCGATACACGATGCACTGGTCGACTTAGATTCACAGGCTGCNGAACGGCTCCCCGTTCTTGAGAACGAAGAGTCCGAATAGNAACTCTTTTTCCGGAATCTTTCAAAATCTACGCAAAAACGAGATAATTTAAAGAACATAGACGTCGATTTATGTACATGAACAAGCAAATTCCAGTCAAAGTATTCCTCTGGATGGTGATGAGTTGGTCTGCTGCAAACCTCTTTGCTCAAGCAATCTACATGGGGTTCAATGGTGTTCCTTTTGACGGCATTGCAATGATCGACTCCCTCGGCAGATGGTACTATTTGCTTGTCATCGTCGAAGTTGTGGTTTGGATGTACGTTGCCCTTTATTTTGGTAAACGAATCTTGTCGAAGATGAACCCACCGACGCAAATTCAAGTTAACCATTGAAATCGATGTCATGCATTGAATACATGCGATGAGATTAAGTGGTGCCACGAAGAACATGCCCACATGTTCAATCTTGACAGAGAACCACTGTTTTCTGGACAACCCATGCTTTTGGAAGATTTGAACGAGGAAGAAGTCCAGCGTTTGGATGTCGAAAAACTGAGTGTCCTCAGCATTGATCAGGTCCGCGAAACACTTCCTGATGTCGAACGCCAACTGTCAACACTCCAAGCGATTGTTGACGAAGCGCATGATATGACGGAAGAAATTGAAATTCTCCTTGAATCCTTACCACCAGAACATCCTCACGTTGTTGAGATGTCAGAATTGCTCGGCGGACTTGTTGCACATTGGCAACAAACCGTTGCGAAAATCGAACGTCATGGTGCACGCGTAGCAGGACTCGATCCGGGCCGAATCGAATGGCATGGCGTCGTCGACAATCATCTGATGCTCTATTCTTGGACATGTGGTGAATCCGATATTGAGTGGTACTACGGTCTTGATGAAGGCTTCTCGTCCCGAAAACCACTCATAGAAGCATAACTTCCCAACAACATAGGGGAGCAGCACATGGTTCGAATCGACCGAGTTCACACTGGTGGCGGAGACAAAGGCGAATCGTCCCTTGTCGATGGCAGTCGTCGTCTCAAATCCGATGTGCGATTTTCCGTCGTCGGGGACTGCGACGAGTTGAATTCAATTATCGGTCTTGTACGCATGGAGTGTTCACGACTACCANTGCATCANCAGGATGGTGGAGACAGGAAAAATGCTGGACGTGTTCATTTCATCTGCGATACTGCTCTGTCACGCATTCAACATGAATTGTTTGATCTCGGTGCAGAATTGGCATGTCCACCAGAAAATCTTCCCGATTACATGGTCCTCATCAATGAAAACCAAGCCGACACCTTGGTTTCTGACATGGATGCATGGCTGACGCAAACAGAGCCACTCACGTCGTTTATTCTCCCTGCTGGCGGCCCACCTCAAGCTGTGCTTCACCATGCTCGCACGGTCGCTCGCCGCTTGGAGAGAGGCATTGTCAAATTGCGTGAACATGAGGGCAAGCAATCGGTGCGTCCGCTGGTTCTCACGTACGTCAATCGTCTTTCTGACTGGCTTTTTGTCTTGAGCCGATGGATTACTGCCGTTCTTGGAGAAGAGGAAATGCTCTGGCAACCACTTGGAAAGCGAGGAAAGGAAGATGGGATTGCAAACTCTATTTTGAGGCAGGCAGAACACGATGCTGATTTTGACAACATCTAATTTGTTGATTTCGCCTTGTCCCATGCTTTGCGTACAACACCACGGGTTTCGTCGTGTGTCAACTGTGAAAGCGCTTGTTCCCAATCCAACCACAGGTGGTCGCGATGTTCGTGCGAGAGCGTAACATCAAGGGTATCTGTTTCTGCTAAAAACCAGAAGACTTGTTTCTCTCGCTTTCGCCCTTTGTGTCGGTAGGTGTATGCTGTACGCTCGACAAAGTCTTGGTCGAACTTCAGTTCAGTGATTCCAGTTTCCTCTGCTAATTCTCGACGAACAGTTGCAACATGATCGATGTCCGTGTCCTCGACGTGACCTTTTGGTAAATCCCAATGACCTTGCGGGTATTGCAACAGCAGAATGCTGTCGATGTTGACCAAAACAACGCCGCAAGAAGTCTCCATCTCATCCCCTCTGATTGGCCCTGTTTGGGTTATCGTTTGATATCTTCGCGTCTTGTATCTGCCCAATAGGTTCAATATACGTCGAATTTGAGGTCCTGAATATGACAAGTGCGTCTTCGTTTCCGGACGTCCATCGAATCGTTGCCGATTCGGATATGGATGGAATGTGCGCCGCGGTTGTATTGAAGAAAGCCTACCCTGATGCAGAGGTTCACTTTGCTCATGCAGCTCTCATTCGCTCAGGTATCATCGATTATCTCATCGATGAGCATACTGTTACAGTCGACCTTCCATTTCACCCGAACAGCGGTTGGTATCTTGATCATCANTTAACGAACAAACCAACNGAAAAAGANCANGANGTTTTCACTTCAAAGGGNGGNNTNGTNCACTGGGATCACGCTCCTTCAGCAGCCCGCCTTGCCTTCGAATTGTTTCGAAAGCAGTACGCATTCCCACATCTTGAAACAATTATGCCACTTGTTGATGACCTCGATTCTGGTGGTATTTCCCTCGAAACATTTCGTGAGGATGGGCTATTGCTGCAGTTGTCTCGAACGTTGAGTTACAACGATGCAGAGTACATGCATCATTTGCTCAATCTCTTCCTTACATGCACTTCCATGGAACAAATATACAACGACAAAGTTGTCGAAGAACGCATGGAATATGCTCGAACATCGCGCAAGGAACTGATGGCTTTGGTTCAAGAAAAAACCACGATTGTGAATCGTTTGGCGATATGTCGTCTTGAGGACACAGGTCATCGTTCGAATGGGTATCTCATCACTGCCCATGCTGGCGAAGATGCAGATGCTTGTTGCATCATTCATGGTTACTCAGATGGTGAAATTGGAAACAAAACACGCCCCCCTCTCTCCGCGAGTTTCTATGCAAATTCATTCCTCCCTCAAGGACAAAATCGCTACGACCTTTCTCGATTAGCAACGGAATTTGATCAGCATGGAGGTGGCCATGCAAATGCATGTGGTTGNCGTATCCAACCTCCTGGAATTGAATCAAATCTCAAGCGATGGATGGAGATGTGGAACAATCGTGATGTTGATCTCAAGTATCAACATTAGATGACTTGGAATGTGTAGATTAGCCCAAGGAATGAGTGAATCATCACCAAGGCCATCATCGATTGCATGGGAGGGGAGATCGACTTCGAGTCCGTGGAAGGCACGGGGACCAAGTTTTTCTTCACCCTGGACTTTGCGCGAGCCAGGGAGGCGAGCGTCGACGGCGGCGACGA
>FUFK010066667.1_pt1 | contig 10238 bp, 12 predicted proteins | sample 1021851 | NCBI WGS metagenome assembly FUFK01 (sample SAMEA51879418, study PRJEB19060) | metagenome
TGGCTTTCTGTGTCTGTTCGATCAAAATTTTCTTGCCATTTGGTAATTGTTGATACACAGTTTCTCCACCATCCGGCGACACATAGATGGGTGCAGGTATCTTCCTTCTCTTGATTCTTTTCATTAGTAGTGTTCTCTGTGATCGGCCCCAGGATGTGCATACCGCATGCCTCCCTTAGGATCGGCGTCTCCATCATGTCTTGGAATGAAATGGATATGTGGCCAAAAAACAGTCTGACCTGCACATCGTCCAATGTTCATGCCAACATTGTATCCCGACATCTTGCCTTCTGACACCCAACGTTGTCCAAATTCATATGCCAATCCATATGTCTTACCTATGTATTCGGGACTGTTTTTCTTTGGAATGAACAGTGTGTGTCCTTCAACGCAGGGATATTTGTCATTGAACACGCCTGTGTATTCGGTCTCATAGAAAGGCTTGTCGTTACCAAGCCATGTTGATTCTTCATAGGTGTCTATCTGTTCAAATGGCTTCTTGAAGATAGGTTTTTGCGATTGCATTTGTTTTTATGATTCCTATCTTTATATTACTAGAATTTGGACTGTGTTGCAATCTAATTTTTTCCCAGTACTTTGTTTTTGTGACCGATGGGTTATATTCCAANACNTTNANNAANTTTACCAANGCNTTCCTGACTTTCTCNGCNCCNCCGTGTTTTTTNCAAGTGTCTGATCTGCCAACNTGGACTACCTTGTNTGCTATTTTNATNTTGTANACGCAGGGAAGTTTTANCCANTTTGTCTTTGGTTTCCTGTTGTGCTTGATCTTGTATTTCTCGACTGTGTAGAGGTCTTCAATCTTGTACCAATTGATGTTAGACATTCTTGATTCCAAGTTGTTTGTAAACTTTTTGAACTTTCTTGGCCTGAAAGAAACAGTCTGCCANGGCNTTGTGTAGNCCAGTCCTGTTNTCNTTNANGTCACGTGGCACAAGGCTGAANAGTGTTCGAGAATCTCTTATCTGCCAGTATTGCCATGGCACAGGATGTCCNAGTTGCTTGTATATGTCTTGTAGTATAGCATAGTCAAACAGTGGCCCTTGACACCAAAACACATCAACACCAACAGAAAATTTATTGATTTTCTTAATCATATCATTGAGAGATTCCCTGTTATCATCACTAAAGGCCTCATCGGATATTTCCTTGGGTTGTTTACTCCACCAGTCGACGGTTTCCTGCATGACATCTCTGCCCATGCTGGTTTGTGCGTTGACATCGACACGGAAGTACATTCCTTCTGCTGGCTCTTCGGACGTGTAAGGATCGAACTTTACTCCTCCCACGGTCAGTATTGTGGCATTAGGATTTGTGCTTAAAGTTTCCAGATCTATCATCGCGTGGATCATACACAATTATACTATGGAAATGTGNTNATGTCAATTAGATGCTNTNNTTGGTATTTTCNGGATGNGTNAGACTCAATGCAGGCTGTCCCCCATTGTCTATGAATTCCTTGTAGAATTTGAAGTCCTGCTCTGACAGACAATGTATCTCACCAGAACTGTTTGTGTAGACTTCCTTCATGTAGTTGACCACAGGCACTGCCTGTGTCATGCACTGATCGTATGTCTCGAACCGAGTGGTATCAAAAACTGCTTGGCAGGCATCTTCTGCGAAACATATAATCATAACCATAAGGAATTTCATTTTTTTTTCTCCTGACCTATTTCTATTTAAGTTGAAAATTGTTGGATTAAAGCGAGCGGTTATTTGCTAAACTTGTCAGTCAACTTGTTGATCAGTTCGAAAGCAACCTTGACCTTTTCCTCCAGCACCTTGATCCTATAGTGTGCCTGTGCCAGAGTCACAATGAGCAGGATGAAGCCCACGAATATGGGCCATGCCTTTGATAATACTGTGATTACTTCTACTCCTGTCATTATAGTAGTATTTATAGATTACGTTAAGAGTGTTTAGTATTTTTCAAGAGCCAATTGATTGTGTGTACGTGCTCACATACATCATAAGGCAATGTATTTAGATAACCAAGTGTGGTACCCCACCAAGCCCAATATGAGGCCTGGTTTGCCATGCCACGTTCTTNNAATATCTTTGNGAACTTGTTGGCCTGGGCAACCATATATTTTTGAAGTTCTGGTTTCATCGTGTAATACTTTTCTTCACAGGCCACACTATGAACATTGTTCGCCACATCATCACAGGTCCATTTTCTAATTGCTTCTTTTAGCCAACCAACATTAATAATATCCTCGAATTGTTCAGCGGTGCAAGAATGAGGTTNAATGTTGTGCCATGCCTGTGCCCATTCCTTTGATGATGCAGGACATGTTCCTCCTTGCTCACGCAGATGGCCCAAAAAACCAGAAGCGTCCCACGGCGCCATTACCTGTTTGCCTTGGCCAGTTATTATATTTGGACTCCATTCTTTGCCCCACATTCCGCCTATCCTGTAACCTTGGTTTGCCATGTATACGGGTGTTTTGTCTTGGCTCACAAGCCATTTTACAATATTTTTTGGTATCAACCTTGAATATGTGGTTTCTCTGTGTAAAAATAATTCGTCCGTACTGTATCCACTGACCTTAATTCGGCCTGCATGTTTGTCATAAAATTTGTTACTGGCTGTAGGTCTTGTTGTCATGTTCATCCATCCTGACGTCAATTCGTGCCAATCCATCGGCATATCGAANAANTCTGCATCACAGAACTTTATCAGCCAACTGTCAACATCATTTTCATAATCNTTGTAATCTAAGACATCTATATCCATANNAACAGNCTTTGTCATGTCCAAAATTTTTTGCGTCATTACACTGTTTAGATTTCCCTGCCATGGATTGTTTAGCCATGTGTACAGTTTCAGGTCAACTTTGTTCTTGATCGCCCAAGCAAAGATGATGGCGGAGTCAACGCCTCCACTNAAACTAATTGACATAGGACCCATCTCCGCAATCTTTGCCATCTGCGAATCAAATTTTTTCAAAGTGTAATCTTGATAGTCAGCAACACTGATATTTTCCGTAACTTTGAACTCGTCATGATTGCANAATATATTTTTTGAAACCTGTCTAGACAGTTCTGATCCTCTGGAATTGAAATATTTGTGTTCTCTAGTTCGTAATGTTTTGTCGTTCAACAAATCCACCGATAGCCATGCATTTCTAAAGTCTTCTTGTGTTTTGCATTCTTTGCCATCGTGGATCCATTTCCATGGCCAATAATTAGATTCGTCATCTGTGTTGATCATCTGGAATTATTTATAGTGTAAACTTTTACCTTTTCTGATTTACCTTTGACGGTGATTTCATCTACAAATTCAAAATTATAATCTTTCTCTGAGCCTTTGACTGTTGACTCACCAACAACCAAAGTTTTGCCTAGTGTTTTACTACTGCTTTCTAACCTGGATGCTAAATTGACGGCATCACCGATCACAGAATAATCAAACCGTTGTTCAGATCCCATGTTTCCAACGAGTGCTTCACCTGTGTTGATGCCAATTCCTATGTTGATTTCTGGAAGTCCCTCTGTGACCAATTGGCTGTTTAGTTTTTGTAACACTGCCTGCATTTCCACTGCACTTTTTATGGCCATATCTCTGTGNTTNTTGTTTTCAATGGGAGCGTTCCAGAAAGCCATGATGCAGTCACCCATGAACTTGTCTATGGTGCCACCGTTCGAGATAATCACATCAGTCATACGTGTAAGGAAACGATTTATTAGTTTGGTCAAACCCTCAGGATTGCCTTTGTACTTCTCACTGATGGGTGTGAATCCTCGTATGTCTGAAAACAAGAAGGTCATTTCTTTTGTTTCACCACCCAACTTCAACAAAGATGGATCTTTCTGTAATTTTTTGACCATGCCAGGATCAAGATAATGTTCAAACTGTTTCTTTATCTGTTTCCTTAATCTGCTTTGTGTTGCAAAATTGTTATAGGTGCTGTGAGACCAAATAAAGAATATGAATAATACGGCGAATGANGGATCNACNANGAATCCTTTGTTGGCGTAGGCCATGAATGNCGCATAACTGATGCCNCCTGTCGCAAATAAAAGCAGNGGCAATGACAACAATACTGATGTTCGCGGGACAACAATGATCATTAATAGTCCAAGCAGTGCCATGAAGATAATCTCATAGGTATCAGCCTGTGGGGTACGATACAAATACTTGCCTGTTAGGAGTGTGTCTAGGGCCTGGGCACTTATCATTTGATCGGTTGTTAGTCCATGTGGTGTGTATTTCAATACAGATAAACCCGCGGCATCCATGCCAACAACCACAATACGTCCTTTTATTTTGTTTTCATTAAAATTATTTGTTAAAATTTCTGTTGCTGACATTTGCACATACTTGCCTGGATCAGCATAATTTATATACATCTCNGCATGATGATTTACAGGTATGCCGGCCTTTTTACTGACTAGAACTTCGTCAATGCCATGCTCTTTTGCAATCACTTTAATCCTCTTTGATCCATTCAGCAATCTAACATTCTCTAGCAACATGCTTGGATAAATCTTATTGCCTATTCTAATAAGCACAGGCATCTTTCTAACCACTGCATCGGGCTCTGGCGACGTCACGTTTACACCCATGCCAGATACACCAGCACTAATTTTTGGTGTGGGAGAAACTATTCCTTGATATTGATACAGCCATGGTTTAACGTCACCTTTTTCGATTATCTGGGTTGTACTGGGAAGTTCGATCCCCTTCTGGTTTTTAACACTCATCATGATGACAGCCCTATTAGATTCTCGAAGCACTGTTGAAAACACCTTATCCGTGTCTAGCAAAGTTTGTCCAAGTTGCTCACGTAATTCGTTTGTCATGGGCATTGATTTCAAGTATTCAACTCCACTCATCCTGTCAGGTTCAGCAAACAATATATTGTAATTGATAAGCACTGCTCCAGCATCGCCTATCCTGGCGTGTAGCATGGCCATTACGTGTCGCGGCCATGGCCACTGACCGTACTTTTTTAGATCCTTCTCGGTAATGTTCACCACTGTGACCGAATCACTAATTGTGCTCCGTGGATGAATCTGTTGGAAGTAGTCCCAAGTNTTGTANCTTAGGGTCTTCACAGTGTCACCGTTGTCGATCCTTACACCCAGCAACACAGCGGCCATTATCAGAACCATCCAGATGCTTGTTAGAATTCTCATTGTAATTCTTTCATTCCTTCTAACACCCCGGTTGTGAAGGCCAACACTAGAACCAAGGCAAGTAAAATCACAGGACTCAACAACCATAGGTACCAATAGTAACGGAATATGTTCTGTCCTTTTTGTAGCCTAATTTTCCGGTTGTCTATGAACCAATGAACTATNTTCTTTATGAAATTTTTNACATGTTCGTTAACAAACTTGGCTAGGAGCCAACGCACCACCCTCATGACGATCAATATTGGTGAACTCAACACATCAAACACTATTAGGAACACGTCAACACTGAAATCTACTATGTTGTCCGCAGTGCAGGCCTTACGCCATCTCTGTTTTATGGTAAGTTTTTTTGATTCGCTCATCCGCCACCGCCAAAAGAAGTCCAGTTCCATGGATCCTTGAATTTTTCCATTTCACTCTTGTGTGGTTTAACTATACATCTAATGCAAAGTCCTACCAATATTCCAATTAGAAACCAACTAAACATTATCTCTCCTGTAGTGCCTGGCCTATGCCGTTATGGAAAGGCGTGGTTACGTAACTTAAAACTGTCCTTTCACCTGTTAATATAAAAACCTGTACTTGTATTCCTGGTACCAATATGTACTCAATGTTGCCAGCAGTGAATTTCTGTTCTGCAAGTTCCAATTCAATTTCATAGTATGATCCTTCCTGTGACTGAACAGCGTCCGGAGATATACTCAGGATCTTAGCATCGATCGGTCCAAACTTCAATTGATCCTGATTCGCAAGTTTTACTTTTGAGGATTGTCCAACTGTGACATAGCCTCTGTCCTTNACAAAAAGTTTTCCCAACACCATAAGTGTTTGGTCTTGTGGCACTATGGTCAATATGGGCTCGCCTTTTTTTACAACCGCTCCAGGATTCTTGTAATTCAATGACTGTATCCTGCCTTTTACGTTTGCCACAATGTTGTAAGGTTCATATCCAACCCCAGGATTGATAACAAGAATAACATCACCTTCTTTTACAATGTCACCCTGTTTGAAATTCACTTGTTCTATTTGTCCATCGACCATTGTGTCGATTGTGGTAGAATTGCTTTCAGTGATCACTACGCCAGTCGCTTGGGTTGTTACGTCGACTTTGCTACATGCCATCCAGACAAAGAATATCACAAACAAACAGGTTATTCCTATAAAGAATTTACTGCTTGACGAAATTGACAACTTCTGAAACTGCTCTTTCACGATTTTGTAAAAACTCCTTTCCTTTTGCATACTTGTTAGTTCCTTGGAATGCCCGTGCCGCCAGTATATTTGATCCAATCAATACACCTATATCTAATTTGCCTTGCATGATCATCAAGGCACCTGCAGTCATAATTGAGATAGTTAAAAGTCCCATGAGGAATATTTCTATGTTACTCAGCATCTCCTGTGACAGACTAAGGCTGTTTTTCCATTTGTTAATGGCCAGGGTGATCAACATGAATATTGCAGTAATGACCGCCGCTGTCCAGTTTAAAAAAATTAGTAATATTACAAATCCCAACACAAATGGCCAGTCCAGTATCCAGCCTGTTACTCCAGAGTTGACCATGTTTTTAATGGTGGTTCCAGCACCATCCAACTTCTTGTATTGCTGTGCGGTCAACTGTCCGGCCTGTTTAAACTTGTCTGAAAATTTCTGTAACAGTGGATTAAAGATCCTCTGGTTGAATTCTGTTATCATTATGCCACGATTCTGTCTGAAGCCAAATTCAAATGCAATGGCCAGCACTGCCCCTATGGCCAATGACACTAATGTGGCTGTGACACCGCTGGCAAGATATTTGTTAAGCACCACAATCACAAACAATGATGGTGCAAGAGCACAGATACCAATGATCAAACTGCTGACCAATAGCATGGCCGCAGTTTTCTTGTCGCGGAATAGGTACAATATCAGACTTTTCATTATAGTTGTATTTAATGATTTTACTATTGGATGATTGGATTAACCAGTCCCAAAAGTTTGTGGAGTTGATATCTTGCTATCTGTAAATCTATCTGAGCATTTTTATATGCCACTTCGCTCATGATGTGTGCTGTCTTCATACCAAACACAGACATGATAGGTGAATTTCCTGCTTTGAAATCTGCCAAGGTCAGTTGATACATCTCATTGTTGATTTCAACTGTACGTTTCAGTGTTTCCAGATTCTTCTCCACCAGTACGTAGTTGTTCCATGCGTTTTTGAATTGCTCGTCAGTGGTTCTTTGGACGTCATCATATCTGTTGTGTGCGGCATTTAATTTTGCCCGATCTGAATTCTTTAAGTGTCTGTTCTTAAAACCACCAAATAGTTTCCACGTCATTGTCACATCTGCCCTGAATTCTTCCTTCTGTGCATCATCAGTGTCATAACCGCCACTCAATTCGCCGTCCTTCTCTGTGTAGGAAAGTTTGCCATCGATCCTTGGCTTGAATTCTGCATCGCTGAATCTCAACTGATCACGTGCTATCTCCACGTCCATTCTTGCTATCCTCAAAGTCGTGTTGTTTGTGACCTCAGTGCCTTGGTGTGGGATAAGACCTAAAAGATCTGCGATTGGTGCCGGCATGTTACCAATGTTGTGTGGAAAAAATCTCCAAACGTTCTGGAATCTCTGTATTGCACTGTCAAGTCCTAGCCTGCTTGTCATTGAAAGTGTTTGATATGTTCTNTATTGCTGTTCTATCTGTAGTTGCTCTAGTTTTGATCCTTCACCTTTTTTGACTTTCTCTATTGTCATTGCAAGTGTGATCTTGGCGTTGGCTTCNACTTTCTTGTTTGCTTCATGTGTGTTGTGTGCCTTCTGTAGATTCAACCATGCGTTTATGGCCTCCATNACAACATCCTCTTTGGCCAACTCAAGTCTGTAGTAGGCCTGCTGTGCGGTGCTTTTTGCTTTGTCGATCACTGAACTTGTCCTTCCTGCGTCCCAGATCATCTGTGTTATGGTGATAGATTTTTTGATACCTTGCTTGGAATCATGCGTAACTGTGTTGGCAGGGTGTGTGCCTTTGGCAGGCGTCCTGTCATCCTCCCATTCGTTACCTATTGTGATTGTTACTTGTGGGTAGTATGCGGAGTATTCGGATTTCAAAGTTTCTACTGCGGATTCATAGTCTAGTTCTGCGGCTTTAACCTTTTCGTTGTCAACTATCAGCCTTGGCAACATCTCATGCAACTGCATCCAATCGATTTTCTGCTCGGCGTCTACCTCTGCCCATTCCTTTTCAGTGGTCTCTTTGACCAATTTCTTTTCTGCTTCTTCTTTGGCTGTCTGTTCTTTAACTATTTGTTTTTCCGTGTCTTTGGCAGGAGTCTCCGGCACTTGCTTGTCTTCAATTTTCACTGCCACATCTTTTTCTATTTTAGGTTTAGGTAATGGAATGATTATTTTTTCATTATCGTCTTTTAATTCTTTAACTTTATTTTCTGTGACAATAACTTCCTGTTCAATTTTTTCTATTTTTTCTACTTTTGCTGTGCTTTTTTCCGTTTCCGCAACCTTGTCTTTAAATTCTTTTATTGGATTGGCTTTTTTCTTTGGTGCTTCTACAATGTCTATCTTAATTCCGTCAACTGGCTTTTGCCTCACACGTGCCGAATATCCATTCTCAGTCACACAGTTCTCCATGACGTAGGTGTCAGTCTCTTCAAACGTCTTCCAATCGCAGTCCGGATCATCCGCCGCGAACACCGCCACGTTCCAGTTNAGCATTATTCCTATCAAGATGTAATGTATTAGTTTCTTCATTTTGTACCCATATTTACCAATTATGCTGAAACCACCACTTCTGATATCAACGCTGACTCTGTCTCGATCAGTGCGTAGTTGATGTTGTCAAAATCCGTGTTTGAACTCAGGTCAAGATATCCGTTGTAGCCTGTGGTGTTTGCTACTGTGACTGTTTGGTACTCATTCACGTACCAACTGTTATTTGTATATGTGACCGGTGTGACTTTGAAATAGTAGTCGCCTGTGGCGTCAGAGTCCTGTGCCATGTAGTCCTCGGAGTCGTCCAAGATCTTGATCTTGTCCAGACTGAATGTGTCCGTGGTCTCCCACAGGTCCCCGTCACCGTCCGCATCGTATCCTATCACGCCGTAGTGGTCATCTCCGTCATCACTGCCCACGTCACCGTCCATGTCAGCGTTGAAGGCCCAGTAGGCTGTGTCCGCGGAATCGTCCCATGCCCAGTCGATGTGTGACATACCACCGCCGATGTACACGTTGTCGCCCACGTGGAACGCCTCCACTTCCGTGATGTGGTTTAGTTGGTGGTAATCAGTTCCGCCGCCGGAGTATTGCCAAATCGGTAGATATTCTGTGTCATACGTGGCTATGGCAGAGTTAAGTTCTGCCTCCTGTGCCAACCAGTTGATGTATGTCTTACCCCATTGGTTAGCACCTAGTGGAGATTCGTTGTTTGGGTAGGAATGGACCAGATAGTTGAAATCCATGTTGGCCATCACGGTACCCTGTATGTTTGTGTTCAACACGTCCGGTCCCCATTCAGCGGACACTTGGTTTGCCTTGATGTATGATCCGTCCGTGGTTGTGATCGGAGTTCCCCATGGTTCCTGCATGGCAGGATTGTTGCTGGCAGTGATTGGCCCAACCAGATAATCTGAGTTGAAAGTTGTGTTGGAACTAACAGTGTTATTACCTCTGTAATAAAAATTACCTCCCACCTGTTGGATCATGTCCTCTACGGAATCATTGACTTGGTTGTAACTGGTACTGACGTTTACACCAGCGTTTAGTTCTCCACCCAGGTACAACGAACCACCCGCCTGTAGGTAGTCCTCGTAGGCATTTTTTTGTGCCGTGCTTTTAGTGTGACTCATCCAGTATATGTCCCATATCTGTTCGTACTGGTTAACATCTGACCATTCAGTTATGTTAGCCGCATTAGTCTCGACAGTCACGGTGTAACCCTCATCTTCTAGGTTGTTTTTTAATCTTGTTCTAAGGCCTTCTGATCCGCCCTGCACAATGTCATTGTTTCCTACTATGAGTGCTTTTTTATTATTCCACCAGTTGTCCTGAACCGTGTCTTCCGAGAACTTGGCTCCCCA
>FUFK010069766.1_pt1 | contig 10238 bp, 19 predicted proteins | sample 1021851 | NCBI WGS metagenome assembly FUFK01 (sample SAMEA51879418, study PRJEB19060) | metagenome
AGAGAAGCTGTGTATTCGGAGTTGAAGCGCATCACTTCGCCTACCGTTTACAGCGAGGCCGAAGCCCAGGATCTTGCTCGGTGGCGGCAGTCCGTCCGTAAGCAGGTTGAGGGTCGGACCAAACAAAACAACGATTAAATCGTTCCATGCGTTTTGCTCTCAAGGCGGCTCAGGCGGAGCCGCTGTTCGTTTCTGCGCTCTACATGGGCTCAGGCGACATCTACTGGACCAAGAGAGCAGACGATGCTTGCAGTTACAGCAGCCTGGAGCGTGCCAGGGATGCAGCAACTTTGTCGGATAGGCAGGTGGAGATTATCCCTGTCCTACATTGATCGCGTCTAGCTCACCGATGTGACCTACCGCTTGTTTCAGCAGCTTGGACTGGTGCCAGTTAGTGCGTACCAGAGAGACACACAACGACTTCAAGGCGTCTTCGTCAGTGCAGCCTTGAACGTCTCGCACGCTTTTCTCTAACGCTAACTCCTCTTCAAGGCTTTGGTTGACGACCATCCAGTCAGCCCAGCCCATAGCCCTGAAGATTCTTATCAATTCATGCCACGGACGGCATGACTGTCAAGTGGTTGTTGTAATGGCCTGTCTCTCGCATAGCTTTTCATTGGGACGTTGGACATCATGTGAAACACCATCTGACCAATCTTCAAGCCAGGCCACAACGGCAAAGCATGATGCAGCCGCTCATTCTTCAATTCGAGCGTGAGCTTGCTTCCGTGCCAGCCTGGATCGCACCAACCAGCAAGCAGGTGATTAAGACCAGATCGTGCGCGGCTTGACTTGAGAACAAATTGGCAGCTGATGTCGTCGGGAAGGTTAAACAGCTCAAGTGTCTCAGCCAAGCAAAACTCGCCGGACTGAAGCATGAACGGGTCATCTTCTGTCTTGTCCGCGATGTTGATACGCACCAGATCAGGGCTATAAATGCTCTCCACCATCAAGTAATCACCCAGCCGCAAGTCCAAACTTGCTGGATTCAACAGCTCTTCATTGAATGGGACGACCATTTGACCCTTCTCGCAACGAGCCCGAATCTCCCAATCACACAGAACTGCCATCCCAAGGACGCAAAAATCAATCCTACTGATCTTGCCCCAAAATCTCTTTCTCAGCGTGATACGCACCTTTTTGGTACATCTCAGTCACGTCTCGCACCCAAGGAACCAGCCAATCATCAACCCTTGAGCACTGATCCCAGTTCACAGGCTTGGCGCACTGCACCACAACAGTTGTCCAAAACGCACTAACGAACGCCCAAATCCAATACAGATCACTCATTGACGAGAATGACCCAACCCGTTCCAGGGCCTTCAGATTGCCAACGCTGGTAAAACGCAGCTTGCCTTACTCGAACGTTACGTCCCAGATGCGGATTGCTGTGCCCACCTTTCTCCATTTCTGGATACCCCCTTGGATCCTGCATGATCCACTCTGGATCGTTGCTGTTCTTGCCTGCGTAACCACTGATTACGCTCCAATGACCGCAACCTAAACCGCTGCACATTGGTGGTTCGCCACGAAGCATGTTGCCGTGATGCAACCAGCCAACCAAAACCGGTCTGCCGTTCTCAATCTCCAGCTCCACCATGTCAGCATCACCATCCTTCCGAAACTCAGCCTCTAGCCCCAAACTCCGTAACGTTGCCAGCTGAGCCTCTACTGATGTTGTGTCTCCGTATTTGGCGCGGATTTTGTTGTACTCATCATCCGTTTTAACTTTCTTGTAAAACGCTGCCACCATCGCAGCTGCTGAGCTGAAGCACTCGCGGTATCCCGTTCCAGTCTTGTTGTCGAGTTGCTTGAAGTAGGGCATGTAGATCTGCTGGTCATATCCACTCTCCTTCCACGCTTGAAACCAATCAGCCTCGTGCTCTTCCAATAGCTCCGCTGGCATTGACTCCTCAAGTTGTTTAATTGCAGCCAGCTGGTGGGGCGTACCACGGAAAAACTGAAAAAATGGCAGCAAGGCAAGACCCATGGCTAGCAACAGCAAGGTCACCTGGATAATGCCGGATGTCACTTACTTTTCAATCCTTGTGTCAGGCAACAGCAAATCTTTCAGATGCTTAAGTGCAAGATCGTCCAAATCGTTGTCGGTGCGAGTCACGATCCGCTCCAACATCGCAATGATCAGTTCTTTGAACGCTCTGGAGCGCCACATCGTCATGATCAACGGTTTAAGAACTAGAAGCATTGGGTTGACCTAGTTACCCTGTAACGGTAGCTCTGTTGCGCCATGGCCACCAACCCCGAAGAGCAGCACGAAAAAGAAGGCATCTGCGTTGCTGATGTCGTCAAATGCGCTGTCCTCACCTGGAGCGCCACACTCCTGACCGTTTCATACCTTGGGATCTACCCCCAGATGAAAATGGACAATACTTTCGTGGCCAGCCTGCTGACAGGAGCCATGGCCTCCTTTGGCATTGAGCGCAAGAGCAATGGCAATGGAAACAAGAAGCCAGCTATCGTGGACAACAAAGATTCCAAGGCTGGCATCAAATGAAGCGCACACTTCTGGTGTTAGCTGCAACACTCGTAGGTCTGCCCGCTCAGGCTGACATCATCCATAAAATTCAATCAAGCGTTCAGTTGACGGTTGATGGAGCGGGATCAGTCGCGGATCGCGTTGGCAGTTCGCTTTCAGTATCTGGCAATAACGTCACTCTGGACACTACTCCTGCTCTGGGGACACTTACTTCCGGAACCGCTCTTGGTTACACTCCTGGCGCTTTCAGTATTACTACTGCTGGTGACAGCTTTTCGTATTCAGAAACATACATTGAAGGCGATGACGTTCCAAGCGTCCTCTCAACAACAGTCACCTCCGGAGTAGTCCCATCACTGCCTGCTTTCGGTAGCACCACCACAACTTCTGGCGGTGTGGCTGGCAGTCTTGCAGGCACAATCGCAACTGATGGTGCTCTTACCATTACAGCCGGTGGCGCTGGTACAACTGCTATCGGTCAAGTCATTCAAGAGCTGACCATCAAATAATGTGGACCGCAATCTGGATCACCTATGGCGTATTCTTCGCCGTAGCTTTTGCCGCTCCAGAAGCACAATCCATCCCTGTTGTGCCTAACTTTCAGCAGGGCACTCTCAAGTCCACAACCAAAACCACGCAGAAAGTAACCGAGGTCATCAATTCCTACGAGTACCGAACAGGCTATGAGCTAACCGTGAGCGGTACAAACATTGCTCCCGTTGGTGATGCCATCGCTCCAGGGCAGATAATCAAACAGACCAATAGCCTCAACGGTGTAACCAGCCAATGGACTGGCTTAGACGCAACCAGCAGGCCAGACTGGAAAATCGTTGAGCAAGGTGCATCCTTTCAGTTCATTGAAACCCTTAATGGCCCAGGACTGACAAACCATACGATGATCAATCGGACGACTGACATCGAATCCCTTACGGAGACGCTCAGCACCTTTACGCAATGAAGCGAGTCATAGCAACGCTTTTGCTGCTTACCGCTCCAGCAAATGCACAGGTCTCAAGCACTGCAGCACCAGTTGCTAACAGTTCAGGTTCCGTGACTAATCAGGCGGTCCAAGTTGTACCCGGAAAAAATTTTGTCTATCAATACGGCAGCTTTAGTTGTCAAGGAACAAGCCTCACAATCAGTCCTTTTATCAGCACCACAGTTGGCTGGGCTCATCCTTATGAACCGTATTACAACGAACCTGTCTACTCAACGAGGGATTTGGTTGGCGCGTACGATTCGGAGGGTAATGCCATCCCGGATGGCGAGCCCGATAGTGCGGGCTCTGTCTTGTACTATCGTCCAATTCGCACAGGTCAAAAAAGCAATTACTCGTTCAACAGCGGGATTACTGCGACGATCTCAATCCCACTAGATCGCGCTCATATCAGAAGTTGCCACAAAGCGGCAGAGAAGCAGGTCAAACTGCTTGAGCAACAACTGGCGGACAAACGCCTCAATCACGAGATCGCGAGACTGAAAAATTGTGGAGAGCTGCTGCGTAAGGGTATTACCTTTCACCCTGACAGCCCATACCGTGGCATCTGTGCTGATGTTGTTTTAGTCAATCCGCCAGGCACGCTTCCGCCCCACACACATTCAATTCCTACTTCCGTAAAGACCGCTGATACTGTCGCCGCTCCAACACCGATTCCAGTGGAGCCTTTTTCCCCAACTTCTCCTTGAGCTTTTTTACCGTCTTTTTGACGACAGGCTTGATGGCTTTGAGCAGGTAATCGCCTAACGGTTTTGCGATGATGGCGCTGGTTGTCGCCACTGTCGCAACGACCGCAGTTGACGTGACAAGACCTGGAGCAGGTAAATAGTTGCCGATGATCGCTGGTACGTCCAGCGGTTTGAGTTGTGGTTCACATCTGCCATCCACGACCTCGTAACCAATGATTACAGCAGTTTGAGTTTTGTTCTTCGCTCCTAAAGGAATTGCGTCAGGTGGGGGACATGGCAATTCTGGCTCTACTTTAGAAGTGTCAGTTGATGGCGGTACAACTGGCAGGGGTGCAGTAACCGGCTGTTTCGGCTCAGCCGGTTTTTTCTCGTCTCCAGAGTTCGGTGGTTTTGTTGTTTGGTGCGTGTGCTCACCCGGCGTAAAATCCAACGGCTCATAATGTGGGATCTCTCCACCTGGCATGTCTGCCACAGGAAAACCCAGCATTAACGTAACTGGTGGCTCTGGTGGCAACGTTGGTGGTGCAATGATCTGACGTGCCCCAATGCTTGGCACGCCTACCGTTCCAATACCAATCTCAGGNATTTCCGGCATGAAGTCAGAACGGTTTACAGCAGGTCAGCTTTGGATTGAACGTAACCGTAGACGCGAAGGGCCGCCTGTTGTTTACACCGTATTGTGCGGCAAATCTGCCAGACCATTTACCGACCCAAAAGCCATCCTCAAATGGGTCAAATGGCCGAAAGGTACGCCAACTGGTGATGCGTTGCGTGCATGGCTAGCTTCGTTTGACCAAAAACCAGAAGCACCCACGCCAGAACTTGATATGGCAAAAATCAAGGCTGAAGGGTTTGGACCAGAAGCTCATGACGACGATCCAACCGCTAACACTAAAATGGTGACTTGATCGCTGGACCAGTTTCAGTCGGCAGCGTCGGCATCTCAGGGATTTCTGGGACGGGCACCTGATCCAAAACTGCCTTGGTCAATTCAGTCTTCAGACCGCTGATGTACTTTTTGGTCAGCGATGGGATGCGCGAGTAAAACACCACCGTTCCAGCAACCAGCGTTCCAGACATCACGAAGGCTGCAACGGCCATCAGATTGAAGACTTTTTGCATGGTGATCACCAAAGAAAAACCCCCTCCTGCTGTGTGACCAGGAAGGGGCAAATGCGTCTCTGCAGACTCAAGCTAGCTCAGAAGTTCCACTTAGCGCCAATCTTCGTGCCAACAGCAGGCTCTTCATCAGTGGTGATGAAGCTGATCTCGCCGTAAACACCAAAGTTGTCAGTGGCTTGAACGCTGCCGCCAATCTTGCCAGACAGTTCCATTTCAACGTCACCACCATTAGGGGAGACGATTGCAGGGCCGCCTTGCAGATAGAAACCATACGTTCCATCGCCACCTTCATAACCAACATGCAGATCTGTCGTGCTGCCGAGGAGGCCGTCTTGGTATGAAGCATTATTCTCCACGTTGGCATAGGGGCCTGCCAAGGCAGCTGAACCAACGAGAACACCAGAAACAGCGATCGCGAGAGGTTTGATCATTTGGAAGAGGATTAGCGTTTTCCCTGACCACGATACTTCTTCCGTCCATGTGACGGTTTTGAATGTGATCCATCACCTTGACGTGTCTTTTTGGGTTTGCTAGGGACAAAATTTTGTCCGTTAAGTGACTTAGCCATCAGATGCCGTCAGTCTCCGCGCCAGGGTTAAAAGCAATTATCGGGTCAGCGCGTTGCATCAGGATCTGTCCAGGCGTCAGTTGCCAGAATAGTTCTGATTTCTTCGTTGGTGTACGGACCTTCTGTCTCAGTTAAACCAGAGACGAAAGAAGGTTGATCGCCTTCCCACTTGATAAACGTCTTGGTGTCGTCAAGACTGCGGCGTACTGTTTCAGCGGATGTTTCGCAGACTTGGCTGAAATCAACTGAATCAAGCTCTGAAGATTTAATGATGAGATAAGTGCGCGTCATAAGCCAAACCTCTCTTTTGTAACACTAAAGTTTTGCATTACTTCTGCAGCCGTAAGGGCTCTGTTATAAAGAAGTGCTTGCGCAAAGTCGCCGTCAAACCAGAAATTGTTAGAATAACGACCAAGATAAAGCTTGGTATCATTACTCGTAATAGCTGTAGTAGTTGAAGAGCTATCTACCAGTGATCCATTTAAATACAAAGCAAACCCAGTAGAATTGTTAAAAGTAACGGTAGCGTTTGACCATTGATTTAAAAAATTACCTGATGGGAGTGTGTACGAAACTATTGCAAAATCACCTGAATGACCTGCTGCAATTTTATTAGTAGTTTGCTGCATCCAAAATGCATGAGTAGAGGCTCCGGACATGAAATTAGTTCCAACACCGTCTTCGGGCCTAAACCAAATTGATTTAGTGTACGCAGTAAGATTTAATATATTTCCACAATCTACATAATCATTAGATCCATCAAAATTGAACAATCCTCCATTAGTGCTGCTAAATGAAGGACCATTTATTAAGGTTCCGTTGTTTGAGTTGCCACTTATATCAGCCCACGTAGAGCCAGAGCCAGAATACGAATTAGGGTTACTGGCATCTAAAAGCATGGTTAGACCATTGCGTACAACACTAGGCCACTGAAGGTCACTTTTGTAAATTAACTGAGAATTTAAGTCATAAATGCCACTTCCAGCTTTTCGTTCGCTAGTGGTAATTAGGTTTCCTTGCCTATACCGCATCAGCTAATCTCCTCATACGAACAAATCGCCTGCAGGTCACTTGCCGCACTTGCGGTGACTGTGATCTTGTCGTTTTCCTCTAGATATAACTGGGTTTCTTTGGAGACGACAACCAAGGTTGTCTCAGCTGGAACGTCGATGTTCTTAGTCAAATTAAAGTTGTTTGCCCCTGCCTTTTGCAGAATCACATCAACAGACGCAACGTTAGTTCCGTCAACGTTGGAAACGATAAGCGAGTTAATCTTGAAAACCTTGTTGCTTGAAGCAGCGTTGGCAACAAGATCAGTGGCAGACGTGCCAACGGCAACACCGACGCTTTTGCCGGTAACAGTTGTCAGCCCTGCAATGTTTGGAGCGGTCATGGCGTTGCCTCTTAGCTAAAGATTAGCGCGATTGCGGTCGATTGCGCCCTGCTCAAACCACCACTAGCATCCGCCCACGACGTTCCACCAGAGCCATCAGTGGTCAGCACTTGATTTGCTGAACCGTAGCTTGCAGGCATCGTAAACGTAATGTTGCCGCTGAAATCCGCGTGAGCTGGTGCCTTGATTGATGCGTAGTGCGCATTGCTTACTTCGCAATACAGACGCAGTTCTGATTGAGCGCCAGTGTTTTTAAGACCGAGGATGCCACTAGAAATGAACTTGGAGTTCATGTCCAAGTCACCGCCAAGCTGTGGCGTTGTATCTAAAACAATATCCGTTCCACCATTGGCACCGTCAGCACCTGCTGGACCTTGAGGGCCTGTAGCACCTGTCGCTCCCGTTGCTCCTGTTGCGCCATCGTTACCATCTGCTCCTGCAGGCCCTTGCGGTCCTTGAGCACCAGTTGGACCAGCGGGACCTTGAGCGCCAGTTGCTCCTGCAGGGCCTTGAGGGCCTGTAGCACCAGTTGCTCCTGCAGGACCAGTTGCACCGGTTGCACCTGCAGGTCCAGTTGCACCAGTCGGGATAGTGAAATTTAAAACTGCTGCAGTAGCTGAACCTGTATTCGTAACAGACGCGCTACTGCCTGCAGATCCTGTCGTTGTTGTTCCAATAGAAACAGTAGCGCTACCCTCGCCTTGCGGTCCTTGAGGTCCAGTTGCACCTTGAGCACCAGTTGCACCTTGCGGTCCAGCAGTCGTCACAGTAACGACTGAAGCGTCACCCTCAGTAACGGTGACGGTGTTTTGCGTTGTCGTTACATTAACGCTGGTCATGGCGATGTATAACCCTCGTTGACGGTGATGACACCTTCAAGGTAATACTCGCGTTCACCGCTGCCGTTTTCAAGCAGAACGTCATAACTCAGCTTGTCAGGAAATGCAGCAGTCTGTGCATCCGTCAAACTCAGCTTGACCTGACCATTGGTTCGGTTCGTATAGGCAACCGTAAAATCAGCGTACTTTTTGCCGCGACCTTGATTCCACGCTTGCGCGTAAATGGTGTAGCCAGTCAAATCAATCGCAGCATTGCTGCTGTCCTTGAACTGCAGGTCAAACGAATGATCCGCTCGACGCTGCAGTGTGAAGTTGTACGTTCCAGGTGTTACAGCCATTAGTCCGTAAATTGCTGGTACTTCTGGGCGAGACCCGTGAAAAGGCCATGCTTTTCATGGTCACGCTTGTCGCGGCCATCGTAGAAATACAACTCTTCTAACCACTTNTGGCGGTTGCTCATCGCNTCCACGTCTTCCGCACCAGGCTTATTNGGNATCATNGGNTCGGGACGCTTCATCGAACATTACCCGTAAATGTATCGCCAGACTGCGTGATCAGCTGGTCACTGCCTTGCGTGATTAAATTTTTGACGACTAAAACAATGTCAGGAGCAAAGCCGCCAGTAAGCCCGCCAGCAATGCTGGTACGCAAAACTTTGTGAATACTGAGTCGCAGTGCTTTTGCCATCAGGTTGCACCAACAACCGTGCTAACGGTGGGAGTGCCGCCAGTAATCGACACAAGGCGAAGACGCACAAATTCAACCGGACAACCGTTCAATGCATAACCAGTCGTTCCATCAGCGGAAATCGTGGTGTCTTGATTCTCGTCGTCGAGGTTGAAAAAGTTGGTGTTATCAAGGCTGCCCTCAAAACGCACCTGCACATTCGTACCAATGCTGCTCACCGTCACCTGGAACGTAACGGCTTGCGCATTTACTTTGACTGAACTGGTAACGCCTGTTGCTGTCAGGCTGGTTAGCGCCTCAGTCGTAAACGGATAAAGGGCCATGACAGCAACTGAGCAGGCTAAATCTGTGTTTCCAGTTTAGCAAGCCTCACCAAGGCGTTCCAGTGCCCTTGGTCGGAGTGCGCTGCTCATCAATCTGTGCTTGGAGCGCAGTTTCAATCTCAGTGACCTTTTCTGCACCACCAAGCTTGTCTTGTGCCCAGCCGATGCAAGTGTCAGCCGTCAGATCTGCATAAGCGATAACGTCATCACCTTCAGCAGGTGCATCAAGACCGATGCTGCCGTAAGCACCAGCGGAATAGGTGCCGTCATTGGCGCTCACTGAATAGTGAACAACCGAAACGATGCCGTCNGCAACGGTACGNTCCAGAGTGTTGACGGTCCAGGTGAANGTGGTGGTTGGGGTAGACATCGGAAGTGTTGTGATGGAACAAGTTTAGACGCTGATTAAGCCCACGCAGCATTAGCGACTGCTACCACTTTGGCATCTTCATTTGTTAAATCATCACCCTGCTCAAGTACATGGCGGTGATAGGACTGAGAAATTACCTCGTCGTCCTCAAGAATTTGCGTGGCAGTACGCACTTGGATGTTGTTGTTTGCCATCACTTCAATCTTGTCAACAACAGTTTGCTTTGTGAGAGCCATTAGGATTGTCCTCCAGACAAAACAGGTTTAGGTTCGTAGTTTTAAGCCGTTGCGGGCTAGTTATTTAGGCTGCGCGATAGCAGAGAGCACATTCGATAATTGTGCCGTTTGTAAAAGTTGAATTTGTTACAACAGAACCAGCACCATTAGAAATGCTCACCTCCGAATTATTTTCCAGCACTGCCATTGCAAAATCAGACGAGGTTTCATTCTGCCTTCTGTTTGGTTTACTGCCAGGCCAAGTAGTAAGTCCGCTAACATTAAAGTCTTCTGATGTAAAAGGCAATCCAGCAACTGTTGCCGTTCCTGTAGCGGATCCTTTGTTAGACAAATTAAAATAGAGCCAAACATGCACTACTTTTCCTGTTTTTACGTAATATCCCTGCCTTGCATTGTAAGTAATGCCAGTTGTAGCCCCACCAAATTCAACCGAAGGAGTCCAAGTGCCTTCTTCATAATCATCCAGCTCATTAGCTGTAGCCGTGTCACCGTTAAAAGTAATACCAGCACCAGCAAG
>FUFK010043847.1_pt1 | contig 10237 bp, 23 predicted proteins | sample 1021851 | NCBI WGS metagenome assembly FUFK01 (sample SAMEA51879418, study PRJEB19060) | metagenome
TATAATTTACGCTCTGGTGCCATGCGTTTTTTAGGGTTACAACGTCGTTCATTAATAGTCCTTTTGAAGTTTATCTGGCAAGATAAGACTCGAAGGCTTTTCAGTTTTAAGAACTAATCTATGACTATGATGTCCAGGTAAACCAATAATTGGATGTGCATTTTCATGAACTTCCATACGTCTTATCGCATGTAGTTTACCATTGATCTCTACAAATATGACTGCGTTCTTGACCGCTTCAGACCCTTCTGTAAAAGAACCTAAAAATTCTTGCAGATCTTTTACTCTCATGATTCCTTCTGTCTTAACTTGTCGGATAAATCCTGTATCACACTTTTATAACCTTGCAATAAGTTTTTAGTTTTTTCTAGCTCAGATGCTTTTTCTTGCAACCCGTGCATCTCCTTCCTAAGCTCACCGTTTAATTGACGGTGACCTTCGTTTATGTCTTCTAAATCTCTCACCCGTAACTGTAGTCTTTCTATTTGAACTTCTAAATCTTGAGAACCTCTATCGTCCTTGCGTACTTTCATGATTGACAATATAGGATAGTTACCTTAAATTGTCAACATGGGTGTACCAAAGAGATTAACAGAAATGCAGCGAAGATTTGCAGAGCTTCTTGTGTTTGGTGATGAAACAGGACCACTTACACAAACAGAAGCAGCAACAAAAGCTGGATACTCCCCGAAACGGGCAAGACAAGAAGGGTCAGAATTAACAAACCCAAGATTGTCTCCATTAGTTGTAAAATATATTGGTGAGTTAAGAGAGGAGAGAGTTAGAAAACATGAAGTTACTTACGAGGGACACGTTGCAGAGCTCGCTCGATTGAGAGAAGCAGCTTTGAAAAAAGGGAGTTTTTCTTCTGCGGTAAATGCTGAAGCAAACCGAGGGAAAGCAGCAGGATTGTATATAGACCGCAAAATAATAAAAACAGGAAAGCTAGAGGACCTATCAGAAGCAGAGCTAGAAAACAAAATGAAACAAATTCTATCCGACTACGAACCGCTTCTAAATGCGAAGACTGTTGACGGCGAGTCATCTGAAATTAAATCTTCTGAATCCTCTTTACCCAAGCCAGAGGAATCATAGTCCTATCTCCGAAACTGATACCATCATCATCTCTATCGTAAGAGGCAAAGAGTTTTACAGAGTCTTTATCTTTTGAATACAACCAACCTTCATTAACTGGTCGTGCTAATTTCATTCTGTCAAATTCTTTCTCAGTAGCCCAGCCCGAATCACTCACACAATCGATCCACTCCACCCGGACTTTTGGATAAGGTATATCGGGAGTTACAGTTGAGGCAATAGCTTTTCTTCTTTTCCTAGGCATAGTCTCTTATATCATATAGGGATCTAAAAACTTTGAAAAATTTTAAAAAAATTGACACGCGCGCGCGTAGGGCGCCTAAAAGTACAAAATAATCTGTCCACCTAAACGTAATTTGTACCATAATCTGTCCACCCTAAAGTCATATAAATCAACACTTCTAGACCAAAAGTACAAAAGTACACTTTTTTTTGCTACTTTTTTTAAAAAATTTTTTAAAACTTTCTAGATCCCTTATAGAACTTGTTTTGTCCCATTTTTGCCATAATGTAGCTCCATTACTGCCATCTTGTCTTCAGCTTCTGCCATCTTCATGAGCAGAGTATCCACTTCAGCAGTAATATCTGGATGCTCAGGTATAATAATCTCTTGTTCGCTGTAGCATTTAATCTTATACTTACAGTCCTCTATTACAGCCCGGTATCTGGCTTCCATAACTTTTCTTAATCGTTCATTCATAGTTTCTCCTGTAATTCCTTTAAATATTCTTCATTCTCTTTCTCAGTATCATATACCTCTTTTTCGTCAAATTTTAGGTCATGATACATGTCCAATCTTTTCAAAAATTTGTGTTTATATTGCCTTAATTCTGCCCCTTCTATGACAAATTCTTGGTAATATAGGTCCGGTGTGCATACCATTATCACACCTTTTTGAATTGTTGATTTATGCACGTAGTCATGTGCCATGGCATACGCTGCTATCTGCAGATAGTAGTCTTCTATCCACTCTTTCTTTTTAGGTTTGTTTGACTGTTTAAAATCTACTATGGCGTCAACCCCGTTGTGCATGCACACCAGATCAGTCTGGCCTGCATACAGCCCAGGGTAATACATGGTGACCTCCGATCCATAGTATTCATCGACCGGCGCTAGGCCTATCTCTATGACCTTCTCTGCCATGGACTTAGCTTGTGTCCCAGTATCTGTTAGATCTTCGTATCCTATTTCTTGTATATAAGATTCTAGATACTTATGCATGGCAGTCCCTCGCACGCTCGATAAATTCTTTATACGTTCTGCTTCTGCTTCACCTACTTTGGCTTTCCATTCTCTTAAAAATCCCTGGTCCTTGGTCCGTGATAAAATACTCGTGACACTTGGAAGCCTGTAGCCTGCAACATCGTAAATTCTACCACCGTCCTCGTTTATTTGACGGCCATCTAAATAATTATATTTATTACTTTTTTTCATAATTTTATTTTTAGTATGGGCCCGAAGGCCCATTACCTTAATTTAATACCTTATTCGATATGTGTTTAGACTTAGGTCTTAGACAGTAATTATAACATTTAATTAACAGCTCTAATAACTCATCCTTATTACCACCGCTTTGTTTAAAGTATTTACCATGATACTTCTCTAATTGTGATAGACAAGTCCTCATGGAAAACTTTGGCAGTTTCTGGATCTTAACAAAAGCTAAACCAAACCTGACTTGATTAGCTACCTTCGTATTAAAAGATCTAATCTTATTAAAATACGCGCCTTGTTGTTCTGCGTATGCTAGACTTTTAATCTTGAAGACACCTTCTTGAAAGTCAGTTTTACCATAGTCATCGTTATTACCAGATAACAACCACGTAGCTAACGTAGTGTTTAACTGATACTCGTCCAAGAATTTCTTAATTTTAAGATACTCCATATGATTAGGTCTACTCGGATGTGAATGCGAGTGTAAATAATCATAGAAGCTCCACTTATCACCGGTATTGTTCATGACAATACAATCTTCTATTCTTGCGCCGTGACTCATTACACACATCACCGGAATCTGCAGTCTTTGACATGCTTTAACACGGTGCTGTCCTTCAATGATTTCCCAGTTTTCGTTTATGATAACTGGATTAAGTTGTCCTCTTGGTTGATTAAGTAAACCAACTAACCTATCAATTCTAGGTTCTTTGATCGGACGATTCTCTGGTAAGTACACAAACTTCGAGTAATCGTGTTCGTAAAAAACAGATGTAACTTCTCCTTTTTTTGATAGTTCCGACTTTCTGAACTTAGTACCGAGCATCGTAACATTTCTAAAAATAGGAAAACTTTTCTGTGAGCTTATCACAAGTCTTCGTCCCTTTTTACCTTTTTTCTTCATTTATACCTCCTCTCTTTGTTAACAGTTGGCATCGGATTTTTACATAAGCGTACACGTATCCAATGTTAAACGCGATTCTATTTATAAGAATTTTTATTTTATTATTTATTGTCATATGTTATTATCCATCTCACTATAGCTGTTGATGGGTCGTAGCCATCAAACTTTGCGCTGCATCCTGTTAGCAATATAAAAATAATTATTATTCCAAATCGTCCCATCTTGTCTTCTCTTTTTTCTCTTCCATAACTTTATTAATAATAAAATATGCAACGATCGCACCAACGATCATTGCACCCATACCAAATATAAACATACCTAATCCATGAAAAAAACTCATTACACCTCCAAACTCATAAGTTGTTTGTATTTTTCTAAATCTACTACATTACCATTCATAACTTTGTGATCTCCGTAGTGATCTATAATTTTTTGTATACCACTCATTTTTACATGTGCGTATGGCCAAAATAATCTTGCAACTAAATATGCATCCCGAAACTGGCAACGCCATCGCCATTGTTTTTTCCATCCGGCAGTATATTTTGTTCTGTATCTTTTCTCTCCAACTGTACCCACACCTAATACTTCATGTACCCATTTTAAAACAGAGTGATCTGTCATTGCTATTTCCATTCTTATAGACCAAGTAGGATATGCTTTCTTTTGATGCTTTCTCTTTCTCATGTATTGTTTGTAGGTAATGCATCCTTCACCATCAAATAATCCAGCTATGTATGCAATATCAGTTTCGCTAACCATTAGTGTAAACTTCCTTCAGTTTCTGAGTCATCCGGCACCATGGGTACTTCAACAGTTTCATAAAACTCACCTTCTGAATCACAATCCCAACACTGGTGCACTTGACTATTGTCTCTAAAGTCAAGAGATGTGTCGCCGGTTGCAACCCTGATATACCCATTACCGTGACAAGTATCACAAATAAATTTTTTAACTTGTTTTACTTTTAATTTTGCCATTTAACTTTCTCGCTTTCTCATTCGCAATAGCTTCTATTGTTTTAGCAACACTTAACTTTGCGTCGGGCAATATAACCTTCGACAACTGTTCTAAAACCCTGTATGCTTCTTTGGATAGAGAAACATTTTTGTACTTACTCATGTCTGTCATGCTTGTTTCCTTTCATAATAAGATTATTTATATAATATATAATATAGGATTGTCAATGAAATTTATTTTAACTTTTATATTTTGTTCAGGCCTGGCCAACCAGTGTCTGCCGCCTATAGAGTATGAAGGTTCTTACCCTGATTTATATACATGTTTAGACGCAGGATACAGAGAATCCATTGTGCAATTAGGTAAGATAGGACCTACAGAAGTTAACGAAAAAAGGATTTTTATAAAATTTTTCTGCTCTCCTACTCAAGAGACTTGACGTCAATTCACATTTAGTGATAATGCGTGAATATCTTCTCACCATTACCTACCCTTACTTATTTCCCTCTCTATAGGGTAGGTGTTATCTCATTATACAACCATATAAATGACCACTACCATCATTCATTACATGCGCATTNANAGGATAGTCNNNATAAGTTGTAAGTTTTAATCTNAATATATCACACAACTCAAACAGATCTATCTCGTCTACCAATAATGACATATGTTCCATCATCTGCTTTGTGACAGGAACTAACTGATACAATCCGTCGTTTAGAATTATTAAATCCATTTGCCCACTCCTTTAATTCTTTATACCAAAGATTTTTATATTTGGGATCTCTGGTTTTGTGGTAAAGATTTGCTATTTCGTCTAATTTTTTTGTCGTCATTTATTGCTGTACCCCATTTTAAAACACTGCGTAAACCAGATGCTTTTATTTCCATGTTTACACCATATGGTCTCCATGCTTTTCTCATTAGATTTAACTCTAATAAAAATACAGACCACTGTTTCTGGGATATTCCTTTCGGTGTTATTGTTATAGTTTTATCTTTCATATCCTGAGACTAGGATATTTTGGGATGTTTGTCAACGCCCCTGGCCACGATATTTTTTAAAATTTTTTCGCTTAGATTTGTTCATTTTGCACAAGCTAGGGTTGCGTCCGATACTGGTTTTGTGGAATATAGGTATATGTGCAATCTTATTATATAAACCTTTAGCTTTTGCCATCGAAATATTTATCTAAAGTTGATTTTAATGTCTTGCCACTTAGTGTAGGTATGTAACTTATTTTACCATTTATGTGTTGTTGTAGGTCTGCACCACAACTAATACATCTAAAATACTCAGGTGTAAGTCCAACAAGTATAGTCATCTCCTCACAAGTTGGACATCTACCATTAACTATCTCTGCTTTTAATTTTATATAATCGTCTATCATATACTTTCTTATTTTTTACCACACGTTGATGGTACCGTCTATCTTTTAATTCTTTTGCAATTTTATTCGATGATGAGTTTTTTGATTGATTTTGACCCATCAATATTATCCTCTAATTCCGCAGAACCCTTCCAGCATTTGTAGGTTACTGATTCACTAAATTGTCTTTCCGCGTGGCGCTTGCCGCGAAGGCATCCGGCCATGTTTTCTTGCAAACGTGCCTCTTTAATTTCTGCATTTACAAACATAAGAAGAGCTACAACAGATTCTATCATTGTCCATTACCGTTTGTGTATTTCATTTCTCTATTTGAATCTTTTAATTTTTCTATATCTTGCAAAACCTTATCCATCTGTCCTCTTAAAAATTCTATATTAACTTTGTTCAACGCCATAGATTCTATATGTGCGTTAAGTTTATCCGTGGTCTTATAAAGATCTTCGATCATCATAAATTGCTCAGAATCCGCGGGCAGTGATCCTAGTTGTCCACGTGGCCATTTAATTCTAAACTCTGTATTCTCGACTAAATCTTTCTGCATCAATTCTATTTGTGTGCTGTGTTTGTTGAGAGTTTCGTGCAGCCCAAAATATGCCCAGGTGCCAATTGCAACGAGCGCGATCAATGATGCAACCGTCTTCATAGGCATTTGCACAGCTGCCTCTTCAGATATGTTTAATGGTTTTTTACTCATGTTTAGGTTTTGGTTTTGGTAGTATATAATCTTTTGGTGGCATTTTCAACGTGCTGTTGTTATCTAAAGTCTTAGAATCTGGGTTTTCTTTGATATATTCCTCTTTTAATTCATCCCATAAGCTGCCTGTAGGCATGTCCTCTGTTTCATCTGCTTGTGGCACCACACCTCTGCATTTTGATACTAATAATGCAAAGTTTTCATTTTGTGCAAGGCTGGGGTTTCTATTTACTTTGCTGCACATCTTCATCAACTCAAGTTGTTGTTTCAACTGCATGTTTTCTTTTGATGTTTTGCAGTCTGTGCCAAGGTATTTTCTAAACGTAAGTCTTATGCTATTGTCATCTCTATTACTCCAGGAATTATCATAAGGTCTGTACTCTGAATCTCTTTGTTCTACAGAAACATCTACCTCACCACATCTATCGCTGTTATTAAGATATTCGTTTCTAGGATATGCTGGAGTTGCGCAGAAAGCTAAAGCTGTTAACATTAGAATAATGATACCTGTAAAATAATAATTCATCCTGGCAGTCTCCATAGTTCATCCTAATAATTTATCTCTCTGTTAAGATCTTTGATGTCATACTCCATCTGTCTAACTTTATCAGCCAGAACTTCGTATAAATTTTCAGCCATCTCCCATGTGCCCTCAGCTCTTTCTAGTTTTGCAATAACAGTATTAATATTATCTGTAAGCACTTGCATATCTCTGTTGATATTTTCTATGCTCATAGTCTGTAGTTTTTCTATTTGAGCTTGGTTTGCGTTGATAGTATCTGTTAAGTTAACGATGTATTTTACACCCGTGAATGTTCCAACTAGCACAGAGGCTACAACAGGAACCATTACTATGTTTTTCTTTAACAGATCTACTAAATTCATTATTTAACTATTAGCGCTATGACTAAAACTACAAACACAATAGACTCAATCTTATGATTAGCCCAATAGTGTAAAGCTTTATCTTTTATTTTTTTAATCATTTTTTTTCTCCTCCATCTCGTAAAAGAAATTATCAGTGTCTTCTGTTCGCCACTGTTGTGTATCTTCTACGTTCCAGTAGTTGGTTTGTACCTTCCAATCAGGCACTTGGTCCTTCACCGTAAACGATGGTATGTCCCAAATAAGTCTGTTGTTAGGTTGTGCTGCGTAGTTGCCATCATTTAGTGCAAGTACGTGAGCGCACTTATGTTCGTGCGGGATCTCAGAATGATCAGTATCTAGTATATTAGGCTCTGGATGAGCAAAGTCAACAGTAAATAAATANNNACCNNNATGCCATTTTTTATCTTTACCGATGTATTTACCNGNTTGTGATTCTANNATNTCCCAACNANNAACAGNAGGATAATAACTAAAAGANTTCCANAGCTGAAGTTCATCAAGTCTNCNCNTNGGGACGNNATCNGGTTTANATCCNCTTTGAATAAACGCNCTAATNGGGAGNCGNTAAAAGATTGCACCGTTTTCCATNATNGCATGAAATAATAAAGCNCGNCCAGTNATNCANGTNACACCAAAGATAATGCAGTCTTCAACTTCTCCATGATGTTTTTTNAGNTCATATANATANTCTCTNCTNATCTGTGCATATTCCACAGGTATGTTTGCNTTTANNTAAGCCATANNAANTCCTCATTTAATTGTACCCCAATTTGGTCCAGATTCATAGTCCACTTTGTTAGGNACTTCTANNTCAACAGCAGANTCCATAATATTTTTTATTTTATCTGCGTTGCCATCAACAGATATATCAAGTTCATCNTGNACTTGTATATGTGGTGTAATACCTTCTTTGTGTAACTCTATCATNGCTTTCTTAGTCATNTCAGCAGCTGATCCNTGTATNANTCTATTTAAAGCTTTGTATGTGTATGCTCTTCTGATCCCTGGTCCGTGTTCCGCGAGCGCTGCATCGTGAGGNAATGGTTTATGAATCCCAAACTGGTTGGGCTCCCATAGATGAAACCTGCATAGNCTACCCAGCAAAGTTCTTACCTTACCACGATCCTGNGCTCTTGNCATNACACTATCCATCAATTGTTTTACAAATGGTACACGTGAATGATATTGTTTAAATAATTCTTCAGCACGCTCTTTGTTAACACCAAGTTCTGCCTGTAATTTATTTTTACCCATACCATAAAATAAACCAAGATTAATTGTCTTTGCTTGTTCTCTTGGTATGTCCGCCATCTCAGCTACAATCTTGTGAAAGTCTGCATCACCTTCGTTGTATGCATCTAATACATCACCCACTGCATACATGTTTTGTAGTGCAGCATAGTGCACAACTAGTCTTGGTTCTTGTTGACTATAATCAAATACACCCCAGGTACAATTTTCTTCAGGTATGAATAGTGACCTGATCATTGGTCCAAGTTCCTTGTTCCTTGCCGGAATCTGCTGGAGGTTTGGATTAGCATAACTAAATCTACCAGTTACTGTACCACCTTGATCTGATCTAAGTTGGTTTATCTCTGCATGTATTCGTCCTTTATGTGAGTGCTTTAATATGGTATCAATAAACGTTGTATGTGCTTTATTTATTTCTCTAGCACGTGCAATGTGTTTAACAACAGGATGAGGATGATTCTGTAAAAAATTTTTAGTAAAAGATGGAGCATCAGTTTTTTCAGTTCGGTCAAAAGGTAGGTGAAGTTTTTCAAAAACTTGCGCTATCGATCGAGCTGCCCATATTTGGGTATCTACTCCAGTTTCTTTTTTTACTTTTTGTAAGCATGCTTTTTCTTCTGATGATAGTTTGTCTTTTAATTCGTGAGCTCTGTCTAAGTCTACTCGAACACCTAAAAAACGCATATCGACGAGGCAAGGAAAAAGTTCTGTCTCTAATTTAAATATGTCCTCTATGTCTTGTGCATAGATTTCTTTCTTCATCTCTTCCCATAACTCTAAGGTAAGTTCTGCATCTCTTTCAGCATATTCACCCACATACATAGCCGGTAGTTTATACATCTCAGATTTAGGATCTACACCCCATTCTTTGGCTGTTTCGGCCAAAATAGCCTCATTTTTGCCTTTTCCGACGTAATCCCTACCCATGGAGCCTAAATCGTAACGAAAGCGATTCTCGTCCACGAGAGAGCCAGCAATCATGGTATCTACGATCTCCCCAGCTATATCTAGCCCTGCAGCTCTAATAAAGCATACATCGTACATTGCATTGTGAAATATCTTCCTGGCTGGTAAACTTAGAATAGTTCTAAAGTAATTTAACACTTTTTTCTCATCCATATTACCACCACCTTCATGAGCTATAGGGTAGTATCCTGACCAGTCTGTTACAGCTAGAGCTATTCCAACTATTCTACCTTTACCTGTAACAGAGCCAGAGCCCATAGTTTTTAACTCTGGATCTTTTGTCTCCAGGTCAATTGCTATATCATCGTAGCCTGATAAATCTTTAAACTCCTCCGGTGGTAACCATTCCACTTGAGGTGAAAACATAGGTTTCTGTATCATGAGTAATCTCTTTCCAATATCATTTCCAGATAATGTATAGCTTTCTTGATATCTTCTTCCTTCCCTTTTGACTGATGTCTACAAATATATTTTATAGCATTACCTTCTGCAAAAAGCAATTTATTCTCATTGATAAACTCTGCTGGCTGAATTTTCATATTGCGATAGTGTTTTCCACCTACCTGTTCCTCCAGTGAGTTATATGTCGTGCCCTTAAACAAATCTTTAGTCGTCATATTGTAAATCCTTTGTATTTTTGTTTTGGTTCTATGA
>FUFK010044555.1_pt1 | contig 10237 bp, 11 predicted proteins | sample 1021851 | NCBI WGS metagenome assembly FUFK01 (sample SAMEA51879418, study PRJEB19060) | metagenome
AATGAAAATTTTGGAGCGGAAACCGCGTGGCCCTTGGATGCAAGGTCTGTAGCCGTTAGAGCTCCTCAGAATATAGCTCAGCGTGTAAGTTTTTTAAGCATGGTCGAAAATCTCGACGTAACGCCAGGTGAGCCCAAAGCAAGAGTCGTTGTCAATTCCCGTACCGGTACGGTCGCCCTTGTCCGCCCCTTCCTTCAAGATGTGCCGCATCAGGTCCAAGTAAGCGTCCACGCGTCCACCTGTCCGAAGGCGGTCAAGGAAGCACTTAGGCCTTCTTCAATCGGTTTGCGCATAGGTTGGCAGAAACAAAAGGTCGCTTGGCGTGCTCGGGTTGGCCCTGTAAGCAAGAATGTCTTCACGATTAATCTCGTTGAACAAGCCTTGGGTGTTGAGTCGGACATCCTCAACCTCCATCCCCTTGCAAGTGTAACACCTGCGCGCAAAGGCGCATAGCATGTCGATAGCTGCGTGAGGGATACCCCACGCCAAGGCCTCACGTATGTCTTTAATTTCCTCAAGATCTTCGGGCGTCAGTTCAATGATGCCAAGTTTGAATCGTTGAGCAATGGCGAGCCTTTGGGCAGCATGAGAAAATTCTCGAAGCGTTCTTGGTGTAGATTTTTCTGGCCACTGGGCTTCACCGAGAAGAACCAGAGAAACAAGTGCATCAGCAATGGCGCATCCGGGATAACTCAAATCCCAGAGGATGCACACCTTTTCAATCGCTCCAACGGTACGGTTGCGTCCTCTTAGAATGTAAACCTCAAGATGGCCGTCACCTCGCACCAGGAAGGTTTCAACGGTGCCAATCACATCAATTCGAAGTTCATACCCGTCGGTTGAGGTGGTGAGGAGTTTGTTTCCAGAAACGGTGCAGTCCATTTGCTTCCACTCAGTTGCATCCTTGACGACGGAGTGGAGGAGTTCCAATCCACGGAGTTCGGCCTCGATCATTTCATCGGGAGCGACGATGACTCCCGTTTCGTTCAACACACCAAAAGGCGTAGGATAGACAGCCACAGTAATCTTGTGCTGCGAGCCTATAAGAAGAATCAGGGGGCGCCGGAAGCTGCGAGTGTCCCCATTAACTGGTCGGTGAAGTGACGGTACAATCTAGACAATTCTGCTCTGATTTCATGCTCATCGGATTTTGAGAGCTCTAACAAGGAGGACGGTGTTTGATTTCCTCCCTGCTCTGAGGCAAGCCACGCCAACCAAGTCACTCCACGGGCAGCGTGAACGTTGAACCGTCGCCACAACCTCGGGAATTTGTGGTGTTGCGGTTGCATGACCTCTCGCGTTCCTACCAGAGCCAGCGGGACGACCACCGCATGTGGATGCGCTGCTGCGAGGCGAGCAACACCTGTTTTTCCAGGGAGCAGGAAGGGCGCTTCTGTTCGCTTTGAACGTGTGCCCTCTGGGAAGATACCAAGCGCACACTCATTGCTCAGAATGCTTGCCGCACTGGCAAGTGCATCGCTACCGCCTGCTTCCCGGTGGGTCTCGATTTGGCCGGTGGCTCGCATTACGAAACTCGTGAGCGGATTACTGAAATGACCGTCTTTGGCGAGGTAGTGTGTTGTTCGTCGCGCAGCGGCGATGACTGCGATGGGGTCGATGTGGGAAAGGTGGTTGGCGGCGAGGATGGTGGCGCCGGTGCGAGGAATATGTTCTGCTCCACGGATTCGCCATCTCAACAGCGGGCGAAGGATGGGTGAAAGGAACATCCGAAGAGCAGCATAAACAGGTGTGCGCGGAAGAGGTTGGGGACTTGGTTGNATCACCCAGTGCGGTTGTAGGGTTAACCACGCCTCCTCAAGGTCTNGATGNTCGCTCACGCACAGGGTTGCGCCGTCTTTTGTTTTCATGCTTGCTCAAACTTCTACCTGCAAGCCGGTGTTTCCACGATGGGGCAGGCGGGCCAAGGACAACCGTGAAAGAGCACCGAAGAGAGGGACGGCCATGGGTACCCGTCAGGGCTTTGTGTTGCCGGGTTTTCTCGTATGCCTCATCCTCGCCGTTGTCTTCCATCCAGTGGCTTTAGCACAAGCAGCATGGGAAGAAGACGGGTGGTTACGAACCTCTCTCGCGCAGGATCGGCTTGACGCAGGTGATGAGTTCGGTTGCTACAACATGCCGGGTCTGTCTTGGCAAAACGACCCCGGGGCAGTTGCGCAAGCTTGCAAATCCTACATCGAAGACCGTATCAATGCCAGCAAGTGGGGTCCCTCTCCATTGTCGTCTTTTTCGCCACCCACGTTGACGATGGCAGACCACGGCAAGATTGCGAGCCAAGGCTTCACGGTTCATGGAGACCATACTGGACTTGAGGATTCTGCTTGGCACAACGCATCGGATGTGCCGACAGACCTCTGGGATTGGTACAACCTTGGCCGACGTGGAGGTAGCTTGGAGAAAGGTATCGCCTCTTTGGAGGCATTGCAAACCGAAATCGAAGCCGGTGGTGTGGTCAACATGTACTGGATCGGTCGTGTTAACGACGCCACCGTTCGCCATGACGGTGATGTCCTGGAATACCTCGACCAAACACCCGGCATCTGGCTGACGACTTGGGGAGAGGTCTGGTCTTCATGGTCGGGTAAGCGCTGCTATGAATTCACCCATGTCATGAACGAACATGAGAACGGTTCGGTACTTTCCTTTGAATCGTTGCAAACCGAGGCGTGTCAAGCGGTTTCGGACCATCGACCTTGGAATGTACCACTGACCTGGATCATCGATGTCGAGGGCGTGGATGTACGCTCAGTTTCTTCAAATGAAAGCGGCTTTATGCTGCCTTCTATAGAGGGAGAGAAGAACACTATGGAAGGTTGGAGGCAACAAAGCGATGGCCAATTGGTGCTCTCGGTGGTCAACGGGCACAAGGTCGACATCGCCTTGAACGGCTCAGATGTGGACCATGATGTTCTCGCTCAAGCCGAATTTTTCAACAATCATTCTGCTGCAGTTACCGTTGCAGGCCATGAAACCACGGACCTATTCAAGTGGTCAAAACGATTTGTCGACGATACTGATGTTCGGTTTACGTGGTTGGTGCAACCACGTCCAGCCGATGGGCAAGACGCTTGGATTCCGTATGCGGTGGTCGGTATTGGCGTATTCACAACCTTCCTCATGCTGGCCGTGTTGGGTCGGGAAGGGATCGGACCATGGTCAAAACTGGCTGGGCAAGAAACCCTTCATAACAAGGACGAGCCACCCCTCAAGAAGCGAAGCCTTGATGCCGACGAGGAAGCGTGAAGTCCACCAAGGGGATACAAAATGGCCAACGAAGACCTCGTTATTGACCCCTGGGGGAGTGCCCAATCCACGGACTACGACCGCATCATCCATCAATTCGGTTTGTCTTCAATGGAAGGTGTGTCGTTGGACGCCCCGTCCAAACTTCATCGTCGGGGCATTGTCTTTGCGCATCGTGATGTAGATCAAATTCTCGAAGCNCAACGGACGGGTTCTGAGTTTGGCGTTTTGACCGGATTGATGCCAAGTGGACAAATGCACCTCGGGCATTCCATGGTGGTGGAACAGGTCAAGTGGTTCCAACAGCAAGGTGGCGATGTCACCATTGCGGTGGCCGACCTCGAAAGCCAAGCAACTCGTGGCGTTTCTCTTGAGAAAGGTCGCCGTGTAGCCCTTGAAGAGTACATTGCCCATTACGCTGCTTTGGGCCTNAATCCAGAACAGACCAACGTCTACTTTCAATCCACTCGACCAGTCGTGCAGCGCCTTGGTTTCCAACTCGGAAAGCGAACCAATTTGAATGAATTCGAATCCATATACGGGTTCTCCGGGGAAACCAACTTGGCCCACGTTCAAGCACCTTTGGTCCAAGTGGGGGATATTTTACATCCCCAAATGGAGGAATTCGGTGGGCTTCGCCCGGTGGTTGTTCCGGTAGGTGTTGACCAAGACCCTCACTTGCGGCTAACGAGAGGTTTAGCCGCGAAGACCAACTGGTTCAACCTCAGGGATGCTTCCTCCCGAGGACTGCTGGTGAGTCTTTCAATCCACGATGAGAATGCAGCGGTCTTTGGACAACTGCCCAACGGCCGTGTTGACAAAGCCAAAGTCGCTGCCGTGTTTGATTCTGTAGTGGAGGCCTTGAGCGAACTCGGCTTTTCCGACATCATGTCGAGCCCGAAACAGGGCCATGTCCACGTGCCTTCGGCGACGCAACGAGACAAACACTCGATTCGTATGGCCCTGCTGAGATTGGAGCGACGTTTGGGAGGGCTTGGACTCATGGCACCGGCCTCCACCTATCACCACTTTGCAGTGGGCATGACCGGCGATAAGATGAGCAGCAGTCAGCCAAAGACCACGCTCTTTCTCAGAGACGACCTTGCAGCGGTGGAGAAGAAGATCAAGCGAGCCTTTTCGGGAGGTCAGCCAACCGTTGAAGAGCATCGTCGGTTGGGCGGGAACCCGGACATTGACGTCGCCTATCAGTACATGATGTACTTCTTTGAGGAGGACGATGCCTACCTCGCAGAGATCAACGCCGCTTTCCGTTCAGGCCAACTGCTCGCCGGTGAAATGAAGCAACTTTGCATTGAACGGGCGACGGAATGGATGGGATCTCTCCATGAAATGCGCGACCAAACCGCTCATTTGGTCAACGATTTTCTCGCTGAAGACTCACGCTGAACCGTCGGCTTCATCGGTTGAAAACACGGCTGGGTCCGGGCCGACGGGAAGTTCTCGCAATTCCTCTTCGGTCAACGCTCGTTCTGTTGCATCTGGATGGAGAATCATCGAGTGGCCGTGTGGGTCGAGGAGAACGAGGGTGATGGGGGCCGCATCGGGCCCACCCAAATTCGCTAAGGTGAGGGTCATGTTTTGCAGCGTCGCCATTTGCTCCATCAATTCCTCTCTGGCATCACCCTCTGCGTTCAAGAATTGCTGAGAAAGGTCTCGTTCCACCATGTTGATGATCTCTTGAAATCGATGCAAAACACCCTCGACGTTGGATACATAACCGGTGGCGTTACTTCCGGGTTTTACTTCCAAATCAAGTTCTGGTATGCAGACCGTACAGGAGGAGGAACGAACCACCCTGGCTCGTGTCTTCTCTTCGCTGTCGATGAGCATGGACCAGCCCCCTGCCTTTTTTCCCTCGGCAGGGATGAAATCCGTTTGACGCCAACCACAATCATGACAGAGGATGGTCACCTGCGTGTGTTCGCCAAAATAGGGGATTTCGTCAACGTGTGCGATCATGTTGACGTTGCCGGATGAAGCGCAGATAGGGCACGGTAGGTCAATGGGTTGTTCGTTCATTCATACACATCCGTCAAATCGTCGGGCGAGACGGCAAAGCTCTCCATCTCGGTACCTTTGATCCCTCGGCAACCTTGCGGAAGCAGAAGCAAACGGGTGTCGGTGATTCGTATGATTTGACCTTGAACATCACCTTCCACGAATTGACTGAGCATGCTAATGGCTTGATTGAATTCGGTTTTACGCTTCATCATTCGTTTCATTTCAACGATGCAACCGTGGCCATCCGCCACCCAATCCATCAACGCCCCGCATCCCGTCAAATCCAACAGGGTTGAATTGTGGAGCACCATTTCTCCCTCGTAAAGGGGGACGGGGGCGTCGGGATAGAGTTGGTCGAGGTTGTGGTAGGTGACTTTTCCTCGGGGCATTCGTTGCGTGGGTGTACGCTTCGAACTGGGCATGCTGAAACTCCGTGGGCCTGCTCCTTCAGTGCTGGCCTCAGATACTGCGGGCTCATTCACCTGTTCGAGTTTGGCCTCAGCCGCTTCCAGGAGGTCAAGGTCGGGCATTTCAGGAATATGGGGTTCAGAAGGTGGCTCCGCCGTTGGGGTGGACTGACTGAACGCATCCAGTGAGGATTGCGCCTCATCCTTCACCTTTCGCCGCCGGCGCCGCATACGGTCGGAGGTTTTGCGAGGCCTCTTCAACACTCCGTTTCTTTTCAGGTGGAGGCTTTGATTCTCGGAGCCGTTTGGACGCGCCGTCATGGGAACGAGAACAGACCATGCCCCCGATGCCCAAGGTTCAAGAAGTGTCGGGTTGGAGAGGATACCATGCAAGAACAGCAGACCGTTATGAAGACCGGGACCAGTACTGTTGGAATCACGTTCAAGGGTGGTGTTGTGGTTGGCGCAGACCACCGTGCAACCATGGGTCATTTCATCGCCAACAAGAGCGTTCAGAAGCTCTTCAAAATCGGTGATAATCTTGCCCTGACCACAGCGGGCTTGGTCGGCCACGCTCAATCGCTTTCCCGAACACTGGCTGCTGAAGTGGCGTTGTTTGAACTCCGCCGGCAACAACCCATGACCGTCAAGGGTGCTGCCACGCTTACGGCCAACATTCTCTCTGGGCGCCCTCACTGGGTTCAACTCTTGATTGTCGGTGTTGATGACGACGGCGGTCATGTCTATTCCATCGACTCCGCCGGCGGCTCCATTCCCGATGTCTACTGTGCAACGGGCTCTGGTTCCCCCTACATGTACGGTGTTTTGGAAGATGGATTCAAGGAAAACATGACCCAGGCGGAGGCCTTAAAACTGGCTGCACGAGCCCTCCATGCATCAGGACAGCGTGATGCGGCCTCCGGCAACGGCATGGATTTGGCCATCATCAAGCCTGGTTCTGGCTACCAACAAGTCTCCCAAGACGAGATTGCCAAACTTCTGAAGTGAGGTTCCTATTCCCGCGGCTTTGCCGCTTTACACCCTCGGGTGTGTTGTGGTCCATGTTGACTGCGGGAGCATGCGGTGAACATCATGCAAATGACCTACAGAGAACTGAAAGACGAAATTGCGAAGATCATTCCTCGTAGCATTGAATACGAGGTTGACCTCGAGGCAGGAAACATTGCCATCATCACGCAAGACATGAAGCCCTTCAGGGGCCAAGATGGCTTGATTGGCAAGATCGCTCGCCGGGTCAAGCGGAAGATCGTTTTGCGAACGCCCATTGATTCAATGATGGACATGGACCAAGCCCAAGACGTAATCCGAGACATTATTCCCGAGGAGGCCGATATTACGGAGATGTACTTTGACGCTTGTTATCGCGAAGTCATTATCCAATGCAAGCAGCCGGGTATGGCGATTGGACGCCGTGGCGAAAACAGTAATTCGATTCGTGATAAGACGGGATGGGCGGTCAAGGTTGAACGAACGCCTCCGCTCTTTTCGAAAACGGTTCACGATATTCGCATGTACCGACAAACACACGGTGATGAGCGACGAAAGTTACTGAAGGATTTCGGTTTGAATATCCACCGCCCTACTCGCCCGGGTGGAACTTGGGCCCGAGTCACCGCCCTCGGTTCTTACAGAGAAGTGGGCCGCGCTTGCCATTACGTGACCACCAACGAGTCCCGAATTATGATTGACGTCGGTGTGAACATCGCCTCGGACACCGACCCCATGCCGTTTTTCAACGCCCCAGAAGCCCTTCCTTTGGACAAACTTGACGCAGTGGTGTTGACCCACTCTCACCTGGACCACGCTGGCATGCTTCCTGTGCTGTTCAAGTACGGCTACCGCGGGCCAGTCTACTGCACGCCGCCAACCCGTGACCTGATGCTCTTGCTTCAAACGGATTACCTCAAGGTTGGNGGAGCCGAAGGAAAGCGAACACCCTACGACATGGAAGACATCCGCATGTGCATGAAGCACGTTGTCGATGTTGATTGGGATTCAACCACGGATATCGCTCCGGATGTCAAGTTGACATTTTCCAACGCCGGGCACATTTTGGGTTCATCCGCCGTCCATCTGAACATCGCTGATGGAAAGCATAACATCGTGTTCAGTGGAGACCAGAAATACGAGAAATCTTGGTTGTTTGACGCAGCAAACACACGTTTCCCTCGTGTGGAAACCTTGGTGATTGAATCCACCTATGGGGCTTCAGGCGACTATCAGCCCTCCCGACAAGAAGCGAATCAGGAGCTGCAGGACATTGTCTCCCGAACGTTGATGCGTGGCGGGAAGATGATTTGTCCGGTNTTTGCTGTTGGTCGTAGCCAAGAGGTCATGATCGCTATTGACGAACTCTTCCGCTCTGGAACGGTCAAGCCCGTGCCTGTTTGGCTCGACGGAATGATTCAGGAAGCCACGGCGATTCACGCCTCTCATCCCAACTACCTAACCAAGGCGCTCAGCAAATCGCTCTTGAAGGACGACGGGGAAAACCCGTTCACCAGTGAGTGGTTCCGCCCTGTCAAGGGGAGAGAACTCCGAGAGAGCATCGTCATGGACACATCTCCGTGCATCGTATTGGCTACCTCCGGTATGCTCAACGGCGGCCCGGTGATGGAGTATTTCAAGAACTGGGCTCACGAGGAGCGGAATTCGCTTTGTTTCGTTGGCTATCAAGCAGAAGGAACACTTGGACGGCGCCTTCAGAAGGGCTTTGGAGAAGTTCCCATGCTCATCAACGGCAAGACTGAGATTGTCAAAATCGGTTGTGAAATGGTGACCATCGACGGTTTCTCTGGGCACTCAGACCGTCGGCAACTGCTTGACTTTGTTGACCGAATCAATCCACCTCCCAAGAACATCATTTGCCACCACGGTGACTATCAGAAGTGCAACGAGCTTGGCTTGACGCTTCGTGAGCGCTACAATTGCCTAACGTTTGCTCCGAGCAATCTCGAAACGGTTCGCCTGTTTTGATCAGAGTGGCATTTCGAAGTCTTGGGCCATCGGGTCCGGAAGCGAAGTTTCGGCCTCGAGACTTTGGCCCTTACCAGTCGCGGGCGTTTGCACGCCCAATGCGCCTGTTTTCGTGGGCTGAGATGAGCCTGCTTGCATCATGAATCCAATCCCAATCAAGGTGGCCATCATAGCCCCTAGGGCCAATGTAAGAGTATACTCACCAGCGTTAATCCCGGCCACCATGGCAACCGCCAAGACCAATCCAAAGGCCGTAAAGAGGAGGCCCCGTGTGGCTTGTGCCATGCATAAGCCCACCACCAAGTTGTTCATGAACCCGTTGTGATACAGGGCTAACCATGCAATCCTCAAACACGCCATCGTGTCCAGGCTGGCTCATGACCGCAGTCGCTCCGTGGGGTGAGAATGCAGAGGATGCATTTGACCAAGGGCTGGTTGAACTCGGATTAGGCGATGTTCGCTTGATTCAGGCCCAGGGGGCCATGCTTCCACTTGGTTTTGGCTCCACACCACCGCGTCCTCTCCCGATGGGTTCGCTGGTTGAATGCCATTTGGCCACGGCATATGCTTGGAACGGTTCATCCGCTTCAGCCGGTGTGGCTTGGGCGACATGTGTTACCCCAGAGGGGGATGAGTGTGCCATCGTTGCTACCATCAGCACCGACCGAGACTACGAAGAAACGGTTTTGCTCTTGCGAAGAAACTTGCAACGACGCTTGGCGAGTCGCGACCTTGAGGTCATCGAATTCGATGTTGCTGTCGATGAGGTCACGGCCGGCCAAGACCATCACGGTGTGGCGGTTGCAGCCTTGATCCTACCCGAATCCCTCTCGCTTGGAGCACGAACCAAGACGGGTCCGATTCGAGGAGCGCTGACACGGAAGGCCGCTCCCGAACCCCGAAAGCGAGTCGACACCAAGGCACCAGCGGCTCCAGCTCGACGCCCGGGTCAGCCCCAAAACAAACACGATTTCACGCTCTGAGGCGATGAAATGTCAGACCAACATTGGCTTGTTCTCCGTTGTTCTGCCTGTGACCAATGCTCTGGCCATCGTCGCCAAGGAGGTCGTTGTCCACATTGCGGGGCAGCCATGAAAACGGATGCAGAGGTTGTGAAGAAATGCACCTCGAGTGCCATGCTTCACCTCGAAGTGGCTTTGGCCAATACACCGCCTGAACTTCAGGATGAATTGCGCTCCCGGCTTTTACGTTCAGCCTCTTTCAACGAAGAACCACAGGAGATTTCACCACGAGCGCTTTTGCGTGAACTCCGCGCACTGGCTTCTGAGGAGGGCCATATTTCGCGCCTTCAGGTCCAATCTCTTCTGGATAAGAGGGAAGTTGAGATTCCTGCTGATGCCCTTATGGAGCAGGCCGAAGTGGAAGGTGTGGTCGTTCGTATCGCTGACGGCCGCTGGATGTTCTTTGAGTGAAGTTCATAGGTGAGACGCCGTGGCACAGACCAAGGGCGTATGGGTTAGTTTGGCCTATACTCGGGCGTTTGGGACGCTTGGACCCAAGTTCAAATCTTGGTACGCCCACCATCATTC
>FUFK010719907.1_pt1 | contig 10235 bp, 8 predicted proteins | sample 1021851 | NCBI WGS metagenome assembly FUFK01 (sample SAMEA51879418, study PRJEB19060) | metagenome
TGGTTTTTATGAAAACAGCCAGTGGTAATAAGAAAGTTGATATTATTTATAGACGTATAGATGATGATTTTTTGGATCCATTAAGTTTTAATACTGACAGTATTCTTGGTCTAGCAGGGATAATGGAGGCTTATAGACAAGGGAATGTTTGTATTGTTAATGCACCTGGAACGGGAATTGCGGATGATAAAGCAATTTATTCTTATGTTCCAAAGATGATTAATTACTATTTAAATGAAAAACCAATTTTGAAAAACATAGAAACCTATCATTTATCTAACAGTGAACAAAAAGATTATGTTAAAAATAATATAAATGATATGGTAATTAAAAAAACAGATGGTAGCGGTGGTTATGGAATGTTAATGGGAAATAAAGCATCTGAAGATGAAATAGATATTTACTTTAAGCAAATAAAAAAAAATCCAAGTAACTTTATTGCTCAGCCGATTCTAAACCTCTCAACAAGTCCATGTGTGATTGAAAAGAAGTTAGTTCCTAGGTGTATTGATTTAAGACCATTTGCAATCTACGGGTCAGAAAAAATAAAAGTTTGTCCCGGGGGTCTATCGAGAGTTGCAATGAAAAAAAATTCTCTTATAGTGAATAGTTCTCAAGGTGGTGGAAGTAAAGATACTTGGGTAATCAGGAAACACTAAAAATGTTAAGTCGAGTAGCAAATAATTTATTTTGGATGGATAGATACATGGAAAGAAGCTATGGTCTATTAAATCTGATTAAAACTAATTATAATTCAACATTAGATTCTGGCGATTATTCATCTTGGAAAAAAATTATGTACACATATTTAGCAATCCGAAGCGAAAATGAATATAAAAATCATCAAGATTCAATATCAACAATATTTTTCATTTTGTTTGACAAAAAAAATCCAAANACCCTANTTAATATGGTANTNAANGCTAGAGAAAATGCNAGAAGTGTCCAAGAACATATTTCTAGAGAACTCTGGTTATCAGTTAACAAATTTTTTCTCCATCTTACTGAGGAAGACATGATTCTTAAGTATAAAAAGAGTGACCCAATAACTATAGTGAACGAACTTCTTCAATTTAGTCACATCTATTATAGCGTTGCGGATATTACTCAAGAAAGAGGAACAGCATACTGTTTTATGAATTTAGGAAAATATTTAGAACGAGTGGTTCAGAGTATAGATTTTTTAAACCTCAGAATTATTAGTCTTGATGACAAAAAAGAGGATTTATATGAAAGCTATTTTTTTAAAAATTTACTAATTTCAATAGGAGGATATCAACTGTATTTAAAAACCTATAAATCAATTTACAAAATAGAAAATGTAGTAAAAATGATTGCTATAAACGAAAATTTTCCAAGGTCAATTATTTATAGTGTCAATAAATTAAATGTGCACATTGGAAGGCTTAATGAGTTTAATCAAATAAAAGCTGGTGAATTAAACTTCACCGTTGGCAAACTAAAAAATCATTTAAAATATTCTACTATTGAGTCAATTAAACAAAATGGCCTTGAGCAGTTTTTAGATGATATTAAGTTTGAATTAAATAAAATTTCAAATAGCATTAACAAAACTTACTTTAATCAGATTTTATGACATGTTCAAATATTATTTAACACATTCGACACATTATAAATATTCAAATCATATTCAAATCTTCTTAAACAATGTTATATGTTCAAAAAATTTTCAGAGGAGGTTGATATAAATCAATTTTCTTCTTTTATAGTGTTAAGAGATGATGTAATTATTTTAAAACTAAAAAATTTAAAAAAATATATTTTTAGTTCACAGTTTGGATATGTCACTAGTATGTGGGATTGGGAAGGGGGAGTCCATGAGAGATTTTTTATGTGTTCAAAGGATATATTTTTTAGATTGACATTTAAATATGATAATTTAAGAAATGTAATTCTTAAAAAAAATAAAGTTAATCCAGTCCATTATACTGGGGAATTTTTAACTTTAAAAATACTAAAAGAGTATAATTTTTGTATAGTACCTGTGAATATTAAGACTCAAAGGGTAAGACAAGGCTTTAGATTACATAAAGAAAGACATAGGATAAGGATGCATGATCCTTTAGAGGTACTTAATCTAATTAGAAGCTTTGTATTTTCTAGATTAATAATGCTGACGATTTCAATTAAACAATTATTTTTGAAAATATTTGTTTTCTAAATTCATTTCAAATTTGATAAATTTGGTATTCATAAAAGATTTAAATAAAATTTTATAATAATTTATCAATTATTTTATATTTTTACTTTTATCTAAATTAATTGTTTTATCATAGTGTAAATAACATTTTAATTTTTAAAAATTGATATATCTTCTTTAAAAAGTATAGAAATTTATATTTACTAAAAACTTTCAAGAATGATTCAGCAATTACTTATTAAAACTTTATCTAATTTGTCTTCTGATCAAAGAAAGATAGTACTTATTTTATTTGATCTTTTATTGATAAGAATTTCTTTTGAAATTGTTTTTTTTGTATTACCAAATTTATTAATTGATAATGATAAATATATTATCTTGCAAACTTTAATTTTGATTATCGCCTTTTTAATTTATTTATTTACTGGTCAATATAGGAGTTTATCAAGGTATTTAGGCAGCAAAAATATTTATTTAATAGCTTTTAGAAATCTTTTTATTTGCTTGTCTTTATTTTTTTGCAATATTATCTTTATAAAAGCAGAACTATCACTAAATTTCTTCTTTTTATTATGGACATTTTTGTCACTTTTAGTTGGATCAAGTAAATTTATTTTTAGGGATATTTTAATATCCTCATCAATATCTAAATTAACTCCAACAAAAAAGGTAATAATTTATGGTGCGGGGAAACTAGGTGCTCAATTGGCTTCAATACTTAGTATGGAAGATATAATGATAGATGCTTTTGTCGATGATAATGAAGCATTATGGAATAGAAGTTTATATGGAATAAAAATAATATCTTTTAAAGAAATAAATAAAACCATTAAAAAAATAAATCAAATATATATATCAACTCCCAAATTATCAAAAAAAAAGAAAAGGGAGATTTATAATATTGCCTTAAAAAACAATATAAAAATTTTTGATATTAATTTAATTGAAGATTTAGCTAAAGGAAATATGAATAAGGAAACATTTAAACCTATACAAATTGAAAAAATTCTTGGAAGAGATACAGTAAAACCACGTGCGGAATATATGTGGGATGGAGTAAAAAATAAAGTAATTTGTATAACTGGAGCAGGAGGCTCTATTGGAAGCGAAATTGCAAGAAGATGCTTTGAACAAAGACCAGCTAAATTGATCTTAATAGATAATTCTGAGGCAAATCTTTTTTATATTAATGATGAACTAGTAGAAAAATGTACAGTAGATAATTTTTCTAAAATTCCTATTTCTCCACTTTTGGCGAATGCAACTGATCAGTTTTTTTTAGAAAAAACTTTTGTTTCTGAAAAGGTAGAAATAGTTTTCCATGCAGCCGCTTATAAACATGTTCCATTAGTAGAAGTAAATCCAATTGAAGGAATAAAAAATAATTTTTTTAGTGTCCAAGCAGTGTGTAAAGCGGCTATTAAAGCAGGGGTTAAAAAAGCATTACTTATATCTTCTGATAAGGCAGTTAGGCCAACAAATATTATGGGGGCTACAAAAAGGCTCTCCGAACTAATTGTCAAGAAGCATTCTATCGATTTTTTTGAAAAAAAGCATAATACTATTTTTTCATGTGTTCGTTTTGGAAATGTTCTAGGATCATCTGGTTCAGTTGTTCCAAAATTTAAAAAACAAATAGCAAATGGTGGTCCCATAACTATAACTCATAAAGATGTTGTAAGGTATTTCATGACAATAGAAGAAGCGTCGGAGCTTGTATTGCAAACTATTTTTTTATCAAAAGGAGGTGAAATATTTTTACTTGATATGGGCAAGCCAGTTAAAATATTTGATTTAGCAAAACAAATGATCTATTTAAGTGGATTAACTGTAAAAAATAAAAATAATATTGATGGTGATATTGAGATTATTAAAATTGGTCTACGTCCTGGGGAAAAACTATATGAAGAATTGTTGATCTCAGGAGAATCTTTGAAAACTAAACATCCATTAATTTATAAAGAAAAAGATGATTCAACTTTAAATAATTTAGGGAATCTTGAAGAAAAATTATTACAATTAGAGTTATCAATTAATAATAATGATTGCGAAAAAATACTAGATAATCTTGGGGAAATTGTTCCAGAGTGGATAAGAAATTAATAATAAACTTAAAAAATTTTTATTATAACTTTATTCTGAAAAACAAGAATTAAAAGATTTTTATATTTGTTGACTTAACTTTTTATACTTTACTGGGATTTATTTCTTGAAGGTATCAGTATTTAACTTGCGGGTAAATCTTTTTTTAAAAGCTTAAAATATAAACTTAATATTTAAGGAATTTTAAATGGGAAATTTTTGTATTTTAATTATGTTCCCAAAACTATTATCAACTAAGAAAAAAAACTTACCCTTTATATTTAAAAAGATTATTTACTTTTTATATAATTTTACTATTCCTAATATTATATTATTTACCCGTAATATCAAATAAAATTTACTTTTAATTTTTTCTTCTAACTTAAAAAAAATTTAATAATATATTATACAATGAAAAAAATTCTCTTAACGGGTGGTACGGGTTTTGTAGGGAGTCATACATGCCTATCTTTACTTGAGCAACAATATGAAGTTTTAATATTAGATTCATGTATAAACAGCTCTGCAAAATCTCTAGATGGTATTCGTAAAATATTAAGTTCAAAATATTTATCTGATGAAATTAGCATTAAATTCATAAAAGGGGATATTAGAGATGAAAATCTTTTAAAAGATATTTTTGAAAATGCTTTTAAATCTAATAAACCTATTGAGGGAGTTATTCATTTTGCTGGATTAAAATCTTTGAGTGAATCAATTAATAATCCTCTTAATTATTGGGATGCAAATGTTGTAGGAACAATTACTTTGTTAAAAGTAATGGATTCTTTTGATTGTAGAAAAATTATCTTTAGCAGCAGTGCAAGTATTTATCGATCAAATAAACAAGGTCTTATAAAAGAGGACAGTTTTGTAAAGCCAAATACCCCGTATGGTTCTACCAAACTAACAATTGAAAGTTTTTTAAGAGAACTATCTAATTTTCAAAAAGAAACTTGGAATATAATTAATTTAAGATATTTTAATCCAATTGGCGCACACCCAAGCGGAATGATTGGTGAAGAAAAAACAAATAAAACAAATAACATTTTCCCTTTAATAATAGATGCAGCTTTTTCTACAAAAAAAAGATTAAATATATTTGGAAATGATTGGGAAACATCTGATGGTACTTGCATAAGAGATTTTATACATGTAATGGATGTCGCAGAGGCTCATATAAAGGCCTTTCAAATTTTAAATAAGGACTATTCTCAGTTTTTAAGTTTAAATATTGGAACTGGTAAGGGAACCAGTATTCTAGAGTTAATTAAAATCTTTGAAAAGGTAAATAATTTAAAAATTAATTATGCTTTTACCAAAAGAAGAGAAGGCGATAATCCAATTCTTGTTGCGGATAATTCTTATGCTAGGGAGATTTTAAATTGGCAACCTACAAAAAATATTGAAGATATGTGCAGAGATGGATGGAAATGGAAATTGACGAATCCAAGTGGATATAATTAGTTTCTAGATTTTATTATTTTTTTTTTTTTTTCTTTTCTAAAATTATTACTGTTTAGGATCTAACCAGCACCAATTCTCCAGACATTAATTCCATTATTCTCAGCATTATCAATATCGCATATAGATCTTGTATCGAATAACCAAGCAGGGGACCTCATTTCTTTAGAAATTAACTTCCAATCAATATTTTTAAATTCATCCCATTCTGTTATCACAATTATTGCATCTGAATTTTTGGCTGAATCAATAATTGATTTTGAATATTCCCATCCTCCAATACCTGAATCATTTTTATTGGGATCTAATTCAGGGATTCCTAAATTATCTTGTATTTTTTCTTTCTTTACTTTTGGATCATATATATTTAATTTACAGCCCTCTTCAAGCAATCCTTTGCAAATTTTTATTGCAGGAGATTCTCTTGTGTCGTTAGTATTTGCTTTAAATGAAAAACCTAAAATAGAAATTTTTTTCCCAGAGATTGTCCCAAATAGTTTAGATAAAATAACATTTTGGATTCTCTCACTTTGCCATTCGTTTATATCTACAACTTTTTGCCAATAGGAGGCAATCTCATGAAGACCGTAGTGATCACATATATATACAAGGTTTAAAATATCTTTTTTGAAACAGCTTCCTCCAAATCCTGGGCCTGGTTCTAAAAAATATTTTCCTATTCGATGATCTGTTTTTATTGCTTCAGAAACTTCTTGTATATCTGCTCCTGTTGTCTCGCATAAAGCTGTTATTGAATTAATGGAACTAACTCTTTGCGCTAGAAATGCATTGGCAATTAATTTAGATAGTTCTGAACTCCATAAATTAGTAGTGATTATCTTATCATCACTAACCCAATTAAGATATATTTTTGCAAGTTTTTCTATGGAAATTTTATCCTCTCCCCCTATTAATACTCGGTCGGGATTTTTTAAATCATTTATTGCTGTTCCTTCAGCAAGAAACTCAGGATTAGACAGAACTGAAAATCTCTTATCCTTCTTACCAGTAGACGATAATTCTAGAATATTTTTTATTGTTTGTGCTGTTTTGACTGGAAGTGTACTTTTTTCTACAATAATGGTAAATCCAGTTGCATGCTTTGCTATTTGCCTTGTAGAGGACTCTACCCATTTTAAGTCACTCGCTTTGCCAGCGCCAATTCCTTTAGTCTTTGTTGGAGTATTTACAGATATAAAAATCATATCTGCTTGAGATATATGCTTTTCTATTTCTGTGGAAAAGAAAAGATTTTTGTTTCGACATCTCCCAATAATATCTGCTAGTCCAGGTTCATATATTGGGAGATTTTCTAATATTGATTGATTCCAGGCGTTTATTCGTTCCTCATTAACATCAACTACGTTTACTTTTAATTTTGGACATTCATCTGCGATTACTGCCATGGTTGGTCCGCCTACATATCCTGCTCCGATGCAGCAAATATTTTTAATCTCATAATTCATTTTACTTAATTCATGATATGGTTAATTGTTTTTTGTAAGCCTTCATGGATATCAATATTTGGTTGCCAGTTAAATAAATCTTGCGCAAGTTTTATTGAGGGTTTTCTTTTAAGAGGATCATCTTCAGGTAAAGGAAGATATATAAGTTTTGAAGAGGATTTAGTTTTTGATTTTATTATATGGGCTATTTCTAAAATAGTATATTCTTCATTAGGATTGCCAAGATTTACAGGATATTCATAATTTGAATCCATAAGTTTTTTAATACCTATTATTAGATCATCTATAAAGCAAAAAGATCTTGAATGATTACCCTCTCCAAAAATAGTTAAAGGTTTATTATTTATTGCTTGATAAATTAGATTATTTATTAACCTCCCATCATTTTTCTTCATCCTTGGTCCATAAACATTAAATATTCTCGCAATTCTTACTTTTGTCTTGAAACACCTTGAGTAATCTAGGCATAGAGATTCTGCCATTCTTTTTCCCTCTCCGTAGCAACTTCTTAATCCAATTGGATTTATTGAACCAAAATAAGATTCTTTTTGAAAATCTGTAGAGGGGTTACCATAAATCTCACTAGTGCTGCTAAAAAATATTTCTATGTTGAGATCTTTAGCTAATTCAAGCATATTTAAAGTCCCCATAAAATTTGTTAATGAAGTTTTAATGGGATCACTTTGATAATGAAATGTTGAGGCAGGACAAGCTAAATGCCAAATACGATCCACCTTGGTTTTCATTGGCTTAACAACATCATGGAATAAAAATTTGAAATTAGGTGATTTTTCCCACTTTGAAATGTTTTTTTTATCTCCAGTAGATAAATTATCTAAACATAAAACACTTTCTCCAGAATTTATTAATGAATCAATAAGGTGAGATCCTATAAACCCAGCTCCACCCGTAACTAAATTTCTCAATTTATTTGGTTAATTGTATGTTTTAAATATAGTATTTTTTTACTCATAAATTATATTTTTAATATTTTTAGGGGTTAATAGGTTCATTATAAAATTTAGTCCCCAATTGATTTTAGTCCACTTAATAAAACCCAAAAAATAATGCTAACTTTGCCATCGTAGTAAGGAAAATCAGTTAAAAAGAATATAATGACAACTATTGAGCTGGCAAACCAAGCCCTATCAACATTATTATTTTTAAAAATTTGAGATAATTTTTTTGTTAAAACTCTCCAAAATAAGAATAAAATAAATAGGGTTAAAGTGAGAGCAAGCGGTAAACCATAGTTGTAAGCTAATTCTAAAAAGAAATTATGAGTATGATTAGGTGAAACACCTTCGAACAATCCTCCATAATACAAATATAAAAAAATAAAAGTACTCGCGCCCCATCCAAAAATAGGTTTATTCAATATAGCTTGAATGCTTATTTTCCACATGTCAATCCTAACTAAATTTGAAGTGATATCAAATCTAGTAAATTTATAAATTAAATTTTTTGGCAAATATTCAGTAATTGTTTTAGTTAATTCTGAGGGCAAAAATAAACTTGAAAATACATAGAAAAGAATTAATAGAATAATTACAACAAAAGCTAAAAATAGAAATTTTTTCCCTAGTAAAAGAATACTAGAAATTAAAATTCCTAATAAAGCATTTCTTGAACTGGTCATTAAAGTAACGTATAAAATTATTATTGAAATAAGTAAGGCGGTTAATTTTTTTATTGGGATTTGATTTGTATTTAATACTAGAAAGTATGAGAAAGGCAATGTCATTGCTAGCCAAAGACCCGCATAATTTGGGTTACTAAAAAGTCCCGACATTACATCAACATCTTTTTGATACCAAACAATAAGGCCATTAAAAATCGATAATTTTTCTGTCCAGCCAAACCAATATTGTCCTATGCAACTTATTAGAACAGGAATTGTTCCTATGATTATGGCCTTTGCGCACAATAATCTTTTTTCAGAGGTATTTAGATAAAAATGAAAGCCCCAGAAAGCTAATAAAAAAGGTAGCCAATTAAATAAATCAACCCAAATATTTATTAAATATTCGTTATTGGAATATGATAATTCTGGAACTTCTTTACTTATAAACCTTTCAAGGTTTATTGAATTATTTATACAACTTGATATGAATAATCCTGCACATATTAAAAGAGGATAATTAAATTTATCTTTAAAGAAGTTTGCTTTATTATTGTAAAAGGATATTGATAGAGAAATAATTATAAATAAAGCACCTAAAGGAAAAGCTGAAGGTAAAAATACTATGCCTAAATTAAAAAAAATTAAACCCGTATCAGTCAATTTTTTTGTTGATTTTAATATTTCCAAAACTTATTTTTTATTAATAATTATTGCTTTTTTTTTTAAAAACTTTTTACAAAGGTGTAAATATTTTTTTTATTTGACATTTCTTGATTTTTTAGATTAATACGCTTCCTGCAGGATTCGAACCTGCGGCCCACTGCTTAGAAGGCAGTTGCTCTATCCAGCTGAGCTAAGGAAGCTAGAGGTTTTTCGGGGTATTGGTCGCAGAACTGGTCGCAGAGATGAAATATCACTACTTTTTGACAGTTCTCTGGATAGATAACCCAAACAACCTTCCTATTTTAAAACAGCCCTGCACACTCAACAAGTAAATTACCAAAAAGAAATACTCTATATATATATGTATAAAATTACTTTTTCTTAGAAATTGATTTTAAATACCTTTTTCTTTGACCACTACACACATACCAACCAGCTGCTAAGCGTTCATCAATTTCATCAAAATCAACTACTGTATCTTTTTCGTTTTTATCTTTATTCAATTAGTAGTCAGTTACGTTAATAATATTTTGGTTCTCTTTATCAATTAATAAATTTCTAATATCTTTTAATTCTCTATTTTGGATTCTGTCTAAAACATTATCTTTTACTATTTGATGAATTAACTGAATTACATCTTTCTTTGCATAGGCTTTTAACTTTGGGTCACGTGCAGCTTTATCTAATTCATCACAATACAGATGAAAATTATTTACTAATTTATTTGTACCTAAATTTATTTTTTCTCTTACAGCTAATTCAATAAATTCATTTG
>FUFK010052159.1_pt1 | contig 10234 bp, 8 predicted proteins | sample 1021851 | NCBI WGS metagenome assembly FUFK01 (sample SAMEA51879418, study PRJEB19060) | metagenome
AAATAATTTTTCATATACATAAATAGCATCTTCAATTGAAAAATGAAGTTCCCAACCTAATTCACCCATATATGTTATTCGAACTGCATTAACTTTTTTATCTCCTATGTTAACAGTTTGTGCTGTTGCAAATGGAAAGGCTGTATGTGAAAAATCAGATGAAGATACTTTCTCTAAAATTGCTCTTGAATTAGGTCCCATTAATGCAAAGACAGAATTTTTATAAGTAATGTTTTCAATTTTTACATCTGGAAATTCTTTAATATTATTTTTAATCCAATCAAAATCATGAGTCATAAATCCAGTTCCTGTGACAAGATAAAAGGTGTCTTCTTTCACCCTTGTGATTGTTACATCACATTCAATTCCACCATGAGAATTTAACATTTGAGTATAGATTGTAGAGCCAACTTCCTTATTGATATTATTTGAGCAAATGTATTCTAATGCATCCAGAGCTTGGGGTCCTGAAATTTCAAATTTTGCAAAAGATGTTTGATCAATCAACACCGCTTTCTCTCTAGCTGCTTTTACCTCGTCCCCAACTATCTCAAACCAATTTTGACGATCAAAAGTGTATTGATCTACAGGCTCTACTGAATTAGGAGCAAACCAGTTAGGTCTTTCCCATCCTAATTTTTCTCCAAAACAGGCGTTAGCATTTTTGAGGGTTTCATAAATCGGTGACTGCTGAAANGGTCTTCCAGATGAATGCTCNTCATANGGCCAAGCCATNGTNTAATGNTTTGCATANGCTTCGTATGTTCTCTTTCTNACCCATTCTAAATCTTGATGGGGTTTTCCAAAACGTCTTATGTCTACAGGCCATAAATCATACGGAGGTTGACCATTAGCGACCCATTCAGCTAAAGCCATACCCGCTCCTCCACCTGCTGCAATACCGTAAGCATTAAACCCAGCACCGACATAAAAATTCTTCAATTCAGGGCTTTCTCCGATGATAAAGTTACCATCGGGAGTAAAGCTTTCAGGACCATTAATAAGCTCCTTTATTCCTGCTGTTTCTAATAGAGGCACTCTTCCTAAAGCATTAGTCATAATCTCCTCAAAATGATCATAGTCAGACTCTAGAAGTGAAAAATGGAAATCTTCTGGAACAGATTTTTCTGCCCAAGAAATAGGATTGGGCTCATAGCCTCCCATAACAAGACCTCCAACTTCTTCTTTGAAATAAATTAATCGATCAGGGTCTCGTAAGGTTGGTAAATTAGACTCAACACCTTCCATGGGCTCTGTCACTAAGTATTGATGTTGGAAAGATACTAGTGGAACATTGACTCCAACAGTTTCAGCAAATTGTCTGGACCACTGACCACAGCAACAAATAACTTTTTCACATTCAATAATCCCTTTATCTGTTTCAATACCTGTAATTACACCCTCATTTAAAATAACTTTAAGAACCTTCGTCTCTTCAATTATATTAGCCCCTTTATTCCTAGCCCCTTTGGCTAAAGCTTGCGAAATATCAGTTGGGTTGGCTTGGCCATCAGTCGGTAAAAAAGCAGCACCATGTACATCGTCAATATCCATAATAGGCCATAGCTCTTGTGCTTCTTTGGGTGAAAGTAATTCCATTTGCAATCCAAAGGAATGTGCGGTTGTGGTTTGCCTTAGAACTTCTTGCCAGCGCTCTTTATTGCAAGCTAGACGAAGTCCTCCATTCATTTTCCATCCTGTGCTAAGTCCAGTTTCCTCTTCGATCCGATTGTATAAATCAACTGAATAACCTAAAAGTTGAGTAATGTTTGCATTAGTTCTTAATTGGCCAACTAAACCCGCAGCATGCCAAGTGCTACCTGAGGTTAATTTACCACTTTCTATTAAACAAACCTCTAACCCCAGATGGGCTAAATGATAAGCAGTCGAACAGCCCACTATTCCCCCTCCAACAATTACTATCTTTGAATTAGTGATCATCTATAAAGATCCATACGCTTGATCAAACTTATTTAAATTTTCCTCAGTATATTCACCATAATCAAAATCTATTTTGGATGTTAGTTCTGATACCATACTCCACATGGTCTCCCTTAATAAACTTGCTGTTTTCATAGCGTTATATCTTTGGAAAACATCATCATTTAAAGGTTTTTCATAATACATTTCTAATGTCTCTTTTTCTTGATCTTGATTAAAATCGTTATTGGACGCTAACCCTCCAATATCAAATAGAGGGTCATTAAATCCTCCATACTCCCAATCAACAACCCAGATTTTGGAACCATCATCTAAAAAGTTTGCTGCCAGAAAATCGTTATGACCAAATACTATTTCTCTTGGAGAAGATAATGTTTCAAGCTTTGCTGACTTATCAAGAAGATTTTCAAGTATACCAATATGATTACTTTTATTCTTTTTTAAAAAATTTGCATAATACTTGAGTGNANATAAATTNAACCCAAAATATAGCAGGTTGGCCTGATAAGGTATTAGGGATCTCATGATGTATTTTTTTTATTATAGGAATAATTCTTTTTAAATTTTGCTGAACGCCTTTTGGATCTAGAGTTGTACTTTCAATGAATTCTAAAACCAAAACTCCTTGTTCACTATGAATTAATTTTGGAGATACGCCAATTTCATAGGCAGCCTTGCTAACAATAATTTCATTTGAACGATAAACTAAGTGTTCTGGGATATCACTTCCTAATCTAACAACTAGCTTTTCACTACCATGATTAACTAAATAATTTAAATTTGTAATTCCTCCTTCAAGAGGCTTAATCTCTATTTCTTTACTCCAAATAGATAGTGATTTAATTTTTTCTAAAGAATTCACAGAGTAAGAAGATACTTAAATTTCATTTATTTTCTAGCTGATTAAAAGAACTTAAAATTTAATCATTTTTGAGAGTTTTCCCAATTAGGGTGATAAAAGGGAACTAAATCAGAGGGCGGTAATGGTGATTTACCTAAAATATAATCAGAGGCTTTTTCACCAGTCATAATTGAAGGAGCATTTAAATTACCATTGGTTATACGAGGAAAAATGGAGGAGTCAGCCAAATAAAGATTAGAAACACCTTTAACCTTACAATTATTTTCCACAACAGTAGTTGGATCCTCTTTTTGACCAATTTTACAAGTTCCACATGGATGATAAGCAGACTCACAGTTATTTTTTATAAATTCATCTAAACCCTCATCTGAAGTAATTTCTTCGCCAGGTTGAATTTCAGGTCCTTTAAAAGGCTCTAAAGCTTTTTGATTGAGTATTTCTCTACTTAGTCTCAATGCTTTACGAAAATTTGGAAAATCACTTTCATGACTCATATAGTTGAATTTTATAGTAGGTGCTTGCAATGGATTAGATGACTGAATACGAACATATCCACGAGATTCAGAACGCATTGGTCCAACATGAAGTTGAAAACCATGTCCTTCACTTGGAGCAGTCCCATCATATCGTATAGCTACAGGCAGAAAGTGAAACTGAATATCTGGGTATGAAACATTTTTATCAGATCGAATAAATCCAAGAGTTTCGAATTGATTAGAAGCTCCTGGTCCACTTTTTAAAAATGTCCATTGCATTCCAATCAACAACTTAGAAAAAGGATTTAAGTATTTATAAAGTGTGATGGGCTGTAAGCATTTAACTTGAAAGTAAACCTCTAAATGATCTTGTAAATTTTCACCAACACCAGGAAGGTGATTAAGTACTGAAATGCCTAATTTTTTGAGAAGATCTCCATTTCCAATTCCAGATCTTTGCAAAATTGTTGGGCTATTAATAGAACCGGCAGATAAAACGATATCTTTTTTAACTCTTATGATTTTAGTTTGTCCTTTATGAGTGAATTGAACACCAACAGCTTTTTGATTTTCAAATATTATTTTATCTACTAAGGCTCCTGTTAGAAGTTGAACGTTTTTCTTTTTGAGTGCTGGTCTTAAGTAAGCTTTAGCAGCAGAAAATCTTGACCCCCGCCAAACTGTCATGTCAGCTGGTCCAAAACCCTCTTGTCGGTAACCGTTATAATCTTCCGTAGGGGTATAACCTGCTTCTTCTGAAGCTTTTACAAAGGCTTCATGTAGTGGGTTATCTCTTTTTCCTCGTGAAACTTGCAATGGCCCTTTATCCCCTCGAAACTCAGACAGAAAACCATTGCTTGTTTCCATTCTTTGAAAATAAGGTAAGACATCTTTGTAATCCCAACTTGTAGCTCCATTTTTAGCCCAATGATGATAATCACCAGGATTACCTCGAACATAAATCATCCCATTGATAGAAGATGATCCACCAATAACTTTTCCTCTAGGGCATACTATCGATCGACCATTTAAATTTTGCTCTGGTTCAGCTTTATATCCCCAATCATAGCGACTCATATTCATTGGATAAGATAGAGCTGCGGGCATTTGAATAAAAGGTCCCATATCTGTTCCCCCGAACTCTAAAACGAGAACTTGATTAGCTCCACTTTCACCAAGCCTATATGCAATTGTTGACCCTGAAGAACCAGAACCAATAACAATATAATCTGGATTGGAGAAATGTGACATTGACTACTAATATATTTGATTATTAATAGAGTGAAAGACTAATGTAAATTTTACATAGAAATTTTTTTCTCAAAATATTAATATTTTTTTAAATTCGGAGGTTTCAATTAAATTATTTTGAAGTTAAAACTTTATACCAATTCCCATAGTGTTTCTTGTTCGAAAGTTGAGTTTGTTCTTGATTTTAAATCAATTGAATTAGACAAAGTCGAAGCAATTAATAATTATGGAGCTTTCTCTCCTACCGCTACTGTTCCGTGTTTGTCAATTGATGGAACAATGATTTCAGATTCTGGAGCAATATTGGAATTTCTTGAAGAGAAGTATCCAGAGCCGTCTTTGCTTTCAGACCAACCAAATATCAATTCAAAAATTAGATTCCTTGCAAAATTAGTTGATGAAAAATTAGTAGGAAGTATTCGAAAACTTTTTAGTCTTGTCAAAACTAACTCTCATCCCTCTGATGGGCTTATGATTGAAAATATCTTTAAAGAAATAGAAAATCATCTTTTGTTAATCAATAACATCAGCAAAGAAGATAAATTTTTAGCTCACAATGAGGTAAGTTTAGCTGATTGTAATGCTCCAGCTTTTTTTTCAATGCTCAAAGAGTTTGAAATTCATTTTAATAAAGAAGTATTAAGACCCAGTGAAATAAAACTTTATGAAAAAAATCTACAAGATCATGAAAGTCTATTAAGAGAATATAAACGTTACGGATTTGAAATCAGAACGTGGATAGCAAATAAACTTTTAGCATGAGTATCTGGGGAAAACTACTAGCCGGTACATTTGGGTTTGCTCTAGGGGGACCTATTGGAGCGCTCTTAGGCGTCATCGCCGGTCATAGTGTTGATAAAATAAGGAGTCAATCCGGTAATTATCAAGATGGCATTCAATCAACACAAGAGGTTATTACTGTTGGTGTTATCATTCTTGCTGCGAAATTAGCTAAAGCAGATGGTCAGGTCACTTCTGATGAAGTATCAGCATTTAAAGAAAAATTCCAAATCCCATCAAATTTTCAAAGTGATGTAGGGAAAATATTTAATGAAGCAAAAAAAACATCTGAAGACTACCATCAATATGCTCAACAACTAGGAATGATTTTTAGAAATCAAACTCAAGTCTTAGAACAAATTATCAATCTTTTATTTTATATCGCAGAAGCAGATGGGGAAATTAGCAGGCCAGAAATTCAATTTATTGAAGGATGTGCTAAATATTTCGGCTTACAAAGAAACCAATACGAGAGTATTCAATCTCTTTGGCTAGATAAACAGATCAATCCTTACAAAATTTTAGGAGTTGATAAAGATGCTACTAATGAGGAGATTAGAAAAAAATGGATTCAGTTAAGTAAAGAGCTACACCCTGATCAATTAAGAGCCCAGGGCGTACCTCAAGAATTAATCATTAAATCTGAAGACAGACTATCCGAGATAAATCAAGCCTACGATAAAATAAAAAGTTTGCGCAAAATCAATTAAATTTTTTTTAATTGATCAGCTTTGGATTTGCCTTTGTCTTCAACAACTTCAAATTCGACCTTGTCGCCTTCATCTAGGCGGTCTAATCCTGCTTGTTGAACAGCTGTAATGTGAACAAAGATATCTTTATCTTCTCCATCAGGGGCGATAAAGCCATATCCTTTTTTTGGGTTAAACCATTTCACTGTTCCAGTAGTCATTCGTATTGCCTTTCTTAAATAATAAGGTTATCTAACATCAAATCTTCAAACTAAGTTTTTTTGGGGAAACGAAATTTATAAATTCAAATATAGTTAGCCTTAAATAGTACAANTAGATTAGTATACAAATTTTAATGAAAAACAATCTCAAATTAATAAGGGAAATCAATTAAATGTTAAGCCTTAAAGGAAAAAATAACGGTTTTTCATCGGTATATAAAATATTAACTAACCAAAAAATCTATAAAATTTATAATAAATTAGCTTTTTCTATATATTTTAGAGATAGACAGTCAGAATTTAAAAAACTCTTTAAGGAAGTACATAACTTAAAATTAAGCGTAAATCATAAAGTTATTTCAAGGAATATTATTGAAATTGATGAGCTAAAGTCTGATCAAAATCTAAGTATAAGAAGATTATTTAATAATAATAAATTATTAAAAAATTTTCTTAAGCAAATTAAAAAAATTAGCTCAATAGATAAAAAGGTATCTTCAAGAAAAATAATCAATGAAATTGATAATTATGTCAGGCATAGCTCTAGACATCAGAAAATAAATAATAAGATTGGCAAATTAAAGAAATATATAGAAGTTTATGATCAAAATAAAATTTGTCATGGAGATTTACATTTAGAAAATATATTCATAAAAAAAAATAGGTTCTTATTTTTGGATTGGGATTATTTTATACTTTCTTCTTCTGGATATGATTTAGCTATGTTTGCATATTTGGAAAATTTAAATGAAAAACAAATTAATAAATTATCGCTTTACTCACAAGTATCCATGGAAGAAATCAATCACTATTTGCCAATCTGCCAACTTTTAGATTACTTATATCTTTCTTTAATTCATAAAAAAAATAATGAGCAAGTGAAAAAACTAAAGTTAAAAGTTAATAAATTTATTTCAAATAATCTCTGAAAGATTTGTATTTAGATAATTCGGAAAAAGTTAAAACCTTGTTGCCAACTATTCTTCCTTTATGAAGAAAAATAAATGAATTAGTAATTTTTTTTAACTCTTCAATTAAATGACTACTTATCAATGTAAGTTGATTAGGAGTCTTTTTTGTCATTGACACAACATCATTGTAAAGATTTTTTCTAAGACCAGGGTCAAGAGAATTAAATGGTTCATCAAGTAATAACAATGATTTTTTTCGTATTAAACATCTAGCAATAGAGACTCGTTGTTGTTCTCCGCCTGAAAGTAAATTTACTTGAGTATTAATATCTATATTAATTGAGAGTTTTTTTAGAATATCCCTTACTATTTTTAAATTAGTAAATGTTTTCTTCATCTGTGGATCAATACCAAGAATCACATTTTCAAAAATAGTTAAATGATCAAAATTGTTAAAACTTTGGAATAAGATAGAAAGATCTCTTTNTGCNGGTTCTAAATTATTTAAGATTNANCTTTTATATATAATTTTTCCAGACTGAGGTTTTATAAATCCTGCAATAAGATTTAATAATGTTGATTTACCTGACCCACTTCTTCCTACTACTCCCACCACGCCCTTTTTATTAATTTCTAAATTAAAATTAGTGTCGAAAGATTCAAAGTAGCAAGAAAGTTTTTCTAATTTAAGCATTTCTATTCAAGAACCTACTAGGGAAATACATTATAAAGAAAAGGAAAATTATAAATATCGATAAGATAAAAAAAGCATCGTCATATTTATAATTATTATAAAGTTGAGANACAAACAGTGGAATAGTTCGAAAAGAACTATCATTGAATATAGTAACAGAAGTTAAATCACCTAAACTTAAAACAAAAACAGCAGAAATTATTAAAATCAATTCATTTTTGATCTTAGGCATATCAATTTTAATCATCCTTATAAATGGTGAAATATTAAGTAAAAGACATTGTTTAGACTCATATAAATAATTTTGAATAAATTTATTAGATAAAAAAACAAAAACTATAGGGGTTATAAAAAAACTATTGATTACTGAAACTATTAAAAAATTTGAAAAAATAAAATTTAAATTAAAATTTAAATAGAAAATTATTGAAGAAAGAGTAAGAGAAGGAATAAAAAGAAGGATCGTTATAGAGATAAAAATAGATTTATGTAATTTACTATTTTTTTCAAGGAATGATCGGTAAACAAACAATGCAGAAAGTGAAGTAAAAACAGCCAACAAAACAGATAAAATCGAAATCAACATACTATTAGAAATACTGTTTAGAAAACNTGTTGATAAAATCAATTGAGCATTAAAGTTACTTAGGCCTTTTATCAAAATNAAAAAAGGAATAAAAAAATAGAATACAACCAANTAAAATAAGACTGAAANTAAATTATTTTTTGGAAANNTTGCTNATAGATGATTTATTAATTAANAATGATTGATCNTAATTTTGNTTAAANAANATCAAACTCGATAAAAATAACATTAAAATTAACTGGATTATGCCGAGAGCCATTCCTGAATAGAGATCNGCGTTAAAAATAATTGATTGATAAATTGAAAGTTCAATCGTCACCAAATGAGGTGAGCTTGATAGTAAATAAAGTATTGTAAAATTACTTGAACAGAATATTAAAGTTAGAACTATAATAGGTCTATAACCTTGGAATAAATATCTCCGAATTTGCAATCTAATTGCTGTCCAAAAGGTTATATTATTGGATTTTAAAATTTTAATATAATTTTCAGGAAGGTTAACTAGCTTTCGAAAGAAGAAATTAGCATTAAAAGCTATATTAAAATATGAAGTTACATAAATAATTCCAACAAGTGAGAAAATTTTAAATTCATAATTTAAGGAAAGAAAACTAAAAAATTTACTTAAAATACCATTAGAACTATAAAAAAAAATAATGCCGAAAGAGACAAAAATTACAGGTAAAATAAAACAAAAATTTAAAAAAGNAGAGATTAACCTCTGATTTTTTCCTGAGAGATATAAAATCAAACTAAAAATAAATCCTAAAAATGAAGAAAAAAAGGTAGCAATAATAGCTTGAAAAAAAGTAAAAAAAATAGCGTTTGAGTAATTTGAAATATTAAAAATAAAATTATCTGGCTTTGTTATGAAAAAAAAAATTCCAGTTAAAAAAATAAAACATAGAGCGGTCAAATAAAAATAATATGGAAGCCTAATCATATAGGCTCCCATTAAATTGATATATTTACTCAANTAATGAAGCTTCCCAATTTGAAATCCACTTTTCTTTCTCGNTCAAAGATGGAAAAACTTGGTCTAGGGACTTTGGTTTNGGTGCNGCANTATAGAAATCACTTTGAGANCNTTGNAGATCAATTACTGGGTACATCCAATTACCTTGAGGGATATGTTTTTGGAAGCCTTCAGATAAAGAAAATTCTAAAAAGGACCTTGCTAATTCAATGTTTGAGGCATTTTTTAAAATACCCATAACTTCAATTTGAACAGCATGTCCTTCAATCATATTTAATGATTGATAATTGTCATTATTCTCAATTAATGAATGATAAGCTGGTGAAGTTGTGTAACTCAATACGATATCGCTCTCTCCCTCTAAGAACAATCCATAACCATCTGACCAACTTTTAGATGTGATTACGATTTGATCTTGTAAATTTTTCCAAAATTCTACTGCATCATCTTGATACACCTGGTTAATCCATTTGGCTAAACCCAAACCTGGTGTTGAATATCTTGGATCCATTATTATTAAAGAAATTTCATTTCTAGAGGCCAATTCATCAAAAGATTGAGGCGGTGTGGGAAGCTTTGTTTGATCATAGATAAAACTGAAGTAACCATAGTCAAATGGTGTAAAAAATTTATTATTCCAATCAATATCCAAATTAAATTCCTTAATTTTATGCTCCAAAAATAATTCATTTTCTTCAGCTTCTTTAATTAAAGAGTCATCTAAGCCTAAAAGAACATCAAAACCCTCATTATTTTTTGTAAGTTTAACTCTAGATAAAAGAGCTCCTGATGAGTCTGCGGTATTCCAAACTAAATCGCAATTACAAATAGACTCAAATTCTTTTTC
>FUFK010053653.1_pt1 | contig 10232 bp, 9 predicted proteins | sample 1021851 | NCBI WGS metagenome assembly FUFK01 (sample SAMEA51879418, study PRJEB19060) | metagenome
TAGTAGTACAATTAATGCTACCTCATCTTTCCAGCTGCCCTTCATTTGATCAACAGCACTTTGCTCCCACGCAACTTTACCAGCTATTTGATCCTCTTTAAGTTTTTGCGTTGCCTTAATTGTTGTAAGTTTTAATTCTTGTTTTGCTTTCTTTGTTTCTACAAAACCCTTGACGCCATCAGCGACGACGCCAAGTAAAGGTTTAGCAAGTAATTGCCACATAAATTCTAGATTGCTCCTATAATGATGATTACGATAATTGCCACTATTGCAGCCTTAATCCAATCCTTCATACTCCAGTCGGACCACTCTTTTAAGTGAGCCCATAGATCTTGTACTAGTTTCATACAAACCTCCTTTGTTGATAGGGTTTTATTACTTTACGCCCTTAAAAGCAACTTTTTTGATCTGAGCCTTGCTAGTCTGTCCTTTTGGACCTGCACCTTTATTTTGTTTTACAACAAAAGGTGAATAAACAATCGCTGCATCAGAACCCACTTTCAAAGTAGGAAAAGGATTTTTTTGTTTTACTACCTCTACTTTTGTTTTTTTAAAATTCATTAATGTATCGTCGGTTTTACAAGTTCAATTAGGTCAAGACCACCTTGATCTAATAAATTTTTTGCTTCTTTTGCACTAAGATGATCATAAAACAGAACTCTTGCTGCTGCCATCATAGCACCAGCTAAAAGTACACTATCTTCAGAGCTTTTACTACTATTTTTTGCTATGTACATAAGCTTATCGAAGTAATCAGCTAGTTTTTCTTCTGCGTTTCCCATTTTTAGATATTCCTGCCTCATTAAGTGCTATTGCTATCGCTTGTTTTCTAGATTTAACCTTTTTTTTCGATCCGCCAATGTTTAATTTACCTTTTTTAAACTCACGCATTACTTTTGCGACCTTTTTTTCTCTTTTTTTCACTGTTTTTGCTTATCAAGGTTAACATTTGCACGTAATTGAGCAATATCTTCGTTAGAATCTATTTTATCTTGCGCTATTTTTGCTTGTTGATCAAGTTTTGCAGCGTCAAGCTCTAATTTTTGACTGTCGTTTTCTGCTTTTCTTTGAATATCTTGTGCTTTAAGCTGTAATTCTTGTTGTTTTAGACCAATTAAAGGATCTTGTCCTTGTCCCTCCATAGCTTCTTGTTCTTCTATGAACATTTCAGAAATAAAATCACTAATTTTATCTGCAACTTGTACTTCAAGCTGTTTTTGAAATTGCATTTGTAGTTCTGGTGGTATCTGTCCGCCATATTTTTGTGCTTCTTGTTGTATAACTTCTTGCATTTGTGCTTCAACCTCTTCTCTTGCAAGTAAAGAAATATGCTCCATCACATGCGCTTGTAAAATAATTGTTGCCTGAGGGTTTGCTCTTACTAACATTGAGGACATAAATACTCTATGAGCTTCTATGTGTTGTTGATGTGCTTGACCCCTAAATACAACTAGTTTTTTGCCCATCAAAGCGTCTGCATTTTCAATACCAGGATCTTTCGGTGCGTCTGGTTTTGGAACAGGTAGTATTGCATCAATATCTTTTACACCAAGAGCTTGATACATTCTCTTATATGCTTCATACAAGTTATGCTGTTTAGGATCAGATTGTGCCATTTGCAATTGTGTCTGAGCCAAGGTAACACGTTGAGACATAGAAAAGATATTAGGATCTGACACAGGCATGATATCTACTCTCTCATCAAAGTCTGAAGCTTTAAATACAGCAGCAGCATTTTTGCCTACGTCGTACGGATAAACTTGTGGATAAAAATCTTTAAAAACTTTAGCTAATAAATTAAATTCTGTTTTTTGTGCGTAGTGCAATCTTTTATGTATTGCGCTCATCACTCTNGANCCACGTTCAATCAAAGCCATTGTAGTTCCAACAGGTGCATTGGCAGCAACACTGTCGCCTATTTTTTGATCAGCAATTGTGGCAAAACGTTGACCAGATTGTACAACAAAACCTAACAGTTGAAATAAAGTAGCGCTTGGCTCTTTGTAAGGTAAGGGTAATAANCCTGCACGCAAATCACCACTTGGTGCATCTACATCTCTAAANTCACCAGGTTGTAACGGATTATCGTCATCACGTATTCTTAAACCTCTAGCTTTAAATCCTGCAGGTAAGTTTGATAATGTTCCTGCATCAATTAATTGTCTTAACGCTGACGTTGCAGTTCTAGATAAACCACCTAACATGTGAATCAAACCAAAACCATAGAACCCCAGACCAGGTAAAAACTTGTAGTGCACAAAATATTGCTTCTTTTTCTTAAATGAATCTTCTTCTTCAAAGTTTCTATAGATTGACAATACTTGTTGTGAACCCTCATCTATTGTTACGATGTACGGTAATTTGATTCCGTCATCGTTTTCGTAACCTGGTATGTCAAGATCACAATGTATTTCTAGTAAAGTATAGACATCATTCTTATATGCTGAACCAGTAGGTCTTACACCATCTAGTTTATTAACAGCTTCTTGAACGTTTGAATTGCTTGGTTCATCTTGGTATTGAAGATCTACATCTTTGTAAATACCTTGCACTTGCATCTTTCTAACTTCGTTTTCATTTCTTTTAATTACATGTGTAACTCTCTCAGCTGTTGCTAAATCAGTTGCACTATAGGGAACAATTAAATCTTCACTTGGAACAAACTTTGATACTGCTCTGTTAAGTGTGGTATCAAAATATATTTTCTTAAATGCTGATCCTGATAAAGGTAGATAAAATAACATCTGGTCCAAATCTGGATCAAAATCTTCCATGACATGCATGATTTGATAATTCATAAACTCTTGAACACGCTGTGCTTGTTCTTCTTTTTGAGCATTTTGCTCCCCAATAATTTGTGTTCTTACAGGTCCATTAGCTGGTAATAATTCTTTGTAAGCTTGTGCTTGAAATTGTGTGACTGTCTCAGCNAGTAGAGGATGTGTAACGCCACTTGCACCCTGAAATGGTTGTGCTCTATCTTCGTAATTAAATCCTAATAATTTTAAACCCTTTGAGTATGAATCATACCACTCATCTCTTGATGATTTGTCATCTTTATATTCCTGCATTAGATCTGAAGATAAATTTTGTAAATCTTCTTCATCAATAAACTCAGCTAAGTTTGCATCAAATCTATCTTCTGGTGGTGTTTCAACAGGATTGATGATAGCTCCGCCATCATCTGTCATCTCTACGTTTTCTATTGTTAACTCATCTTCTGGTGTTTCAACAGTAATCGACTCAGATACGACCTCTGTTGGTTCACCTGTAATTCTTCTTTCAACCATTAAGCTACCTCAAATATATCAATCATCTCAACAAGTCCACCCTTGGCTTTGTGGGTTTTGTATGGTTCTAGCATTTCTTCTGTAATTTTGATAGCAAAAGATGGTGTTGTATTTTTATCAGTAGGTACAGAAATTCTCTCCATTCTATAATTTGGATTGTTATTAATTACAGTTTCAGCTTGAGCTCGGTTCGATAGAGTTGCAACCATGTTGCCGTTTTGATCTGTAATTCTGAATATGTCTTTTGCACCAGCTTTAGTCTGCACATTAAGGACAACAAGTTCTGAGTTATTAGACTTTGCTTGGGTTTTNAGTATTTTTTCNATNGTTGATGTATANTGNTTACCGTCTGGTGTTTTAGCATTNGGNCCACCNTANAANTCNGACATGCCAATACCTTTGTATTCNGAACCTTTAAACTCACCTCTAGCGGTAAAATAATCNATTTGTGCCTTCTTATCTGCAGCTCTNACATCCATNGGTGTAGCAGANTTACCTTTAAAATTGTATCTGTCGATNACAAACTGATCAGGTGTAACAGCNTAATATTCTGGTACATTCTCTTCTTTTAAAACAAATTTTCTGTATGCAAGTTCAAACAAATCTTTTTTAATTAGAGCATCGGCCCATTCTTCTCTTTTCTTAAATGGTATATCTGGAAATAACCCCTCATATGTTTTGCTGTCTATAACAATAAGTTCGTTTATCATTTCANCNATGTTTTGTGTTAATGCCTCTTTTAATCTTGTAACAGAAGCAGGATCAAGTTCTCTTGTTTCAATGTATCTGTTAATAATCTCATCTACCTCAGCGTCTAGCTTAACTAATTTTTCTCCAATTAAATCAACTTCTGTTTGTGATCTTTTTAATGGTCTAAACACTGATTTGTTTTCCTCAAAAAACTCTAGTGCTTGATTACCTATTCGACTTAATTGTGGCAGTGTTGTTGACTCTTTGCCTTCGTCTTGTATTTTTCTTAAAGTNGCAACAAGTTTTTGTTTTCGACCAGCTGCCGCTTGCATGATATCAGATTGTATTTCATCGGCAAATGCTACACGGACAACTCCGCTTGTATCTATTGCTGATCCTTTTGCTATGTCTGATCATCTAAGTCTCTCGCTTTAACAATAAGCTCGTCTATCTGATCCAACTAAACCTGGGCTTATTTCATTTAAAGAGTCTCCATAATCAGACAAGCATTCTCTCCAAAGATAAATCATTTATGACGTTAAGGTCTGCTTGATTTAAACCTCTTCTTACACCTTCTCTATTTAATTTGTTTATTGCCTCAGCATACAAACCAGAAAGTTGTCTTTGCACTCTTTCTCTTTCACGAGTAAGACCTGGTATATTAGATTTAGTCTGTGGTGCTGATATTTTTGTTGGTAGTATTGCATTACGATCCGTGAGCCGTGACCAACCGACAACGTACACATCATCTTGATTAGGTATACCAAATCCATGATTAGATATTGATTCTCCTGGAAATATCCCAACGGGATACGAACCTGAATCGCCTGGTATTTTATCATTTGGTATATATAAAACTCTTTCACGTTGCGTTCCTGATATGTAACCTGGTTCTGCGTAGCCTTCATATGCTGTAGGTTTCTCGCCATACGGATTGATGATCTCGGACCCCCGACCCGTAGCATGAACATGCATACCTCTAATAGGTGACTGACGTAAATGATCTATGACTTGTTGTTTTGGTATTGGTGTGTTTTCATCATAGATACGCAACAAAGATTCAATTTGGTAATCTCTAAATTCAGAATCTCTGATTCTATTTTTACGAAAGAAATCAAGTAATGCTTTTTTATTTAAAAATATTTCTGGTGTATCTGGTCTTGCCAAAACTCTTTCAATGTCAGAATAGAAGACACCTGTGATTGGTTGATTTGTTTTTGGTGTTACAGCTATTTCCATACCCGTAACATCATCAACTAAATTAACCTTNTCATTATCCTCTGGTGTTGGATCAAACACATCATCTTGTTTGTTTATTTTTTCTTGTTCTAAACTTTGTTTTTGTTTCTTTGTTGGATTGTTTAAATTTTCTTTTGGTGTTGGTATTGGTGCTGTTTCGTTTACAGGTGGCTTAGTAAATAATTTAAATAAAGGTAATTTTAAATTTGCTTGCTCCATTTCTCCTGTAAAAATATTTTCTGTTGGTTGCACATCGAAAGTTTTTGTCATCGGTGCAGCAGATGTTTTCTGCTCTATATCAAATACATCTTCTTCTGGTTTATCTTCACCAAAAGACCGTTTCGTGCCTTTCGCTGCATCGCCAAACTCAACGGTTATTCTTGGCATTAATTTTTTAATTTGTTCTGGCACTTCTCTTAACTCCTGTTCTTCTTCAAATATATCGTCCACATCTTGTACTAGACCTCCACTTTGCATTGCAGTAACTTTTCCTGTTCTAAAACCAGCNTCATTTAATAAATCAATTGCTTGCTCAAGTTGAGCAATCTCTTCATCTGTAACACCATATTGTTCTTTAAGCAATTCTCTTTGTTTCGATCCTGGAGGACCACCAATTATATCTGTAATTTTTTCTGCAAGAGTTTTGTGTCGACCTAAAACAAAATCACCAACAGCAACCTCTGCCCCTAGCTCCTCTAACTCCATGTCTACTTGATCAAGTTTACTTCTGTCACCTGTCGCTTCAAACTCATCGACGGCAGCCCTTGCTCTTTTCTCTAATTGCGGTTGTTTAATTGCATTGTAATTTGAAATATCAAGATAATAAGATCCAGGTATCATGCCTGCTCCTGTTAAACCTTCTCCAACGGTTTCACCAACTTGTGAAGATTCAAAGGTGTGAGCTATTTGTACACTGTTTTTTGCTTCATCTATTCTTTCTTGTTCAGTTCTAATACTACCATCTGGTCTTTTTTTAGGAGCCTTAAAAATTTTATTTAATGCTGGTTTAGCTAATTCACCTACCTCTTCTCTGATTTTATCATGATAAGCAAATTTTAAAAAATTTTGATATTCAATTGAATTTGGATCTAACAAAGCTAACATGTCATTACCAAATTCATTAATAAAAGGATCAAAACTATTCTGAACAGGGTTTCTTGTTTCGGCTGATGTTTCTCTAATAAAATTAAGATAGCGTTTAAGTTTATTTGAAAAATCTCTTTTAACTACTCCGTCCACCACTGGATAAAAACTATCATCCAGTTGTTTCATATTATTTTTTAAATTATTGTAAATGTCATTTGTATTAAGATAAGAATCAAATTTATTTCTTATTGACGTTTTTTCTAGGCTATCTTCTCCAACGCTTAAATATCTATTTATCTGTTGAATTTGATCTCTGTTATAAACTCTACCTTTTTCAAAACCTTTAGTTTTATCAAAATCACCAAAGCCTTTACTTTTGTTGTAATCATTAATTTTTCTTGCAAGAGCTCTTCTAAAATTTGGATCTTGGCTTGTAATGTTAAACCCAGAATATTTTGATCCACTTGCATCACTAACAAATGCTTTTGCAAAAGCTTCTCTTACTGCTCTAGGATCATTCATATTGAATCCTTCANCTCCAGTAAATATATCAAACTGATCGTAAATTTTTTGNTCNGCTTTTTTTGCTATTTCAGATTTGGCTTTACCACCTTTTGTACCAACATCGCCCTCTCTGATTATGCCAAACTGAGCTGAAGGGTATTGTCTGAAAAAAGAATCAGGTGGAACTTTTACATTACCCATACCATCAGTATAAAAAAACTTAGCTGCTGTAGCTTCATCTTGTGTCATGGCTAATTTAAGTTCAGTCGCACTTAATTTAGCAGCATTTTCTTCTATAAACTTTTCACCCTCTGGTGTGGTTTTTTTAACACTACCTTCTGGTGCTAAGTTTCTTTTCTTTGACAATCCTTTTTGTATTGAGAGTTTTTCTAATCTATCAAACTCTTCAGCACCATAATCTTTTCTCAATTTTTCAAGCGCCCTTGCTCTATTTTTTTTGTTGCCATATGCAGCTTCATACTGTTTACTAAAGTTTTCAACTTTTATGTCTGCCTCTTTTGCTGATTTTTCTAATTTAGGATCTATTTCAACTTTTTTTGTTTGCTGCTTTTGTTCTTGTAAAAAATCTCTACCGAGCACATTTATACCTTCATCTCTTTCTCTTGGCGTTGGTCCACGTTTCTTTTTACCTGACATAAATCTTTTCTGTATAATGCCACCGCCCAAAGTTGTGTCTAGTTCTTGTATGAAACCTGGTTGCTCTGCCTCTATGGCTTTAAGAACTTGTTCGTCATTTAATAAATCTTGTATTGTCTTACCTGATTTCTTACCGTAAACTTTCATACCTGTTTTTATTAGTGGGCTCAAACCACCTTTAGCAAGAACACCTAAACCAATAATATCAAGAGCATCTATCGGTAACATAGCAATACCTAACTTCTGATTAAATGGTAACTCCTTAAATTTTGTTCCCTCTTGTTGCATAGTTGTAAGACCAACGTTTGCATCGCCAAATAAAAATTGACCTGCTTTTGCAAAATCATATTTTAATTCTTTCAACATATTAGAATCAAATCCTAATAGTTTTTGAAGTTCTTTATTTTGTCTAAATTGTGATTCTAGTGCTTTACCTTGAAATGATTCGGGGTCCACACCTGACGCAGAATATAAGAAGTTTAAGGCATCCTGTCTTTGTTTTTCATAAGCATCCATCTCTGCTTGAGTCTGCTCATTTGGTGTCAATACATCTGTTACGGCTTTTCCAATATTTAGAGCTCCTTGGTCAAATGATCCACCAGGCTTAATACTATCGTAAAATTCCTCAAAAATATTTATATCGTCATCATCAGCCATAATATTCTCGTTGTTCTATGTATTTGGGTTCATCCACATAATCAGACTCCAGCTGGATAAAGTTACCCTGTCTGAATCGCAACAACGCTTGTGTTGTTGAATCGACTAAATCGTCATGATCACCATAAGGGAAAGCAGCGCATTCTTCAACCACTTCTTCTGCCCAACGCTCATCAGGTGCCCATACCTGACCTGCTTCAAAGAGGGGAGCTACGGAGTTTACACGTACGTGCTTATCATTGCCCTTACTAGGCGTATAAGTAACTACAGGAATCCCAACTTGCCGTAGCTCTTGTGTAAGAGGCATACCAGAAGCTTTCGCTTCGATCAAGATTGTTTCGGGTTCCCAGTATTTATANTCTTCNAGCGCTATCTCTTTTAACTCAGGAAAATCCCAACGACCTTTTCTTGCATGTAAAAGTATAATGTGCGGTGGTCCGTGTTCCACGGGTTTAAATACACCCCACGTTGTTATTGCAGAATAGTCTGCTGTNTCTCGTTTACTAAACGCNGTATCATAACTTTGTATNATATGCATAAGAGGTGGTATCTTTTCATTACCCCACATNTGCCACCANTCTCGTTTNATGATNGATCCTTCTTCNGANGTAGGTTTNTGTTGCCACTGTGCTTGCCACTTNTGTTCGGATAGTGAAGCTTTAACACCCTCTAGTTCTGACAGTTTCCAAAACTCTGGCCATAAGGGTTCTTCATTCAAGATTGCTGGAAACTCAACCACGTCCCACTGGTCGGCATTTTCNTTTGTTTGATTGTTCATTAATTTACCTGTTAAGTCTTTCGTGGACCACCTGGTCATAACGATAACGATAGAGCCACCAGGCTGTAAACGTTGACGGGGGCCCGAGGTATACCATTCGTAAGCATTGTCTAACGCTGTTTGTGACAGTGCGTCTTGTTCCGAGTGCGGATCGTCGATAATCAGTAAGTCTGCGCCACGGCCCGTGATTGCACCGCCTACACCAGCTGCAAAGTACTCACCGCCTTTGTTCGTGGTAAATCTACCAGCAGCCTTGGAATCTTGAGATAATGTAACATCAGGAAATACTTCCTTAAATTCATCTTGTTCAAACAAGTTACGAACCTTTCTACCAAAATTATAGGATAGCTCAGCTGTGTGAGTAGTTTGAATTATTTTTAGCTTAGGATTCTTACCCATCATCCATGCAGGAAACAAATGTGAAGCAAACTCTGATTTTGTATGACGTGGTGGCATGTTTACAATTAAACGCTTTATCTTTCCACGTGAAACGTCTTCTAATTTTTTTGCAAAAATTTTATGATGTGAACCTGCAATAAAGTCTGGCCAAACTTTTTTTACAAAAGTAAGGTAGGAGGAACGGGACTCCTCGGCCACTTTGATTTGCAATTTCCTTAATTCGTATTTTAAAACTTCCGTTGGGATTTCAGACATAATCCAAAAAGTTATATCATAATCTGTGTTTGTGTAAAACTTACACTTTACACACACTGCACAGCAACACCCCCAAATTGTGTGTGGTGGGGTGGCGAGATACAAGATATGGTGTTTCTGGTTGGTTTTAAGTACCTAACCTGACTGGTAACTGGTGTGAACTTCCAGGCAGCAGCGTGTAATTTACCAGGCAGCAGGTGATTGGACATAAAAAAAGGGGCAGTAAATACTGCCCTTCGTACCAGCCCTCGAGGGTAACTTACCTTCNTGGTAAGTGTTCGGCTAGTNTNGACATGATACGTTGACCCCANTCCTTGACATAACTTGGACAGTTAGGATCAAGNATAANAGTTTCAACTTCACTCTCAAGAACTTTATAAAGTGCTTTCCAATTAATATTATCAGTATGTTGCTGATTAGTAATTGGTTGGTCTGTTGGATTAGTTACACCGAACTGTTGGCTAACTAATTGCAACTGACGAGATAAGTAGTCATCATTATCTGGCATTTTGATTTCTCCTTTCTGATTAACTTATTACTCCCATTTAATTTTATAATCAAGAACATTCGAAAACTTTTTTTACTTGACACGACCCACGCAACTCCGTCTGCAACTCCTGTTGCTATCCTTATATACTATATAAACACTAGTCCTAAGTAATGGGTAATGGAAATGG
>FUFK010066315.1_pt1 | contig 10232 bp, 13 predicted proteins | sample 1021851 | NCBI WGS metagenome assembly FUFK01 (sample SAMEA51879418, study PRJEB19060) | metagenome
GTCGGGTTTCCAGTTAATGCTCCTACAAATGTTGTAGCATGTGCAGTTGTGAAAGTATGAATACCAGTATATACTGCTCCTGATGCTTGTGCTTGTATCTTTACATTACCACCAGAATCTTTTATTGCTGTGGCATCAATACCAGTTAATGAAGCACCATTTCCAGAAAACGATGTTGCAGTTACAACACCAGTTATATTCACCCCACCAGCACCAGTGATACCCATTCCTATAGGAAGATGAGCACCTTTTTCTAATTCAACAGCACCCGTACCTATTTTATTTGTTATTTTATTCGCTCTAATTCTTGACATTAATTTACAGGATATCCAAGTTAATTGTATTTATACTACGGGAAAAGAGATAATACATCAGGTATAAAGTTACAGTCATCATTAACTGTAAGATTAACATTATCCTCAACCTGTATATTCGCATACTGAGTATAAGCATTTGAAGAGGTCGCTGGAACATCAACCAATGAATGCTCAGTCACATGTAAAGTATCATTTACATAAAAAATATTGTTAAGTGGTTTAGTAGCATCCGCACTTATAGCAGTTCCAAGTCCAGCAGGTAGAGATGTTAAATCAGATCCATCACCAACAAATTTAGTTGCAGTTACAATGCCAGTGTAATTCGCATTATTACCAACCCAGTTAGTATCAGTCTTGATACCTGGACCCGTAATCTTAGTGAGTTCTGTTAATGGCATTATACTTTTTAGTTATTTATTTGGAAACAATTTTACTATTTAATGCAATACTCATACGAGTAGTATTTGAATTACCCTGTCTTACATAGTGATGTAACCACGATGGAAATATAACTAACAAATTATTTTCTGGAACCACTTGCCAAATTTTACTGTTAAAAAGATTATGAGTATCAATTATAGTGTTTTCTCTTGATTGTGGAAAAATATATTCTATAGCAGAATTAGGATTTATAAATTCAAGATTTCCAGATCCCTGTTCGACATATGGATAATACACACAAATAAAATCCGATGCGGGGTGTGTATGTGGTAAACTGGTTCTTTCATTAGAATCTACATTTACCCATGCTTCTTGAAATTGTTGCTTTGTATTTTTTGAAAATCCCAAAGCAAGATGTAAATTATCTAATATTTCTTTAAGACTTAAATAAAAATCTTTTAATATATCTTCATCAAAGGTTAATGGAATCTTATAGTCTGTATGAGAACTTTTCTCAATCCAATTTTTTATTGATTTTGTATCAAGATTTAATTTCTTCTGAATCAAAAAACTAGAAAAAATTGGTTGTATTTCAAATGTTTTGTTTTCCATAATAAAAAATAATAATTCACTTAAATTGCACCTGGTCCTAGTTCATACCAACCTTTTGTATTATCTGATTGGTAAAGAGATTCTTTCCAGTAATAATCTTTACCATCTGTTGGATATGTGATAGGTGGTTCCCAAATATATGTTGTAGAATTTAAAGTCCAACTTGGAAATGGTTGTTGATTATAAAATGCATCATTAACTCTATCGTAATTACCACCTATATTAGCATAATTTTTGCGTAATGGTGTACCACCTAATTTATGAACTCCACCGTGAGTATTATAACTTGTTTGAATCCATTCGCCAGGTGAATCATCTACAAAGTTTTCAAAAAAACTTGTATCTGCTCTAATCACGTTTATAACTTTTCCATCTAAAACTTTTGCGTAATGTGCCATAATTTCCTCCTATGCTGGATACCTTATCACTACTACACCAGATCCACCTGAGTTGCCTCCTGATCGTGACCACCCATTACATCCTGCACCACCTCCAGTATTCTGTCCACCTGCACCACCATATGTACCATTAGAACCATCACCTCCGACATTTCCTCCGTAACTAGCTGCTCCTGCTTGTCCATGACCAGGACCACCTCCTCCATTAGCACCACCGCCACCACCGCCAGCACCACCATCACCTGCTTTATTACCTGATTGACCTCCATAATTAGATCTACCGCCACCACCAGCATAGTAGTAATTAGTGCCATTAGCATAACTATTTTGAATGCCATCACCACCGTTACCCATATTTCCATTTTCTTGTTCGTTAAAATGATGTCCTCTCTCAGCAGCACCACCGCCACCGCCACCACCTCTTTGATTACATGACCCATCACAGAAATTACCAATACCATTACCACCGTTATTTCCTTGACCTGAAGTTCCTGAACCAGGACCGTAACTATTATTATTATCAGATCCTCCACCACCTGAACCACCTGAAGTACCAGAAGCTGAAATAGATCCACCTTGATGAGATCCTCCACCTCCACCACCTATAGCAACTAAACCAAAAGCAGTTGTGTTACCTCCACTTGCACCAGCTTGACCTGGACCACCATTTAATCCACCTCCACCAATCGTGATATTATAAGTTCCTACTTCTAATTTTTTAGCAGTTCCTGTTAATAATCCTCCAGCACCACCGCCACCACCAAGAGAACCGCCACCGCCACCGCCAGCGACAATTAAATAATCAACTTCAACAGCTATACCAGTTACAGTTACAATTCCACTACTGGTTATGATATGTGACTTGTAACTAACTCCTCCTTGTGAATATGTTTGTATATCTCCTCCTTGAATAGTTCCCGATCCAGCTGCTAATAACCAAGAATTTCCATTGTATGCTTTTAATACATTATCAGTAGTATTAAAATAAACATCTCCTGCTACAGCACCTGATGGATTACTTGATGCAACAGGAACAGTCATTCGACTTCCAAAAGTGTGAATACCAGTATATACTGCTCCTGATGCTTGTGCTTGTATCTTTACATTACCACCAGAATCTTTTATTGATGTCGCATCTATACCCGTTAAGTTAGCACCACTTCCTGAAAAACTTGTTGCTGTTATAACACCTGCATTTCCTAATTTAATATTACTTCCTACATCAACAAAATCACCAAAAGTTCCTGTTGTTGCTGATAAAGTTGTTGCAGTAGCAACACCAGCAATACTTACATTATCAGCATTTAAATGACCATCTACATCTAAATCACCATTTAAATCTAGGGTTGTAATTGTTGTTACTCCAGAGATCACCAAACCATCAGGTGCAGTTGGTGCACCGTTTGCCAGTCTATTTGTAATGCTGTTAGCTCTGATTCTAGACATATTACTTTTTGATTATTTATGCCGATAATTCATAAGCCACTAATTGTACTCCATCATGTTCATGGTCTCTATTGTTAACTCTTAATGTTCCAGTAGCACCACCCCAAGCAACAACACCAACAGTGTAAGTAATTTGACTTGTAGTACCTGGAAGATCTGGAATGTAAGCTGCGACACCAGAATTTTTACCACCGCTAGAAGTCGTTGTCGTTGCAAAGGCATACCTACCTAAATCATTTGCAACAGTACCAGCACCTAACTTTCCTTTTCCACTAACAAAAATCTTTGAACCACCACCAATTGTTCTCGCTACATAAAAATGCCATGAATCTTCACTACTACTATAGTATCCTTGGCATCTTACTCTTAAATCAAGTAGTATTTTATTACTTGCAGAAGTTGGTGTTATGTTTAATGATAAAAAATCGTCCGTATTTGCTGAAAAAGTGGTGTTTGAATCAAGTGCTGCAAATCTGACCTGAACAATTCCACCACCAAATGAACCTGATGGTAAACCATCTTTTGGTAATATTTTATTAGTTCTTAGTTCTGACATTATGCTGATACCTCCATTACTGTCATAACAACTTCTGCATAGGAAGCACTATCATATTCAAGAAAAGTATTATTTCCATTATTAAATGATTTCCAGTATGGTTGAAATGAGATTGTAGATGTAACTGGTGTAGATGGAGTAAATAGATCAACAAAACTTACAGGTACTTGAATTTCTGCTGAATTGGAAGAATAATAAAATTGCACTCCTCTATTCCCAGAATAACATTTTGCATAAGATCCACCATTTATCGAAACATACATTGCAACCTCTACACCAGTACCTGCTCTTGCTTTTAATCTTCCACCACCCATATGAATATGAAACTTACTATTACTAAATCTTGGTGTCAAAGTACAAATTAAACCGCTTGCCATATACGATGACGAGTTATTGTCAACTATTTCACTATGTAATCTAGCAACTTGCATCTGAACAATACCACCCCCACCACCAGTGGGAACACCAGTTGTTGGAACTATTTTATCGACTCTTAATTCTGATGACATAATATTTTTCTTTTATTTATAGTTAGTTAACAAGTTCTTGTGCTATTAGATAAACAGCACCTGCAACTCCACCAACGACTTGATGAAAATGTATTGTAGTTCCAGCACCTCTTGATCTCTGGTATATTTTATACACATGACTAGCACCTGCACTATTAGGCACGGTGTCAATGTACATACCAGAATGTGGCAACCAATATGTGCTTCCTCTATATTGAGAATCCATATATTCTAAAAAACTATCTGAAGCACCATTTACTGATCTATGAAGTTCAGTTACATCTTGTCCCGAACTACTATCAGCACTGCGACATCCACCTTGCAAAGTAATAATAATTTTACTAGTTCCTGATGTAGTTCCACCAGGTAATTTTCTTACAAGTGGACTGGTAGCAAGTCCAGTGTATACTCCTGAATCAGATGATGTAGAAAATGCGGTGTGCAATTCTCCAGTTGCAGTAGTAATTATAGTTCCAGATGGTGCGTTACTCCAAGTACCACTTAAATCAATGTTAGTCGCTTGTATCTTCCCATTTGTTCCTAAATTTAATGTTCCCATAATTCTTCTCCTATACGATTACCCAAGTACCGTCAAGGGTCAAGGTTGTATTAAGTGTTACTGGTCCTGCATTTAATGCATTTACACCTGTAGTTATGTAATAACCACCAGAACGACTTAAATTATTACTGAATAATAATGAACCATCACCAATATACAAACCAACTAAGGAACTTGCAGCACCAACTAAATCAGGTGCAGTAACATTTGCAGTTTGAATACCAACAGTAGATGTTGTAAGAATACCAGCAGCAGTGCCAGTAAATTTACCACCAGCAACACCAGTTAAATTTGAACCATCTAACGCTGGTAATGTGCCAGTTATATTCGCTGCGGGTATGTTTGTTAAGTTTGCTGCTGAACCAGAGAAAGAGGATGCTGTAACGATACCAGAATATGTCGCACCACCGTATACATTTAAAGTTACACCTGTACCAACTTTTATATCAGAAGTTGTTGTTACACCAGAAATTATCAATCCATTAGAGACGGTGGGTGGTCCGTCTGCTGTCTGATTCGTAATTAGATTGGCTCTTAATCTGGACATATTATTTTTTAGTTATTTATATTTCTGCATCAAATCCTAAAATAGAACTATTCATTAGTCTAACTTCCGCAGCGTTTCCTGCTGAGAGAGGTGATCCAGAAAAATTCATATCTATTCTACCTCCCATTGGATGAAAATTATTGGTGTCAGTAAAACTAGTGGAAGAATTCCAACCTCCAGATGTTCCCAAAGCTTGTAGATCTGACTGTGTAGTCACCGAAACTGTTGGATTTGACCTCATTTCAGTTTTAAATATTATAGGAAAAAGCACTCTTGAAGATGTGTAAGCGAATCCAGTTCCAATAAGATTTTCACTTGATCCTGATGGAACCAAATTTGGTCCCTTCAGACACTGGAAGTAGCGTTCACACCGTCTAAGATTCTCCCCATAACTGAGGTGCTCGAACGGGGTTGCTACAGGACCAACTTCTAATTGCAATCCCGTTATTTGGAATGACGCATCATTTGTTGTGTACCAAGTTGTTGCATGGTCAGGTGTTCTTGCTGCTCCATTATAATTTGCCCATGCATCTAATGTTGCACTATTATTTGTATAATTTGTTCCATAATAACAAGGGAAATCTATTCTCATTCCTTCATTAACATTATCATCAAACTGTAAACCACTGTTACCAGGAATTTTTTTTGTTATTTTTTTCCAAGTAAACGCAGTTAAATTACCTGTTTCCATCGGATACATTTTATCTGTTCCGTCATCTGTTTTAAGAAAAAAGTAAAAGTTTTGAGCAGCACTTGATTTCACCCAAAATGAGAGTGTTATATAACTATTTGGATTTGTATAATCCCAACCAGAGTATAAAAGATCTTTTGCCTCTATAGCATATATAATTTCAATATTATCACCAGTGCCAGCACCACTTGTTTGATTTCCATTCGTGAGACCATATGCCTGTCTAAATCCTTCTTTGTAAGGATGAGGACCACTTGTTGGTAGATGATATGCACCTGGTGCACTTACAGCAAATGCCGATTGTGTCGGTCCTTCATCAGTGCCACTAAAAGCTGTTCTAAATCTATCAACAGTTTTATAACCAGCGGAAGTAGATGACGAACCCCTTTGTTGTATTCTACAATCTCCATTGACTATGATATTGCGGTGAGAGAGTTGACCTGTTGTTGGAACGAAAGCAGTTGCAGTTGCAATGCCAGAAAAATTAGCATTACCTTCTCTTGTGAGGACAAGTCTTTCTGTTGATTGCGTAGCAAAATGCATACTACCGTTGTTATGTTGGAACTGAATATACCCACGATAAGCTCCAATGCCAGAACCATTAGTGTCACTGAATGAGATTTGTCCTGTGCTTGAACTATTATTTCTAAGTTCAATACCAGAACCAGCATCACGATTAATCGTTAACATTCTATCAGGATAATGATTTGCATTAGATGTTCCTAAAAGCATTCGGCCACTTGAGTCAATTACAAGTTTTTGCGTAACATTCGATCCTCCAGAATTAGTGAAAAAAGCAATACTACTACCACTACTATTATGACTTAATATTCGAGTTTGACTACTATTATAATCAAAAGTAGCCTGATTAGTATTAGCTAAAGAAGTCGCACCGTTTACTTGAAATGCAGATGTGGTGCTTGTAACTCCTGATATAATTAATCCTTTCTCAACATTTATTGCACTATTCGCATCCTTACCTACTAACTTATCAACTCTTATTCTACCAATTGAACCACCACCATATGTACCATCAGGTCTCAAACCTAGAACATCTGGTATTAAATCATCACCATCTGAAATAATTAAATCAACTCCACTTGCAATATTAATATCTGTGTATTGAGTGTATGCTGCAGATGCTGATGCTGGCACATCAATAGTTGTATTATTATCAATTCCAAGAACTGAATTTGTATAGTATATCTTATTAAGAGGACTTGATTGAACACCACTTAGTGCAGTTCCTAATCCAGCAGGTAGTGAAGTTAAATTAGAACCATCACCACTGAATGATGATGCTGTAATAATTCCTGAAGCATTGATTTGATTAACTTCAAAACCCACTGAATGTAAATTCTGAGTATGAAACTGAACACCTTGAGTATGCCCTAATGTTAATGCAGTTCCAACATTGATTGTGTTATTATCAATCTTAGTTGAACTTGGACCAAAGGTAACAACTCCTACAAATGTTGCTTGACCATTAGATTCAATTGTAACCCCTGAACCAACATTAACAGTATCGAAAGTTGATATACCTGTATGAACTGCCCCAGATGCTTGTGCTTGTACCTTAACATTACCAGCAGGATCTTTCAATGCAGTTGCATCGATACCTGTTAAAGATGCACCACTACCATGAAAAGCAGTCGCAGTGACAACACCTGATGAAATTATACCCTTTCTTGCTGTAATTAAACCAACGGAATCAACATTGGTTACATCTTCATAAGTCAGAACACCACCGACTGACAAATTTCCACTTACATCTGCATTTCCATTAACATCTAATCCAGTTGTAGTGACAATACCCGTTGAATTAATATGTCGTGTGTCATAATCTTCATTGGGTTTGATGACACCCTGTGTAATACGGGTATTCGCCATCTTATGTTATCTCCATTATTGTTAATGAAGCATCTATACTATTATTAGTGTCACTATTCACAGTCAATGTGTCTGCTGTTTCTAATACTACTTTATTTCCTGCCATAAACTCTAATGAAGATCCTTGAGGTATGGGAACATTTTTTAAAACTTTAACATCATCTGCTGAAGGTCTTGTAACACCAACCCCAACAAGACAACCAGCACCAGATACGTTTGCAAGCGTAATACCAATTACAACAGTTGTAGTTGCACTTGGAACTACATAAACATTCTGAGTTGTAATACCAACATTCGCTTTTGTTTTTAATTTAAAGGTATTCGCCATTTTTTATCCTAATGCTATTGCGAGTGCTGTTGCATCGCCTTGTGTCGCTGCAGATCCTCCGCTTATATTTAGTGTGCCAGAAATATTAGCGGTACCGTGAACATCTAATGCGAAAGTACCAGTAGGTGCAGTCGTATTAATACCAACAGAATTTGCAATACCAACCTGAGCCGACGAGTCATTGACCGTGACTAAACTTCCTACTTGTGATAATTCTCTGTTCTTTGCCATTATAATTTTTAGTTATTTATCTGTTATAGACCCCTCTTGGATAGAGTTGACCTTTCACAGGTCTTCTTCCAGTTAAGAATCCAGGTCGTGTGCTATCGAATATATCAAGATTAGTACCAGTAGTACTTAAAGAAACAGTTCCATTAGAAGGATTAACTGTAAATGTTAATGCTTGAATTTGTGCAAATTTAGAATCATTAACTGCATCTTCCAATGTAGTCGTTGTTATATCTAAGTCTGCATATGCAAAGTTTGCCATTAGGTTGTCCTCGCACAGAAGAGTATTCCACGAGTTCTATTGGTTTGATTATACGCACCATCAATTACAGTATACACTTCACTACCTTCAGTGATTGTTACAGTATCATTTTGTTGAATATTTTGACTAGGAGAAGCATGATCAAATTGAATTAACACAAAATCATCAGGTAGATAGTATGGACAAGGAACCATATGTGACGATAATGGTATACCTTTTATGACCGCATTATGATTGAGAACATCTGGATTCTTGTTGGTATAATCAGTAAAACCAGGATTACCTCGGAAATTATTATGTTCACTATAAGTATTATTTCGATAATAATGTCTTCTCTGATCATTCCCCCTTGAAGTAGGGTAAGTTGTTGCGTGTATATAATCTCTTAAAAAAGTATTCATTGAATAATACAGACTACCAGTACTCCAACCCATTAAAAATTGCCTTCCCAACCAATCATCATTACTACTATCGGCACCAGTTCCAAGATTTGTATGCATTTCATGATGTGCACCAGACATATCTCGATAAACAGGATCAAAATATGTCATTGATCCTAAACTTAATTCATCAAAATTTAATAGTGAATGAGTAAATTTATGTAAGAAGAAAGTACCATATGTATTATCATCAATACTTGATGAAGACTTATCAGGATGTTTAAATGAAAATACTGCAAAGTTATTATCTATTCCAGATCTATAAACATTCATTTCTAAAGTAAAACTATTAGACTCAGCATACTCAAATTGTGCGATATCTATACTTGTATTTACTGTTGTAGTTGATAATCTATTACCACTTCCAGTTGGATCATTCACCACTTCCTGATACTGTTGACCTCTGAAAGAATTTCCATAACGACCTTGATTATATTGTGTTGCATCAGTATCGTAAGGATAGAAAGATGTGCCAGAGGAGAAATATAATTTAGTTCCATCCGCTTGGAATCCAAAATAGGAATCTCCATAAACTTTAGTATTATCATTCTCAATCCTTAGAACTCCCCAAGGATATGAACTACCAACTGTAACATCTTTATCATAAAATGTACTTGATGATCCATAGTTTGTTTCATCTGCCTGAACAACTACTGTCATATCATTACCACCACCTATAGCCTCACCATCAATCACAAGGTTATCACCATCCGCATATCCATGTCCTCCACGATTTACATATACTCGATATACACTTCCACCACTACGAGATACATGAAAACTACAAGTATCTCCAGCACCAATACTAGTACCACCTGATTTTGGTCTTGCATCTATAAAAGTAGTGCTTGATGTGCCGACTTGAGTTTGTCCAGAATAACTTGCAAGACCAGTTACAATACCACTAACAGTTCCTCCGTGCCATCCTAATTGTGCGAATGCAGATTCTAATTGATATATTACAGATGTAGTAGCCCATCCAGGTGCTGCTGTTTGTCTGTAAGTTGTGATTGCCATTTATCTTAATCCTCCAGTTTAAGAATTGTTAGGTTTGCGGTGATTGCTTGT